>JACCEA011853827.1_pt1 | contig 12470 bp, 9 predicted proteins | sample 7449851 | NCBI WGS metagenome assembly JACCEA01 (sample SAMN15323453, study PRJNA562643) | freshwater metagenome | isolation source: river surface water | place: USA:Blue River Watershed | collected 2017-08-18 | reverse complement strand
GCTGGCGCAGCTGGCCGCCGGCCTGGCGCTGCTGGCCCTGCTGCCCTTCGGCCCGGGCCGCGCCCTGGCCCTGGCCGGCTTCGCCCTGCTGGCCCTGCACGTGGCCGTGGCCCTGCGCCTGGGCGGCGCCACCCGCGCCCACCTGGCTGCCCTGTGCAGCGCGCCCCTGTACGTGGCGTGGAAGCTGGCCGGCGTGGCCGCCACGCTGCGCGCCGCCGCCGGCCGCGCGGGCTGGGTGCGCACCGCCCGCAACACCCCCACCGCGCCGGCGGCCGCGTTGACGGCCGTTTCGGCGGTCACTTCGACCGCCGCCCCGAGCGCCGCCTCCTTCACCGATACCGCTCCCCAGGCCCTGTCATGAATTCGCCCGAACTGTCCATCCTCATCGTCACCTTCAACTCCGCCCGCGTCATCGGCGGCGTGCTGGACGCGCTGCGCACGCAGTGCGCGCACATCGAGCACGAGGTCGTGATCGTCGACAACGCCTCGCGTGACGGCACGGCCGACCTGATCCAGCGCGAGCACCCGCAGGTGACCCTGGTGCGCAGCGCCGAGAACCTGGGCTTCGGCCGCGGCAACAACCTGGCCGCCAGTCAGTCGCGCGGCCGCGTGCTGCTGCTGCTCAATCCCGACGCCGTGCCCGAGCCCGGCGCCATCGAGCAGGCCCTGCTGGCCTTCCGCTGCGAGCCGGCCCTGCACCTGGCCGGCGGCCGCCTGCTCGGCGAGGACGGGCGGGACCAGCCCTCGGCCCGCCTGTTCCCCTCCCTGCTCAACGAGCTGCTGGTGATCTCGGGCCTGTCCGCCCGCCGCCCGCAGTCGCGCTTCTTCGGCCGCTTCGACCGCACCTGGGCCGACCCGGCGCAGCGCGCCCGCGTGGACTGGGTGCCCGGCGCCTTCATGTTCATCCGCGCCGAGGTGTTCCGCGCGCTGGGCGGCTTCGACCCCCGCTTCTTCCTGTACTACGAGGAGGTGGACCTGTGCCGACGCGCCGCGCAGACCGGCCTGGACGTGTGGTACCTGCCGGTGCGCGCCTGCCATGTGGGCGGACTGTCCGCCCGCACGGTGAGCAGCGAGGGCGTGGCCCGCCACGGCTCGCAGCTGACGCTGTGGCGCCTGCGCAGCGCATTGCTGTACTGGCGCAAGCACCATGGCTGGCTCGGCGCCTGGGCCGCGGCCCGCCTGGAGTGGGGCTGGCACGGCCTGCGCATGGTGCGCAACTGGCTGCCGGGCGCCCGCGACGCCGCCGCCAAGCGGGACGAGTCGCGCGCGCGCATGGCCGTGGTCCTGCGCGCCTGGGCCGAGACCCGCGCCGGCCGCCTGTCCCCGGCGCAGCCCTGGCGCCTGTGAGGCCCGCGATGCAGCCCCTGCCCGCCATGAATCCCCCGGCCTCGGCCCCCTCCAGCGTGGACACCCTGCGCGCCGCCCCGCCCGGCTGGCGCGAGACCTGCCGCCTGATCGCCGAGGACTACCGCGCCCATGACAGCGACCCCTGGCGCCAGGGCGTCTGGGCGATGGTGATCTACCGCCTGGGCCGCTGGCGCTACGGCGTGCGGCCGGCCTGGCTGCGCAAGCCCCTGTCCTTCGTGTACCGGGTGCTCAAGACCATGGTGCAGGTCATGACCGGCATCGACCTGCCCTGCGAGGCCACGGTGGGCCGGCGCCTGCGCATCGAGCACTTCGGCCACATCATCGTCAGCGGCGACACCGTGCTCGGCGACGACGTGGTGATCCGCCAGGGCGTCACCCTGGGGCTGCGCCGGCGCGACGAGCCCGGCGCGCCGGTGATCGGCCACGGCGTGGACATCGGCGCCGGCGCCGTGGTGCTGGGCCCCGTGTCGGTGGGCGACGGCGCCACCATCGGCGCCAACGCCGTGGTGCTGTGCGACGTGCCGGCCCGGGCACTGGCCGTGGGGGTGCCGGCGGTCATCAAGGAACGGGCAGCCGGACGGGCTACCATCGGGGGCTAGAAGGAAAAGCCCGCCCCATGAATGTCCCCTCCCCCGCCGTCCTCGACACCGATTACCGCAAGATGGTCAGCGACGCCGCCGGGCCGGCCTACCTCGACGCGATGACGAAGGACTGCCTGCAGCAGGTGGAAAGCTTCGTGGCCGAACGCGCCGCGCCGGGCGAGGCCACCCGCAGCCAGGCGCACCGCCTGGCCGGCGGCACGGCGACGGTGGGCCTGGCGCGCCTGGCGGCCGCCCTCAAGGCACTGGAAAAAGCCTGCGGTGAGCCGCCCGCAGGCGATGCCTGGCTGGCGCTGCAGGCCGGCTGCGAAGCCAGCCTGCGCGAGGCCTACGCCGCGCTGGAGGCCGACGCCTCGACCCGCTCGAGCCGGTAACCGAATCCGTAGATCGGCGTGAGCTTGAACCCGTTGTCGGGTTCTATGCGCAGCTTGCGGCGGATGCGGCTGACGTGCGTATCGACGGTGCGGGTGTCCACGTCCGCCTGGATGCCCCACACCTGCTCCAGCAGCTTCACGCGAGACAGCAGCTTGCCCGTGTTGTGGAACAGGTGCACGGCGAGGTCGAATTCCTTTTGCGTCAGCTCCACCGGCTCGCCCTGGACGGCGATGGTGCGGGCCTGGGCGTCGATGTCATAGGCACCCAGGTGCACCGCCGCGGGGGCGTTGACGCGGGCGCGGCGCAGCAGCGCGTCGACCCGGGCCAGCAAGGCCATGGGCTTGGGGGGCTTGACGATGTAGTCGTCGGCGCCGCCACGCAGGGCCATCACCACGTTGGCCTCGTCGTCGCTGGCGGTCAGGACGATGATGGGCACATCCCAGGCCATGTCCTTGCGCACCATCTGTATCACCAGGTCGCCGCGGCCGTCGGGCAACACCCAGTCCACGATCAGCAGGTCGTAGCGGGAGCGGCGCAGGCCTTCAGAGAAGGCCTTGCTGGTCTCGAAGCCGTCGCAGGTGTGCCCGCCCGATTCGAGGTAGATCTTGAACAATCCGAGCTGCGCGGGGTCGTCTTCGAGCAGGGCGATATGCATGGGGGTCCGTCCGGGCCTCGGGCTTGAAATCGCGGCCTTGATTAGTTTGCAGTCTCGTCACATTCTAGTGCGCGCGGCGTCTAAGCTCAGGGCCACGGCATTCCTGTCGATGGAACCACGCGCCATGTCCACTTTCCTACGCTTCAGCCTGCGCGGCCTGTCCGCCCTGGCGGCCCTCGTCCTGGCCTGCATCTTCGGCCTGCTGGGCGCGGTCACCATCACGCGCACCATGGCCAACTCCGACCGGGAAGAGGCGGGCAACCTCGCCGCGGGCAGCGCCCGGGTGGCGGCCGTGATCGTGGAGCGCAACCTCGTCGACGCCACCTACCAGTTGGACCTGCTGCGAAAGTTCCTGCAGGACAGCAGCGTCCACCACGAGCCGGCGCGCATGCGCCGCTGGCTCGACGCCGTGCAGTCACAGGAAAACGGCTTCAGCTGGGTCGGCCTGGCCGACACGAATGGCCAGATCGTCGCCGGCTCGGGCGGCCTGGCCGTGGGCGCCGACATTGCCCACCGCGACTGGTTCCGCGGTGGCCTGCAAGGCACCCACATCGGCGACATGCACGAGGCCCTGCTGCTGCAAAAGGCCCTGGCCCCCCTGCCCGGTGGCGAGCCCTGGCGTTTCCTCGACATCTCCATGCCCATGAATGAGGCCAGCGGCCGCAAGGTTGGCGTGCTGGCGGCGCACCTGTCCTGGCCCTGGCTGCGCGAGCGCATGCGGACGGCGAACGCGACCCTGCCCTACCAGGGCAGCCTGTGGCTGCTGGGCCCCGACAACCGGGCCCTGATGGGCGATGACCCCACGGCCGTCGGTCCCCTGGCGCTGCAGGCCATCGACCGCGCGCGCGCCGGCGAGACCGGCTGGCTGGTGGAGACCTGGCCCGACGGCCGCGAGTACATCACCGGCTACGCCCCCAACATGACCATCGGCACCAAGGGCGGCCTGGGCTGGATCACGCTGGTGCGCGCGCCCGCCGACGCCATCGCCCCCTCCGACCGCGAGGAAGTCATGGACATGCTCCTGGCCGTCATCACCGCCGTGGCGCTGGTGGCCCTGGTGGCCTGGGGCGCCGCCACGCTGTGGAACCGGCCGCTGGGCCGGTTCGTCGGCCGCATCGCCCAACTGCGCGAGGGCCAGCGCCCGCCCGAGCTGCCGCGCCACGCGCCGCAGGAATTCCATGAACTGAACCACGCCATCCTGCGCCTGGTCGACCGGCTGGAGGAAAAGGAAGCCGGTGTGCGCCGCAACCTGCAGGAGGTGCGCCACAGCTTCCGCGCCGTGGGCTCGCGCGTGCCGGGCGTGCTGTCGACGCTGGTCCTCACCGCGGACGGCGCGCGCTTCCAGTTCGTCAGCGACGGCTGCGAGCGATACCTGGGCGTCACGGCCGATGACCTGAAGGCCGACTTCAAGGCCTGGGCGCGCCATGGCAACCCCGAGGACGTGGCGGCGCTGCGCCAGGGCCTGGCCCGCCTGGCCCAGGGCGAGCAGGCCATCATGACCCACCTCCTGCGCGTGCGGGGCGCTGACGGCGTCGAGCGCACCCTGCAGGGCACGGTGGTGCCGCGCGACGAGGACGGCGAGCGCCTGTTCGACATCATTGCCCTGGACGTGTCCGACCTGATGGCCGCGCGCTCGGAGGCCGAGCGCGCCAACCGCGCCAAGGGTGACTTCCTGGCCACCATGAGCCACGAGCTGCGCACGCCGCTCAACGCCATCCTGGGCTTCTCGCAGGTACTGGAAGGCAGCCTGACCGATCCCGCGCAACGCACCCAGGTGCGCTACATGCGCGAGACGGGCGAGACCCTCACCCGCATCCTCAACGACGTGCTGGACGTCGCCAAGATCGAGTCCGGCAAGTTCGACCTGGACCCGGCGCCCTTCTCGATGGAGCAGGTGGTGGACAGCTGCGCGAGCATCTTCCGGGTGGTCAGCGCCGAAAAGCAGGTGAGCTTCGACGTGGACGTACCCTCCGCCCTGCCCCCCATGGTCGGCGACCCGGTGCGGCTGCGCCAGATCCTGCACAACCTGCTGTCCAACGCCTTCAAGTTCACGTCCACCGGCCGGGTCAGCCTGCGCCTGCAGGCCCTGCCCGAACCGGCCCTGCCTGGCGGGCGCCCTGCCACCCGCCTGCGCATCGAAGTGGAGGACACCGGCCTGGGCATGACGCCCGAGCAGCTGTCCCGCCTGTTCCAGCGGTTCGAGCAGGCCAGCCGGGCGACCGCCGGCCAATACGGCGGTACCGGACTGGGGCTGGCCATCGTCAAGGCGCTGGTGGAGAAGATGGAGGGCCGCATCGAGGTGGAATCCACCTTCGGCCAGGGCACGCGCATGCGCCTGGAGCTGCCCTTCGCGCTGGCGGGCGAACGCGCAACCGGTGAGGACACCACCGCCGCTGACACCCCCGAGGCGCCGCTGGACGTGCTGGTGGTGGACGACTTCCCCGTCAACCGCCTGGTCCTGCGCGCGCTGCTGGAAAAGCGCGGCCACCGGGTCACCGAGGCCGAGGACGGCGTCGACGCGCTGGCCAAGCTGGGCGCCCGCCGCGCCGACCTGGTGCTGATGGACCTGGACATGCCCAACCTGGACGGCCTGGAGGCGACCCGCCGCATCCGCCGCCTGCCCGATGACGCCAAGGCCACCGTGCCCGTCTACGCCCTGACCGGCAAGGCATTTGCCGAAGACATCGAGCGCGCGCGGCAGGCGGGCATGAACGGCCACCTGGCCAAACCCGTACGGCTCGACGAGCTGGTACGCGTGTTGCAAAGTATCGGGCCGGAGAACCTGCGCGCATGAACCCGTTGTCCCCCCTGTCCCCTGAAGCCGAAGAAGCCCGCCGCCTGCGCCGCCTGGAACAGCTGGACCTGCTGGACACCGCTGCCGAGCCGGTGCTGGACGATTTCCCCCGCCTGGCCGTGGCCGTGACCGGCAAGCCCATCGCCCTGATTTCCCTGGTGGATGCCGACCGCCAATGGTTCAAGGCCGCTGTCGGCGTGCTGGGCCAGGGCTGCGAGACGCCCCGCGAGGTCTCCTTCTGCACCCATGCCCTGGCCAGCGACGAGATCTTCGAGGTGGAGGACGCCAGCACCGACCCGCGCTTTCGCCACAACCCGCTGGTCACCGGGGAGCCGCATATCGTCCACTACGCCGGTGCACCCCTGGTCATGCCGGGCGGCGAGCGCATCGGCACCATCTGCCTGATCGACCACGTTCCCGGCCGCCTGCAGCCGCACGAGCGCCGCTTCCTGGCGGTGCTGGCCGAGTCCATCGTCAACGTGCTGCTGCTGCGGGAGAAGGAACGCCAGATGGCGCAGGACCTTCTGGAGCGCCAGGACGCGCTGGAGCAGGCGCTCGTCGGTGCGCAGGCGGCCAACCGCGCCAAGAGCGACTTCCTGGCCACCATGAGCCACGAGCTGCGCACGCCGCTCAACGCGATCCTGGGCTTTGCGCAGGTCCTGGAGGACACGCTGGGCGACCCGCAGCAGCGCCGCCAGGCCCGGCACGTGCGCGAGACCGGGCAGACGCTCACCCGCATCCTCAACGACGTGCTGGATGTCGCCAAGATCGATTCCGGCAAGTTCGACCTCGACCCCCAGCCCTTCGCGCTGGAGCAGGTGGTGGAAAGCTGCGCCAGCGTGTTCCAGGTGGTGGCCACGCAGCGCGGCATCGATTTCCGCCACACCATGACGCCGGGCGTTCCGATGCTGGTGGGCGACCCGGTGCGCCTGCGGCAGGTGCTGCAGAACCTGCTGTCCAACGCCTTCAAGTTCACGGCCGCCGGCGCGGTGGACCTGGTGGTCTCGGCGCAGCCCGCGCACGCTGGCGACGGCCCGGCCGCGCCCGGGCGGATGGACGTGTGCATCCAGGTCAGTGACACGGGCGTGGGCATGACCGAGGAACAGATGTCGCGCCTGTTCCAGCGCTTTGAGCAGGCCACCCGGTCGACGGCGCGCGAGTACGGCGGCACCGGCCTGGGCCTGGCCATCGCGCAGGAGCTGGTCCACAAGATGGGCGGCACCATCGGCGCCGAGTCGCGCCCTGGCAAGGGCAGCACCTTCACCCTGCGCATCTCCTTTGCGTCCGCGGGCGAGGCGCAGCCCGCTGCCGCCTGCGACACCGCGGCCGCCATGGAGCCCCCGCTGTCGGTGCTGGTGGTGGACGACTTTCCCGTCAACCGCCTGGTGCTGCGCGCGCTGCTGGAAAAGCGCGGTCACCAGGTCACGGAGGCCGAGGACGGCGTGCAAGCCATCGAGCTGCTCGCCTCCACCGTCCCGGACCTGGTGCTGATGGACCTGGACATGCCCCACCTGGACGGCCTGGAGGCCACCCGCCGCATCCGCGCGCTGGTCGGCCCGCGCGCCGTCACCCCCATCTATGCCCTGACCGGCAAGGCCTTCGCCGAGGACATCGAGCGAACGCGGGCCGCCGGCATGGACGGCCACCTGGCCAAACCCGTGCAGCTGGACGACCTGGTACGCGTCCTGCATGCCGTCGCCTGCGAAAGCAAACCTGAATGACCGATTACCCCATCCTGGCCGACGAGGAGCAGCGCGCCTGCCGACTGGAGGAACTGAACCTGCTGGACACCGGCTCCGAGCCGGTGCTCGATGCCTTCACGGTGCTGGCCGCCAAGGTGACCGGCATGTCGCTGGCGTTGCTGAACCTGGTGCATCGCGACCTCATCTTCATGAAGTCGGCGGTGGGCATGCCGCAGGGCGACAGCTTTCCGCGCAGCGGCGCCTTCTGCGCCTACACCATTGGCGGCGACGGCATCTTCGAGGTGGAGGATGCCAGCCAGGACCCGCGCTTTGCCGCCCACCCGGCGGTCGCTGGCCCAGTCGGCCTGATGCACTACGCCGGCGTGCCGCTGGTCATGCCCGGGGGGGAGCGCATCGGCACCATCTGCCTGCTGGATCCGCGGCCGGGCCGGCTGGCCCCGCACGAACGCACGTTTCTCACCGGCCTGGCCGAGTCCATCGTCCAGGTGCTGCTGCTGCGCGAGCGCGAGCTGGCGCTGCAGCGGGACCTGGCGCGCCAGCGCGACGAGCTGGCGCGCGCGCTGGCGCAGGCCGAGGGCGCCAACCAGGCCAAGCGTGATTTCCTGGCCACCATGAGCCACGAGCTGCGCACGCCGCTCAACGCCATCCTGGGCTTCAGCCAGGTGCTGGAGGACAGCCTGGCCGACCCCGAGCAGCGGCGCCAGGCGCGCCACATGCGCGAGACCGGGCAGACGCTCACCCGCATCCTCAACGACGTGCTGGATGTCGCCAAGATCGAGTCCGGCAAGTTCGACCTCGACCCCCAGCCCTTCGCGCTGGAGCAGGTGGTGGAAAGTTGCGCCAGCATCTTCCGGGTGGTGGCCGTGCAGCGCGGCGTCGAGTTCCGGGCCAGCGTGCCGGGCGGCGTGCCGTGGCTGGTGGGGGACCCGGTACGCCTGCGGCAGGTCCTGCAGAACCTGCTGTCCAACGCCTTCAAGTTCACGGCGGCGGGCGCAGTGGACCTGGCCGTCGCGGTGGAAACCACGCCCGGGCCGGCGTCCGGCCGCCGGCGGATGGACGTGCGCTTCGAGGTGCGGGACACCGGCGTGGGCATGACCGAGGAGCAGCTGGGGCGGGTGTTCGAGCGCTTCGAGCAGGCCTCGCGCTCCACGGCCGGCCAGTACGGCGGCACGGGGCTGGGCCTGGCGATCGTGCAGGGCCTGGTCCAGAAGATGGGTGGCACGGTGTGCGCGGACTCGCGCTACGGCCAGGGCACGACCTTCACCGTGCGTATCGGCTTCGAGGTGGCCAACGAGCCGGCGGTGGCCTGCGCCGCGGCCGAGGCGGCCGCCATCGAGCGGCCCCTGTCGGTGCTGGTGGTCGATGACTTCCCCATCAACCGCCTGGTGCTGCGCGCGCTGCTGGAAAAGCGCGGCCACCATGTCACCGAGGCCGAGGACGGCGTGCAGGCCATCGAGATGCTGTCCACCACCATCCCCGACCTGGTGCTGATGGACCTGGACATGCCCCACCTGGACGGCCTGGAGGCCACCCGGCGCATCCGCGCGCTGGTCGGCCCTCGCGCCGCCACGCCCATCTACGCCCTGACCGGCAAGGCCTTCGCCGAGGACATCGAGCGCACCCAGGCCGCGGGCATGGACGGTCACCTGGCCAAGCCGGTGCAGGTGGATGAACTGTCGAAGGTGCTGCGCGCGGTGGCCGCGCGGCCCTGAGAGGGCCTGGCCCCGCAGGGGCCGCGCCAAACAAAAACGGCGCCTGAGGCGCCGTTCATCTGTGCTTGCAAGTGATGGTGGGTGGTGAGGGTTTCGAACCCCCGACCCCCGCCGTGTGAAGGCGATGCTCTACCACTGAGCTAACCACCCCATCAGGCTTCAAGCCATTCCGGTGAACCGTTGTTCCCCGGAAGACCTAGATTATGACACAGATTCGGGGGTGTTTTGCGCCTCCAGCAACCGGAAGAGCGTTTTTCCGCCGGATGCCTTGTCGAGCTCCTTGAGCACGGCATCGTGCTCGGCCGCTTCCTGCTCGCTGGCCTGCAGCACGGGCAGCGCGATCCCGCGCAGGTCCACCTTCACCACCTGCTGGGTCGTGGTTTCGCTGGGCCCCGCGTCGATCAGCAGCGCGTCCTGGCCGCGCGTCATGTTGATGTAGACGTCGGCCAGCAGCTCGGCGTCCAGCAAGGCGCCGTGCAGCGTGCGGCCGGAGTTGTCCACGCCCAGGCGGTCGCACAGCGCGTCAAGGCTGTTGCGCTTGCCGGGGAACATTTCCTTGGCCATGACCAGCGTGTCGGTGACGCTGCCCACGAAGGTACGGAACGGCTTGCGGCCCAGCAGCTCGAGTTCCTTGTTCAGGAAGCCGACGTCGAAGGCCGCGTTGTGGATGATGATCTCGGCGCCGGCCAGGTACGCCAGCAGCTCGTCGGCCACCTCGGCAAACTTGGGCTTGTCCTTGAGGAACTCGTTGCTGATGCCGTGGACCTTGAGCGCGTCCTCATGGCTGTCGCGCTCGGGGTTCAGGTAGAAGTGCTTGTTGTGGCCGGTGAGCTTGCGCGCCACCAGCTCCACGCAGCCGATTTCGATGATGCGGTCGCCGCCTTCGGCGGACAGGCCCGTGGTTTCGGTGTCGAGGACGATCTGGCGCATCCGCGGATTCTAAGTGGATGCCCCAGCGGCGCCCCGAGCACTCCTGACCGGGCCGGTGCCGCCTGCGTGTCAGGCGCCCCGCTGGGGCACCACGTCCGGCGTGACCAGCGCGTCGATCTTGCCGTACTTGGCCTCGTGTTGCGCAATGGCGTTGACCAGCATGGCCGTCAGGCGCTTGGCCGTGAAGGGGGACATGATGACGCGGTCGTTGAGGTCCACCTCGAAGTCGTCGCCCTTGCCGTGCCACGAGCGGGCCGTGCCAAACAGGACGCCGATCTCCTCCCGGGTGGCAGCCACGTTGGCCACGTTCGCATAGCTGGTGCGCATTTTCTCGTCGCGAAAGATCACGGTCTTGCCGGCTTGTTCGTCTTGCACTTTGGTCTTGTCGTTCATCAGGAAGTCTCTCGGTTTTGAAGGGAATCAGGGGGACAGGTTATCAGTGGACGGAATGCTCCTCGAACGCCTTGCCGGTCCAGACCTTGATTTTCCGCTCAAGGGACTGGCTGGTGCGCTGGAGCTTCCTGGCCATTTCGGGCGAGACCATGACACCGAAGGCGCCCGCCAGGCTCACCGGCTGCAGCAGCGAGATGAGGTCGGCGTCGTCCACCTCCAGGCCCAGGGGACCCAGCGATTGCGTGGCGCCCGCAGGGGCGGCCTGGGGTGCCGGCGCTGGCACCGGGGCCGTATCCTGAGGCTGCGGCGCGGGAGCCGGCGCAGGCGCCGCGGCAGGCGCGGGCGCGGGCGCTGGCTGCGGCGTTGCGACGGCCGGCACACCCGCGCCCTCGCCCACGGGCGCCGCAGGCAGCGGCGCCAGGGTCTGCGGCGCGGCCGGCGCAGGCGCCGGTGCCGTGGTCACACGCTGCAGCTGCACGCTGGTATTGACCGGCGTGAAACCCTCCAGCAGGTATTCCAGCACCGTGCGCAGCTGCTCGTTGCCACTCACAGCGGAGGCTGGCGCGTCGGCCGGGCCGCCCGCGCCAGCCACCACCGGCGGCGCCACGGCCGACGCTTCGCCAGCATCCTGGCGCTCGCCCATCGCGGTCTCGGTGATGCGGCGGGTCAGGTCGCCCTTTTGCAGGCCCAGGTCCCGGAACCACAGGATCTTGTCCAGGCCCAGTCCGGCCTTGAACTCGATGTAGCCGAAGGTCTCGAGGATCAGGTCCAGGCCAGCCGCCACGCCGAAGCGGTTGCCGCCACCGCCACCCAGGACGATGTCCCCGTCATAGGCCGTGACCAGCAGGTCGGAGTCACCGAACAGCTGCAGGTCCCGCAGGGTGCGGATCAGGTATTCCAGCTCGCCGTTGAACAGGATCTCCACGAAGTCGCCGGCCAGGATGTCCTTGCCGGCCTCGCTGTAGATCGCATCCGCGCCAGCACCGCCGATCAGGATGTCACGGCCGAAGCCGCCCCGGATCAGGTCGCGGCCCGCCACCTGCCCGCCCAGGGCGGCCACGTAGGTCGGGTTGAAGTGCTGGCTCAGGAACGCATCAAGCAGCACGATGCCGGTGTCGCCCAGGATGATGTCCCGGCCGTCGCTGTCATCCAGTCCGCTGCCGTCGGCACGGCGGCCCGCCTCGATGCGGTCGTCGCCCGCGCCCCCCATGGCCACCGCCTCGCCGCTTCCGAGCTGGAAGGTGTCGTCGCCGGCGAATTCGTCGCCTTCGGTGACGATGCGGGTCGCCCGGCCATTGGAGGCCTGGTCGATCCGACCCTGGTCGCCCAGGAGGACGGCGCGGCCGTCGCCCAGGGTGACCTCGTCGTCCCCGTTGCCCAGGATGCCCAGCGAGTCCTGGTCCGCCAGGTTGTCGCCACCGGTCCAGCGGTCGTCGCCGCCTAGCCCGGCGCCGGCATCCGTGGCCAGCGCGCGCATCTCCACGACCTCGAAGGTCTGCTCGTCCTGGAGCATCAGGCCCTGGTCGCCCAGGACCCGGCTGGCGCCATCACGCGTGGCCAGGCGGTCGTTGCCACCGCCCAGGATGGCCCAGACGCGCCCATGACCCAGGTCGATGAAGTCGTCGCCCGCATCCTGCGCCAGCAGGTCGGTGGCCTCGAACGAGCGCATGCGGTTGGCGCTGTCGGCATTGTCGAAGACGATGCGCGCCTGGTCGCCCGCCACGTACTGGTCCTGCGGCGCATTCGCCCCGCGGCGGTGTTCCAGCGTCTGGCCGGTGCGCGGGCTCGACGCGACATGGGTCTCCAGGTCGCTGGCCACGCCCTCGTCCTCGGCGCTCAGGACGGTGTCGTCCCCCGCGCCCGCGAGCACCACCTGGGTGCCCAGCCCCAGCACGCTGCGGTCATCGCCACCCATCCCTGCGCCATCGCGGCCGCGGGTGC
>JACCEA011633005.1_pt1 | contig 12471 bp, 6 predicted proteins | sample 7449851 | NCBI WGS metagenome assembly JACCEA01 (sample SAMN15323453, study PRJNA562643) | freshwater metagenome | isolation source: river surface water | place: USA:Blue River Watershed | collected 2017-08-18 | reverse complement strand
CCAATCATCATGTTAGCGAAAGCAATAGCATCAGCGGCAGCTGTGGATGCACCACCACCAACAGTAATTGGAGATGGAGAATTCATAGGAGATCCACTGATATTCAAAGGTGATGGACAAGGGGAAGCAAGAGGATCATTATTCAACGAACCAGCATTACTGGTTGGTGCAGTAGTCCATGAAACAAATGAAAGCTTTTGATTCAACACATTCAATAAATTACAAGTAGCTTCAACTTTACTGTCCATTCCTTGTAATCCATAGAATGCTAAAGAGACATGTTGTAATGTCCAATTCTCAACACAGTGAACAACTTTCTCAGCAAGAGTTTCCAACATTGCCAACACATCGACATTATCAGATGCCATATTTTGTAAACCATACAAAGCATGACTCAATTGCTTGGCAGACATTTCTTCACGACAAGCATGATACTTTGGTACAAGAACTCTAATCAAGCCTCTAACTTCATTGATATCACTACTCAATGATTGTAAACCAAAGCAACTATGAGCAATATGATGAGAACCAAGAACTTTGAAACAATGTCCAATCTTAGCACTCAAAGCATTCACTAAAGATTGAACTTCAGTAGAATCACTAGCAAGCTTTTGAATACCAAATAAACTGTTCGACACACCTTGTGGATCTAATACAGAATGAGATTGTAAAATCTTAATCGCTAATTGTGAAACCAAATAACGAAGTTCTGCACTATCAGAAGTCATCCCTTGTAAACCAAATAAAGCATTTCCAATCTCTTGACTTGTCAATTCATGACGAGATGATTGGATCTTGGTAGCTAATGCTAACATTAACTTCTTGACTTCAAGATGGTGAGATGTCATGTTTTGAACACCATACAAAGCATTTCCAAGTTCTTGCGCATTCATTTCCAAACATGACATTTGAATCTTTTGTGTCAAAGCAGAGACAACACTACGAACTTCAACATATTCAGAGGACATTCCTTGCAAACCATATAAACTATTGCCCATAGCTTGTCCATCTAATTCAGGATTAGAAATAACCACCTTTTCGGCTAAGACAGAGAGTAAGTGTAAAACTTCAGGATTATCACTCTTCATGTTTTGCAAACCATAGAAAGAATTACCAATCGCTTGAGCATCTAATAATTCCGGAGAAGAAGCAATCTTTGGTACCAAAGCGTGGATTAACATACGAACTTCGATGACATCAGTACTCATACGCTTCAAGCCATACAAAGCATTACCAACCTCTTGAGCTTTCAATTCCTCCCAAGTACGAGCAGCCTTTTGGGCCAAAATAGTCAACAAACTACGAACTTCAGGTTCTTTACTGCTCATGGATTGCAAACCATACAGACTGTTGCCAAGGGCTTGTCCATTAAGCTCTTCCTTGGCCTTTGCAATCTTTGGTCCTAAAGCAGCGATGATCGCACGAACTTCACGGTAATCAGAATTCATGCCACGCATACCGTATAAGGCATTACCGACGTTTTGAGCTTCAAGCAACTCAGTGCATTCATTGACTTTGGTAGCAAGGACCAGAAGCAAATAGCGGACTTCCTCATACTCTGAAGTCATCATTTGACAGCCGTATAAAGCATTACCGACTGCTTGGGCAACAAAGTCAGATGAGGAATTGGCGATCTTACCAGCAACAGCATAGATCAAAACTCTCACTTCAGGCACTTCAGATGACAAGCATTTCATACCATAGAGAGCATTGGAAGCTTCACGAGAACGCAATTCTTCCTTAAGAACTTGGAAGCGATCGGCAATCTTTTTCACATGAATAGGTGCCAATAAAAAGCGCTTTTTACCAGTGTGGAACAACAAAGTCGCCAAATTGACACAGTCCATGCGCTCAACAAAGGTATCAATACCAAGTTGCAAGCGTTGTGGATCAATTGTGCGTTCACGAACGATGTCCAACAACATCTTGTTAATCGCACGGCCTTGAGCATTGGATCCACCAGGACCATCGCGATCGCGATCACGACTGGATGAACTCATGGAGCCTGAACTCATGTGATGCATAGATGGCTGCGGCATCTGTTGCATGCCCATCTTGGTTTGAGGAAAAGGATGTCCCTGTGGTGGCAACATATGTTGAGGAGGCTGCAGTTGGGGATGCATATGTGGTGCTGGTTGTGGCAATTGTTGACGTTGACGAGGAGATGGCGCTCCCAGGTAGTCAACTGTGACAGGAGAAGATGCTGGTGGCTGAATGGTGTAAGCAGACACATTCGGAGTACTTTGAGGAGAAGCACTTGGGAAACGACCAAAGTCCATTCCAAGGGAAGGTTGAGCCAATGGGGTCAAAGGACTTGTCATACCATATGCCAAGGTAGGATCCAAACGGTTTGCCACAGGAACAAACGAAGGGGTGGTAACACCATGTGCTGCACCATAAGATTGGGGTGGGCCGCGGGAAAAAGAAGGCAGCTCGCCACGCTGATCAGGCCAAGCTGGAGGGATGTTGCCAACATAAAGGTGAGGACTTGGTTGTGATTCCATTCCGCCATATGCGCCTCGGTATCCAGGTTTTACTTGATGCGATGCAAGAAGTCCGTAATCATGCCCGCCTGACAACAGATAATATCCAATTAAATGGTCACCAAAAATAAAATGACAAAGACTTACCAAGAGATGGCTGCTCATAGCCACGACGATCATCATAGTAATCAGAATGCTCCATTTTAGTTAAATTACAAAAGATATTGCTGACTTAGGAAGGTTCAGATGAGAGACATGCAATCGTTAAACTTGAAAAATCTTTGCGATGGTGATCAAACGAATGATTTAGAAAATTTGTTGATTAACACACTAATTGCAGATAATAACTTCCAAACAATAAAAACTTCCGAGATATCCTTAACTGAAAAGTATCTTGAAGTATGAACACTATACCGTGAAATGCGAATCAAAAAAAAATTAATTCACAAGATAAATGATTGGTTGAAAATAAGGGGGAAAAGAAGAAATCGAAAGAAAAATCAAACAAGCAATATACCGCCCTGATATTAATAAACCAAAAAAGATTTCAAGTGATCAAAAAGTAAAATTCAGGTTGGGGAGATCTTGTTTGGATTTTTTTAATTCCAAATCTTATTTTGTCCTTTTCTTCTTAATTTTCTTTTGTTCTTTTTTGTAGAATAAACCGTTCTTATAATACGAACAAGATTCCTAAAGGATCACCCAAGACTTTTTTTGGTGAAAGAACAAATTTTAAAATCGATTGAATAATATTTGTCGTTGAAAAGGAGAGGCCTCAGGCAAAAAATCAAACGGCGGCTGAGAGTCAGAAGGTGTGGTGAATTGTTGGTAGGGAATTCCTTACTTGTCAGAGACCTAAATTGATAAATTCCTTATTTTGATGGCACATTTGGCACAATCAACATCCACCAGCCACACCACATCATTTTCATCCCATCGTCGATCGGAATCAAAATATAAAATTGTTATTGTATTCGATAACCAGTTGGTGTTTTGCAACTTAACTTGCATACTAAGACCTAATAGTTGATTTTAGGAATTGCGTTCTTCACAAGGATGGCGTTGCGACAATTTCACCATTTGTCTTCCAAGCTACTTGGTAATCATCCTGCTCAATGTAATTGTCAAAATCTCTTCCTTTCCTCGATGAATCGAGCCATGACTTGTCAACCTGCTACTGGTAGTGTAGCGGTGAGAGCATTAACCACTGTTGCCGCAGATGGAGTTCGTAAGCGCAAGAAGCAAACCCCTGCTATGCCACCTTTGGCTGTGCCAGTTGATGTCCTCAGTCGCAGCTTCCACAATACCAGCCTTCTCCAGAATGATGACAAGAAGAATCAGGATTCCACTACATCTTCCTCATCGGCAGCAACAACAGCACCAAATATGGGTATGAAAGATAAGTTCAAGCACTTGTGGAAAAAATATGGTGTGTTGGCGGTCGGAACTTACTTCGGAATTTACTTTGGTACATTGGGAGGAATGTTCTTAGCATTGGACTACAATCTCTTCACTTCATCTACTTTTGGTTTGGATCCAGCTTATGCGATTGACAAGTTTTGCCATATCTATGAGCGCTTTACTGGTGACAACACCTTGCCATCGTACATTCGCGATCATCCGGCAGGTAAGAAAAATGTATTCTACTAAAGTTTCCTTTTACAATCTTCCAATTGCAGTTGGAACTTTTGGCATTGCATACATCATGACCAAGTTCACTGAACCTCTCAGATTGGCGGTCACAATCGGTATCGTTCCAAAGATCGCCTCTATTTTAGGTCGCCGTCAACAAGAAGAGGAAAATGAGCAACAAAAGTAAACAATTTGCTTGATCGTTAGAACGTCTGCTTCGCTTATTCCTTCATATATATGCGCTGCTGCAATTTATTAGTTTTATGTTTGTACGTTTTTGTAGATAGTGTGGTTATTTATGTAGAAGAGATTTGGCGATCAAATAAGATGTGTCTCGGACTCTAATAAAATCAATTCAAAGAAGCTTTTCCTATGTACTCTTACATTATCTACCACATCTACATCGAAATTTCTATTTACATATTCATCGAACCAAGTGTGGACGATAGCTCATCCATTGTTGCATCATATGCCGATTGGTGAGCATTACTTCGATCGGTGTATTGGTTGTAACTACTATCATCATAGTAGTTATTATAATCATCATAACCAGATGGAGTTGATCCTGGGTAGGAGGAGTTTGGCTCTGCTTGAGAATCGCTTTTCGTACCCTTACTCTTCTTCTTCTTTTTGGGCGTTGAAGAGCCATCCGCCAAACTTCCATCGCCAGTTTTGCTCTTCTTTTTCTTTTTCTTTTTTGCAGTTCCATCCGTTGCATCAGAATGATAATCTGTACTGTAAGTGCTATCAACACCTGTGTCATATCCAGTGTCATATCCTGTGCTAAAACCACTTTCTTCACCAGATTTATCTTTCTTTTTCTTCTTTTTCACTTTACTACCATCATCGGTTATTTCATCGGTGCCATTCTCTTTACTTTTCTTCTTCTTTTTCTTCTTGGCAGTTCCATCACTGGTTGTACTCAAAACACTCTCATCACCACTGACATCACTATCTACCGCTGGCTTTTTCTTCTTTTTCTTTGGTTTCTTTGCCTCTTCATGTGGCAAAGGGAATGGATTGTGGTCATCAGCATCTTCATTTTCTTGCCCTTCTAGCAAGGGAAACAATGATGAAGACATAGAAGCAGGAGCAGTGGAAGGCTTGGTACTCTTCTTTTTCTTCTTTTTCGGAGTTCCACCACGTGAGTCAATACTTCCATCGCTATCACTAGTTGGATATCCACTATCATCACTGGAAAATCCCGCATCGCTGTCTTTCTTCTTCTTCTTCTTGCTCTTTTTCTTTTTCTTCTCTTCACCTTCACTTCCGCTACCTGCCTCTCTTTCTCCTTCTGCCGACTTTGGCTTCTTCTTTTTCTTTTGTTTTATAGGACTAGAACCAGCAGTAGCAACTGAATCGGAATCAGATTCGTCAAAATAGTTCGGTTTTTGATTGATGGATGGTAACACCAACTTATCATCTTCCTCGCTATCAGATTTCTTCTTTTTCTTCTTTTTGCTCTTTGGTCGTTCTTCACCATCAACAGTGGGTGGAACATCAGTATCCGAATTTTCGTTTTTCTTTGCTTTGTCTTTCTTAGGCTTTTTCTTCTTGTCAGGAGAAGAAGGCGGAGCAGTATTGTCATTTCCATTGCCAATTAAAGGCGGCAAATGGAAATCATCGGAAGCGGATTCATTGTCTTTTGTCTTCTTTTTCTTCTTTCCTGGAGTTTTCACTCGTTCTCCGCCACTACCTTCAGCATCACTAACAGAACCAGAAGCATCTTTTGGTGCTTTCTTCTTCTTCTTCTTTTTTACAGGCGACTTTGAACCATCACTATCTCTACCAGTCTCGGTACCCTCTGTCTCCGCACCGCTCTTGTAAGGAGTATCACCTTCACCTTCTTTCTTTCTTTTCTTCTTCTTGGCAGTGGCAGGTTTTGACCCATCGGTAGCAAAACCACTTTCACTAATACTACCATCAGATGTCTTACTCTTTTTCTTTTTCTTCTTTGGTGTTTTACTTCCAGTAGATTTCGCATCATCAGTCTCTTCAACATTGGTTAGCAATCCTGCAATATCAGAATCTTTCTTTTTCTTTTTCTCCTTCTTTTCCTTTTCACCATCTCCAACAGAGTCACCATAACCAGGATATGTCAATTGCTTGGTTGGATCCGTTTCGTCTTTGTTTTTCTTTTTCTTCTTTTCCGTCTTCTTCTTTGGTTCCTCTTGAGGCTGTTCACCCCATGCAGTTCCATCTGTAATGGCAGGCACATTCTCCTTTTCCTTCTTTACAGGAGATAGTTTGATATCAACTTCATTCCCATCTAAATCTGTGAATGTGTGATACCGATAATAGGCTTTATGATAAGATTTTACACATGCTTTACAATAATGCAATTCACATTCCATACAAAAGTATTTCTTTGGAATTGTAAGACAATTTTGACAAAATGGTGCTAATTTCTTTAATTTTTCAGCTTCTTCGCGCATCTTTACTTCTTCTTCCTCTTCTTCGGATAATTTCATCGTTGGATCTAATTCTAAACAATACGAGAACCAATTCGTGAAAGGGATAAATGAAAAATCCACATAGTCTGCAGTTGGTTTACCACCATGAAATGGTTGAAAAAGAATATCTTTACTCTTCATTTGATATTCATCAATTAACCGTTGAGCATATAAATGGAAACATTGATTACAATAGTAGTAATTGGGATATTGTTCATCAACCGCACTACCATTTGTGATCATCAATCGCTGATATGATGGAGTATAATTACTTGGTTTGAAATAAATCTTAGCAAATTCTTCATGACAAATTTCACATAAGACTGTTCCTCTTGGTTGTGTCCAAGTTTGTTCCCATGTCGATGGATTATAATAATAGAAGAGTTTGAGTGTGTCAAAACCGCTTGACTGACCTTGCTGGGCAGCTGTTGCGGCGGATTTAGCAACAAGGGCAGCAGAGGGATTGGCACCGTGATAGTAATAATTACTATTACAATGCAACACAATCCAGTAATCATCCATAAGAAGATCCCATGACCCTAATGATTTGGGTTTACCCCAAAATGTCACATGAGTCTTTTTATCTTGATAATAATATTCGTGATAATATGGGTCAAACGATTTCGTATATCTGGCAAGCGCTTTCTCACGAACACGTTTGTTAGCAAAATAAACACGTGCATAGACTTGTAATGTCACAGCTGCCCATTTTTGTTTTCGTTTACGATCTAACTTTAGCTTTTCCTCAGCCTTTCGTGCTTTTTCTTGTTCTTCTTCTTCAGCTTGCCTCGCTTCTTCCTTCATTTCTAATTTCGCACGCTCTTTTTCTTCTAGAACTTCTTTTTCTATCATTTCTTTTAAAGCAATTTGATAAGCTTCAGGAATTTCCATGGGAATTTTTTGCTTATCAGCAATACGAAGTACTTCTTTAATGTGAGTTTTAACAGACTTTTGAAGCTTTTTCTTTAATTCAATTTCTTCAGGAGTCTCCGGTGTGATCATACAATTTTGACATTTTTTCCTAAATGCATCTCCGCGTTGTTCAATCTTTAACTCCCACTGTTTAATCCACATTTCAACGCGTTCCTCTTCAACTTTTTGTAATTGTCGCTCACGTTCAATTCTCTTACGCTCTTTCTCCGCCAAAATTGCTTTATTTCGTTTTGCCATGATCTTGTGCCGTTGTAAAGCAGTAGATTTTGCGTTGATAACATTTTCATCGTATTCTTCTTTCCGCAATTTGTACCATTTGCTTAACTGTTGCTTAAAGATGCTAATTGCTAGTTCATTCTTTTCCTCATGTTTGCGCATTAATTCTTGAATGTATTCAGTTTTCTCGCGTAACTCCAACTTTTTCATCATTCGCCGACGCCTCAAGAACTTTCTGACGATCACTTGCACTCGGATAATAGCACGTACACGACGAGCTTCCCAATATTCTTGTCGTTGTCGAATCAGTTTGCGTTTTTCTGTATCATGCAGAGCTTCTACCATGGTGGCAATACGTCGTCTAGCTTGACGACCGCGGAAATGACGCTGAATAACTGTAGCGGCCCATCGGTTCCGAGTAAGCACACGGTCAACAGACTTCTTAATCATATATTGACGAGTGTGAGACTGTATCATCACAACCTTCTTTTTCAATCGCTTGATAAACCTCGCACGTTGTCTAACAATCGAACCACGAGCTACCCGTTGAATGATGGCACAACACACCGTTGACATCGTTAACTTTTTCCATTGATCAAATAATTGACCAGTATTGGCCAACGTTGAACGAATCTCTGCGCCGATAAGACAATTTCTTAACAAAATTCGTCGGCGAATAAATACTTTCCACATTCCCACACAAATGCGCATTTTGCGCAAATTACATTCAGCAATAAATTTGTCTGCTTCATCTTCATTACGAATTTCGCGACGTAATACTTTGATACGCCGAACTAAAACAGGATGGTAAAATTCTTCTTCAAATACATAAGACCAACTTCGTTGATCTAAGGAACGGAACATCATTAAAAATCAGAAAACAAACAAGAAAACTAGATTTTACCTCTTCGGCCATATACACTTTTCGTTGCTAATAATTGAGAAAATAATGGCCCATGCAATAATCGCTGGAAAAACACAAAAGGTATTTTAATTTCATCTGGATCGTTATCCACTTTGCCTTTAACCATTGCATTGCTTTGATTCTCCTTTTGTTTTGCCAAATATTGTAAGATTTGCTTGTCACCCTCAACAAGATCTTGCCAAGCGCGGTCAAAAGTATTGAGCACAGCCGGTCGTAGAGAAAGTTGAACTGGTGCACACAACAACGCTTTCAATATTCCTAAAGATAGGGCATCGGAGCAATCCAGATCAAGACATCCAAATGAAGAATACAACGCGTAAGACAATCTGAATACCATAATTGTTATTTGCTCAACGCAAATTGATGTAAAGAATGTTACGTTACCTAATAATTTCTTCATATGGCAACATTGGTTGCATAATAATCGCAAATAAAATTAAAAAACCTCTCCAATCCATTTTGTCCGTAAAATTGAAATCAAAGGAATCAAACAATTTCCCGATGACCGATTCATTCTTCATAATATCATTACCAAACGTCAACCTTAAAGCAGTAAGCAATTGGGCTTTTGACATATATCTTGCAGGTTCAACCCGAAAGAATCGCTCTAGAAAGTACAATGATGACTAGACGTCTATGAAATCCGATTGTCCTACACTTACCATAAGTCCCTTCATCATAACCACCAATATGATATTTCCGGAAATCTAAATCTCTTTCTCTTAATTGTGCTTTAACTAAATCTTCTAATTTTGTTAAAAATTCACATTGAAAGGCTTGTAAATTTCGTCGTTTATTATTTTGTTCCAACATATACGAAGTACGTGTATTCTCAAGGAAGTCCTCTGTAAAAGCACTAAGTTGCTTTCGTAATACACTCATTTCTGCTTTGTTTAAAGCGTCAGCCATTTTTGGGCCTTTTAATTGAAGTTTGGAACTGGTTGTATCTTTCAATTCATTTCTCAATATGGCTTGGTTGTTTAATTCTTGGCTAACGTATTTGTGCAATACATTAGTTGGAGGCTTCTTTGGTCGACCATCGACCGCAGAATTAGCTGTTGCCCCATACAGGTACATTATTACAACAAAATTAGCAGATGGCCATACACTTCAAGATGTTTACCAAAAACTAAAATAAGATGTAAGCCACAAAGTTTAATAACAATTTTAAAATTGGTCGAAGGGAAAAAAGAAGCTCAAAAAAAGAAAGAAAAAAACGCGACTTCTTGAAACGGTCGCTATTAAATCGCGTTTTTGTCCCTTTTCTTTTTTAATTAACTTTTTACGCACATGAAACTTAAGGTCAATAGCCATAATCCATAATGTACACATGGTAACAATAAAAATAATAAAAATGCATAGATATCACATATAATGAAAACAAAATAAGAGGAAACTATATACCACGCACTTCAAGATATGAACATCATTATGGGTCATGATTCAATAACATTGATCGATATTGTTCAAAATAGATTCTTTCCGTTGCGACTGGACTATCCCCTTCATATACTAAAATTGGATGAGTTTCTCGAATCAATTCATCAGCTTCTTCAACTGTCAATACATTATCCACACCACCAACTGAAGTCAAAGCTATTCGGAATTGTCTTGCATCCAAATATTTTCGACCAAATTCATCACGTTGTGAATCATCTTGACATGTACCGATATATAAACCATCAAACATTCTTTCCAATTCACGTTCTAATTCTTGCTGGTTCTCTTGTCCTATTAATATAGCCAACATTTTCAAAAATTTATCCAAATTAATCGATTCACGATTTGCCATATCAAACGTAGTACGAATTCGTTCAAATGTCTCTTGAAATCCTAAAAATGATAAAGCGACTTGGAATTTATCGAATGTCATCTTATGTGGATCTTTGATATCATCTTCTACTTCACCTCGAGCTTTTGCTGCACGGCTTTTCTTATTTTTCCCTTTCTTTTTTGATGCAACAGGTACGGAACCACCAAGGGTGGTAGCATCTTCATCTTCATTATTAAGATTTAAATTGATCGTAACATCTGCAGTACATCGATCGTAAACTGCTTTAGCTCGTTCTTTTTCTTTATCTGTCAATACACTGTAATCAATATGCGATAATGCATCTCCTTCTTTGTCAGCATTGTTATCGGCCATATCCATCTCCAAGGCATCCTCGTCTTCAGGAGACACTATCCCAATGAGTTCACCAATTTTACAGAATAATCCCCCAACAGCACCCAATGGACCAGCATTAGTACTACTGCTCACAGCGCTGCTTTCAATTTTACTATTGCTCTTTTCTTCTGATGTTTCATCACCATAACCACTAAAGAATGATGAAGAAGTTACAGTTAAGTCCCGATACAATATTGGCCTATCCTGATTTTTAGACTTTCCAAATCGTTGCTGATCATGCATACGGTTTGCAACATCTTCACCAGTATCATCATCTTCATCCAAAACTCCATCTGCGGCGATCATTCTATCAAGACTTCCATCACTATCACCATCCATAATTCGCAAATCAGCAGCGGACATCTCCTCTTCCAAATCATCTCCAACCTGCTTCTTTCTTGATGAACCAGATTTTTCAGCACCAGGTTTCATAGCAGATTTAAGATGTCCATTTATTGGACTTGATACAGCATGTGGATTGCCTCCGGAATTTTCTGTAAATCCAACACTTTTCTTCCTTTCAAGTTGTCTAGTTGGCGCAGCTTTCGAGGATCGACTGCTTTTTGTCGCATTTGTTCCTGGATTGCTCCCACTGACATCCTCAGAACCATCGCTTTCACCACTACTATCGTCACTATCCCCGCTTTCATCACTATCGTAACTACTGCTGTCACTATCCTCGTCACTGCTATCGTCATCATCACTATCGCCAGACTCCTCGCTACTTCCACTCTCATCGCTCTCCTCTTCTTCACTATCTTCCTCTTCCTCGTCACTATCTTCCTCCTCCCCTTCACTCTCCTCCTCATCTTCTTTTTCCTCCTCTTCCTCTTCATCTATCACATCGCTGTCGATGTAGTCGTCGTCATCGTCGGAATCTTTTGGTCTACTACTGGTACGAGAACTCTTTGCAACACTACTTGAAATAGCACTGCTTGAAACCACAGAGCTGCTCGCAACACTTGAAGAAGAAGCTGAACTCGGCTGGGATGACGAAACTCTTGAACTTGATGCTGGTCCTGATGAGGTAGGAGCGGACGATGCGACGGAACTTGATGAAGCACTTCTACTGGTACTTCTGACAATGCTACCACTCCCACCACTCCCACCCCCACTTCTGCCAGAAGACACAGTGGACATTTCTTGAAATCAACGAAAAGGAATTCATTTCTGGCGGGTTCTGGAGAGAGGGAAATTTTTGGTGCAGAGTTGCTGGTGTTTTAAAGTATCTTTTACAATGTAGTTCGTAAGCAAAGAGAGGAAACGGCGGCAATGTAGCTGCTGGGCGGTGTATGGGCTATTCCGACTGAACACTGGGCGCGCAGCACTTTTATTTTGTATGAAGGCTGCATGCAGTGAGACTGTCTGATGTAGAAGAACAACTCGAGATATTCAAACATTGTGAACTGCATTGATGAGTGTTTTAGTTAGAGATTCAGAATTTGTGGCAGAGGAAGACGATAGTGTAAAGGTATGGGTGCTACGTGGAAACGACTCTCCGAAAAAAGCGTTGGAGAAAAAACTTCACCCTACCTTTGAGGTAATTCAATATTTGCTTGGCGGTTGGTGTAGTTTACTTCGTGTATCCCATAGGTGTTTATTCGGATCAATCGATCGACTAGAGCTGGCGATGAGACTCTTAGCCTTAGCAGAAGTAGGTTT
>JACCEA010186969.1_pt1 | contig 12473 bp, 8 predicted proteins | sample 7449851 | NCBI WGS metagenome assembly JACCEA01 (sample SAMN15323453, study PRJNA562643) | freshwater metagenome | isolation source: river surface water | place: USA:Blue River Watershed | collected 2017-08-18 | reverse complement strand
GTCGGCCCAGGCTCGGGCGAGGTGGTCGCTGGCGGCCTTGCTGGCGGAGTAGGGCGAGTGCGGGCCGTAGGGCGTCTCCCCGGTGAAGAGGCCGGTGGCGCCGAGCGAGCCGTAGACTTCGTCGGTGGAGACGTGCAGGAAACGGAAGCGGTCCTTGGCGGCGCCGGCGAGTTTGTCGAAGTGGGAACGCGCGGCCTGGAGGAGCGTGTAGGTGCCGACGACGTTGGTCTGGATGAAGGCGCCGGGGCCGTCGATCGAGCGGTCGACGTGGCTCTCGGCGGCGAGGTGCATGACCCAGTCGGGCGCGAATTCGGCGAAGAGTTTGCCGAGGGCGGCGGCGTCGCAGATATCCGCCTGCGCGAAACGGTAGCGCGGGTGGGCGGCGAGGTCGTCGAGGGAGCGGGGGTTGCCGGCGTAGGTGAGCGCGTCGACGTTGAGCACCGTGTGCTCCGTGGTGGTGACGAGCAGGCGGACGAGGTTGCTGCCGATGAAGCCGGCGCCGCCGGTGATCAAAATTTTCATGCTGAAAATTCTTCCAGTGTAAGAGGGACGTTTAGGTTGAAGAAGCGCTAGGGTCGGCGCACGGGCCAAGAGCGCGGGGCGCTTTGTCCTTACACTTCCGACTTCAACTCGCGCTGGGCTGCCAGCGCGCCAGGTCGCGGGCGACGGCGGCGTGGACTTCGGTCAGGGTGATGCCGACGGCGGCGAGTTTGGCGGAGCTCATCACGCAGTTGGAGCGCGGGGTCTTGGCGGCCTTTTGCATGAAGTCGGTCTCGTCTTTGAAGAACACATACTCCTTGGGGCAGACGCCGCTCTTGAGGATGAGGTCGACGACCTCGTGGGTGGTGACGTGACCGGGGTTGGTGACGTTGTAGGTGCCGAAGGGGACGCGTTTTTCCCAGCAGGCGAAGGTGGCGGTGACGAACTCCTCGAGCTGCGAGATGGAGTTCTCGGCGGCGAGGAGGGTCTTGTAGCGCATGAGCTTCGTGAGGTAGTTGCGCGGGCTCTCGTGCTGGTCGAAGGGGATGCGCAGGCGCCAGATGTAGACGGACGGTTTTCCGGCGAGGACTTCTTCGCCGAGGGCCTTGGTGCCGCTGTAGAACGAGCAGTTGTTCGTGCGGAAGGTGAAGTTGGGCGTGTCGTCCTCGGTGAAGCCGGTGCCGTCGGGGCGCGAGCCGGTGAAGATGCAGCCGGAGGAGACATGGCCCCAGGGGATGCCGGCGTCGGCGCAGGCGTCGGCGATGATGCCGGGGAGGACGGCGTTGCCGAAGAGGCAGGCGTGCTTGTCGAGTTCGCAGGCGTCGACGTTGGGTTTGCCGGTGTAGCCGGCGGCATTGATCAAAAAGGCCGGCTTGTCGCGCAAAAGGGCGGCCCGGAGGGTGGCGCGGTCGGTGTAGTCGAGCTCGGCGCGCCGCAGGTTGCGGAACGGGATGTTTTTGCGCGTGAGGAGCGCTTGATAGGCTTGGCCGACGTAGCCGGAACCGCCGAGCAGGTAGATCATGGAAGGAAAACGGGAGGACAGGTGAGGACCGGGCCGAGAAGGTGTTGAAAGGCGACGGGCGAAGGGACGAAGGACGGAGAGTGAAACGGAGGGGAGGGAGGGGGAACAAGGGGTTTTTTGGCGGGGAGGCGAATCGGGGATTCCCCGACGGGAGACTCGGCGGAGGCGGGGACCGTTGGGTCAGGGCCGAAAAGAAAACCGCCGCGCCCGGGAAGGGCGCGGCGGCGATCACTGGAGGCGTTCGTAGTGTCGTGGGTTGTGGACGACAAACCGACCGCGGCGTCGGCTTAGAAGCGGACGGTGGCGCCGAACTGCACGCGCCAGCGGCTGGCGATGTTGTCGATCGTCCAGTTGGCGGGATCGGCGGTGTAGGTCGGGACGATCTGGCCCTGGGCGTTGTAGGAGGCGTTGCCCATCTGGCGGCGGTAGAAGACGGCGTTGTTGGTGGCGGTGAAGAGCTCGGTGTAGCCAAAGGTCTTTCGGCTGAGCCAGTAGCCGAAGTTGATGAAGTCGAAGAAGAGTTCGACCTCGACGGGCTCGTAGATCGGCAGCTTCTGGGTGAGGCGCAGGTCGAGCTGGTTGATCCAGGGCTGGACGAAGGCATTGCGCGGCGCGTAGGTGCCGGCGTAGGTGCTCAGGCCGCTGCTCTGGAGGAACGCGAAGTAACCGGCCTGTTGGGCGGCGGTCATGCCGGTGAGGGCGATCTTGGAGTCGGTCGGGCCGGTGGGCACGTAGACCAAGTCGTTGGAGCTGATACCGTCGCCGTTGAGGTCGTTGGCGTAGGTGTAGGAGTAGGGGTTGCCGGTGTGGCCCTCGTAGTAGAGGGAGGCGGTGGTGCGCCAGCCCTTCTTGAACTCGAAGCGGCGGGCATAGCTGACCTGCACGCGGTTGCGGACCTCGAAGTCGGAGCGCTGCACTTCGACCGTGTTCTGGTTGAAGACGGCGTTGCGGCTCCAGCCGTCGACGGCGACGGTCTGGCCGAAGGACTGGGCCTCGCGGGAGGAGCCGCGGGTGTAAGTCAGGTTGTAGGACCAGTTGTTCTTCATCGCGCGGTTGAGCGCGAGGGAGGCGTAGGAGCTGCGGCCCTCGGAGATGTTGCGCACGCGGATGACGTTGCCGAAGGCGAGGTTGGTGGCGCCGGCGGAGGTGGAGCCGCCGTTGAAGCGCTGGCGGCCGTCGCGACCGATCGCCGGGCCGCTGGTGGCGGTGACGACGAGGGGCTTGATGTTCATGTTGTCGGTGAACAGGGCCTTGTCGTTGAAGGTCTGGATGAATTCCGCGGTGAGGGTGGTGTCGAGGAAGGGCAGCTTGCGCTCGAGGGCGAGATTGCCGCGCCAGACGGCGGGGAGCTTCAGGCCGTTCTGGAGGAGGTTGATCTCGCGGCGGGCGTTGGGATCGAGGTCGGTCGCGGAGGAGCCGATCGGGTTGGCGAAGTCGAAGCTGTTGCGCAGGTAGGTGCCGAGCTGGGGTGCGGCGGCGCCGGAGGCGAGCTGGGAGAAGCGGCCGACGCCGGAGTTACCGTAGGCATTGGAGATGAAGACCCAGGGGGCGCGGCCGGTGAAGTAGCCGAAGCCGCCGCGGACCTGCATGGTGCGGGAGTCGTCGACGGCGTAGTTGAAGCCGACGCGGGGCGAGACGATCTGCGTGCCGTCGACGCTGCCGTCGTTGCGGACGCCGAAGGCGTTGACGAAGTTCTGGTTCACAGGGGGCACGCCGCTGGTTTCGACGAGGTCGAGGCGGAGGCCGCCGGTGAGGACGAGGCGGGAGCTCACGTCCCACTTGGCCTGGGCGAACAGGCCGGTGATGGCGAAGTCGGAGATGTCGCCGGCGGGCGTGCCCTGCACGTAGAAGGCGCGGGTGTAGGCGGCGGGGCGGTCGGCGGCGAGGTCGGCGAGGCTGGCGTAGTCAAAAAGGCCATACGACGACTGGCGGAAGAGGTTGAAGAAGTCGCTCTCCTCGCGGTCGAAACCGCCGGTGAAGGTGAAGTTCTTCCAGAAGTAGTCGGCGTTGCCGCTGTAGCTCTCGGTGTTGACGCGGATGATGTTGCCGTGGCGGAACTGCTCGGTGCCGAGCACGACGACGCCGGTGCCGTTGACGGCGCGGCCGTCGGAGCCGACGCCGGAGGTGCCGAAGACGCGGACCTCGGGGAAGACGACGGGGGAGGCGGTGAGCTGTTCCCAGGAGGTCTTGGACCACTTGAACTCCGACTTGAAGTCGGGCGTCCACTGGCTGTTGAGGGAGGCGGCCCAGACTTCCTCGGTGCGGGTCTGGGAGTAGTAGTTGGAGCTGAGGGCGGTGCCGCGGGTGGCGCTCGGGCCGCCGGCGCCGAGGATGCCGGTGAAGGTGCCGCCGATGCTGTTGGAGCGGCCGAACTGCGGGAGGACGCCGACGGTCTCGTTGTAGCGGACGGAGAGGCGGTGGTCCTTGGTCAGGTTCCAGTCGATCTTGTAGAGCTTCTTTTCCTCCTCGGTGACGAGCAGACCGCCGCCGCCGAAGGTGCCGGTGTCGAAGGTCTTGCCGGAGGCAGCCTTGATGGCGTTGAGCGCGTTGCTGATGGCGGTGAGGGAAGCGGAGTCGGGCACCATCGTGGGGGCGGCGACCGCCTGGGTGCGTTCGAATTTCTCGTAGTTGCCGAAGAAGAAGATTTTGTTCTTCCAGAGGGGGCCGCCGAGGGTGGCGCCCCAGGTCTTGCGCTCATCGAAGGGGCGGGTGCCGGCGCCGGCGCCGATCACGTCCTTGTCGGCGTATTTCTGGTCGGTGTAGTAACCGTAGAGGGAGCCGTGGAAGGTGTTGGTGCCGGAGCGGGTGACGACGTTGATGGACGCGCCGGTGAAGCCGCTGAGGCGGACATCATAGGGGGAGACGGAGACGGCGACCTGCTCGGCGGTCTCGAGGGAGAGGGGATTGAAGAAGGACTGGAGACCGGAGGCCTGCAGACCGAACTGGTCGTTGATGCGGGCGCCGTCGAGCATGATGGAGTTGAAGCGGTTGTTCTGGCCGACCGCGGTGATCATGGCTTCCTGACGGTCGCCGAAGACGTTGCGGAGGGTGACCGCGGAATTGGTGCGGGCCATGTCGGCGAAGGAGCGTTGCGCCGTGGGCTGCGCGAGGATGGCGTCGCGGGTCAGAAGCGAGGCGGCGCCGGCGGCGTTGGAGTCGAGTTCGTCGGTGGTGCCGGCGACCTTGAACTTTTCCATGACGACGACATCGGCGGCCGCGAGGCTGACGTTGATGTCGATGTCCTGGCCGAGCTGGGTGACGATCTCGGTGATCTCGGCGGGTTTTTTGCCGGGGGCGGAGGCGGAGAGGGTGTAGGGGCCGCCGACGACGAGGCCGCGGAAGTTGTAGCGGCCGGTTTCGCCGGAGGTCGCGGAATAGGCGGTGCCGGTGGGCACGTGGGTGACGGTGATCGCCGCGCCGGGGACGGGGCGGCCCGCGGTGTCGCGGACGAGGCCGGTGAGGCCGGAGGAGACGACGCCCTGCGCGAAGGCGAACGGCGCGAGGGCGAGGCCGACAAACCAGACGAGCGCGCGGAGAATCCGGGCGCTCGTCGCGGTGGCTGGGAGCTGGGTGGGCTGGGTCATGTGAAGCATAGGTGCTAGTGGTAGTCTTGGCGAATTGGCACGCAGGTCTAGTGCCGTTTTCTCACAATACCGTGACAGGGCGTCGGACGCGGGGGCAATTCCCGGGCGGGAACGCCAAGCCGGATTGCGACGAAGGACCGGGGTCGGGGCGACGAACGACGGCGGGCGGGCTATTTCCGGCGGTAGTCGCCGCGGCTAAAGTATTTCTCCAGCCAGACATACGCACAGATGAAGAAGTAGCGGGAGCCCATCTCCTTGATCTTCAGCTTGGCGACGCCGAACTTGCGGTTGCGCCAGGAGATGGGAGTGATGGCGAAGGAGTAGCCGCGGACGATGGCCTTGAGGGGGATCTCGACGGTGAGATTGAAGTGCGGCGCGAGGAAAGGGCGGCAGCCGTCGATGACCGAGCGGCGGTAGGCCTTGAAGGCGTTGGTGGTGTCGTTGAGGGGGATGTTGAAGCCGACCCGGACCAGGAAATTGGCAACCCGGTTGACGAAGGGTTTCACCCGCGGGTAGTCGATCACTTCCCCGCCTTCGACAAAGCGGGAGCCGAAGGCGCAGTCGTGGCCCGCATTCAGCAGGCGCCAGTATTTCACCGCGTCGGACGGAGAGTCGGAGGCGTCGGCCATCATGATGACCACGGCGTCGCCGCGGCTGTGATCGAGGCCCCAGATGATGGCGCGGCCGAAGCCGTGGGCGCCGGAGGCGTTTTGGGTGGGGGCGAGAGAGGGGTATTTTTCGCGGAGCGTCTGCAGGACAGACCAGGTGCGGTCCTTGCTGCCGTCGTCGACGACGACGATCTCGTGGGGGATGCCTTCGGCGGTGAAGGTGGTGACGATGTCTTCGATCGTGGGAGGCAGCGATTCCTCCTCGTCGCGCGCGGGGATGATGACCGAGAGCAGGCGGAGCGGAGCGGGCGCGGCGGGAGCGGCGGAAGGAGACGACATGAAAACGAGGACGGCGGATTAGGCCGAGAGCGCGGAGAAAGGCAGGGAAAAAGCGCGGGAAGGTCGACGCGCCGTCGTCGGCCCGACGGCCGGTCCGTCGTCGCTCTCAGAACGGGGCGCTGAGGTCGAGCCAGTCGGGGTGGGCGTGGGCGTGGGCCGCGATCTCGTCGAGGATCGCGGCCGTGGGAGTGACGGGAGCCCATTGCCAGAGGCGGGCGGCCTTGGCGTGATCGAGGATGATCCACGGGATATCGAACGGACGCGGGGTGGCGTCGACGCCGACGGAGTGCGCGCCGAGGTGGGCGGCGCACCAGTCGCTGACCTGCCGGAGCGACATAGCGGAGGCCGCGCCGCCGGAGAAGTTGGCGATGCGGTCGGACGAGGCGACGGCGGGGGCGGCGAACTGGCGTTCGAGGGCCGGCAGGAGGTCGCGCGGGTGGAGGCAATCGCGGACCTGGTGGCCGTGGCCGCCGAAGCCGATGTAGCGCAGCGGGCGGCGGCGCAGCCAGGCGTTGAGCCAGTAGGCGAAGATGCCCTGGTCGGCGCGGCCGAATTGGCCGGCGCCGGCGAGCACGCCGCAGCGGTTGATGAAGACGGGCAAATTGAAGGTGGCGCCGTATTCAAGGGCGAGGGCTTCGCTGGCGAGCTTGGTGGCACCGTAAAGTGAGATCGGGGCCGAGGTCGGGAAATTCTCCGCGAGACCGGCGGCGGTCAGGGCGGCGGCCGGCACCGTCGCGGCCAGCGCCGCGGGGAGGGGCAGCGTCGGTTGAAAGGCGCCGTTGTGGGCGGCGACGGGGAGAGCGGCGAGCGGCTCGATGGCGTAGACCCGGCTGGTGCTGAGGAGAATGAACCCGGCGCGATGCTGTTTGCAGAACTCGAGCATGTTGACCGTGCCGGCCAGGTTGTGCTCGACGAGCTGGCGGGAGCTGGTCTTGCCGTCGACGCCGGCGAGGACGCTCGGGTTGGCCGCGGCGTCGATCACCCAGTCGACGGCGGGGAGCGACTCGAGATCCGAAGCGGCGCGGAGGTCGCCGTGGTGGAGCTTCACGCCGAGGTGCTTCAGCTCGGCGCGATTCGACTCGCTGCCCGGGCGGATGAAGTTGTCGAAACCGACGAGGGTGTGGCCGGATCCGGCGGCGGCGAAGGCGCGCGCGAGGGTGCTGCCGACGAAGCCGCAGATGCCGGTGATGAGGACGCGCATGGACCCAGCTGAACGGCGAAACGTGCCGGGCGGAAGGCGAAAGGTGGACGGCCGCCGGGCGTCGTTTCGCGGGCGGAAATATTTCCGTGATCTCCGGGCGATCCGCGGTTCAACTGGCCGGCCCATGAGCCAACTGCGCGGCGACTACAAATCGGTGTGGAACTCCCTCTCCGGATCGAAGGAGGCGGCGTATCTCGTCGTGTCCGGCTACACGGACGAGGACAAGTTCCACGCGGACGCGGAGGACACGGCCGATATCCTGCGGGAGACGGTGGGCGTGCGGCCGGACGACATCATCCTCGAGATCGGCTGCGGGGTGGGGCGCGTGGGCCGGGTGCTGTCGCCCTTCGTGAAGCAGTGGATCGGCTGCGACGTATCGACCAATATGTTACGGCTGGCGGGGCGGCGGCTGCTCGGGCTGGACAACATCCGGCTGCAGGAGGTGTCGGGCTACGACCTCCAGCCGATCGCGGATGCGTCGGTGGACGTGGTCTACACGACGGTGGTCTTCATGCACCTGGAGGAGTGGGACCGCTACAACTACGTGCTCGAGGCGATGCGGGTGCTGAAGCCGGGCGGGCGGTTTTACTGCGACAACGTGGACATCGCGTCGCCGGCGGGCTGGGCGGTGTTCGAGGAGAGCCGGAAGACCTTCAAGCCGAAGGAGCGGCCGGCGCAGATCTCGAAGTGCTCGTCGCAGCCGGAGCTGGAGGCCTTTTTGAAACACGCGGGCTTCGCGGACGTGAAAGTCGCGGGCCGGCTGAATTTCTGGGCTTACGCCTGGGGCACCAAACCGGGGGCCTGAGGAACGGACGAACGTCGAGCGCCGGCAGGGCGGGCGGCGCCGGTCAAGGTTTCTGGACGTTGGCCTCGGCGGACTTGCGCTGGGCTTCCTCGTAGGCGCGGCGTTGCGCCATGCCGATCTCAAGCAGGTCGCTGACGAGCATGCGCGCCTCGGTTTCCTGTTTCGCCTGCAGCTGCTGGGCCGGGCTGGCGGGAGCAGCTTGGCCGATCGCGGGAGCGGGCGCGGGTTCGGCGGTGGGAGCAGGGGCGGGCGGAATGATTCCGGTGGTGGAGCCGACGGCCACGGGCGGAGGCGGCGCGGGGGGCGGGACGTTGAACCCGGTGGGCATCGGGGCCGCGGCGGGCGGCAGGCCGCCGGTGGGGGCGGAGGACTTGCGCAACGCCAGGGTCTTTTGCTGGCCGTTGACGCGGATCACGACCTGATCGCGCCGGGAATCGTAATTCAGGACCGAGATGCCGGCGACCGTCTCACCGGCGGTGATCAGGTGGCTCTTGCGGGCGGTCTTGTCGAAGAGGATGATGTCGGTGCGGTTGCCCATGGCGCTGACGCCGGCGAATTCGAGGGTCTCCGAGGCGGCGGCCGCCGCGGTGGACGCGGCGGTGGCCGGGGGGCTGAACGGGCTGCGGCCCGACGGGACGGACTCCGCCGCGCGGGCGACGCCACCGAGGGCGACGACGGCTAGGCTGAGGCGGAGGAGCGGTGGCATGGGACGACGACGGGAGAGACGGTGGCGGCCGGGGAAAGCTACGTCAAATTCGGGATGGCAGGGGTGCGGGGCTTGGAACCGGCGGGCGGCGTTCGGTTCCCGCGGTTAGGGAGAAGGGGCCGGCCGGGCCGCGGTGCTCACGCCTTCCGGGCGGCGACGAGCAGGGCGGAGCCGTGGACGTTGGGGTGCTGTTCGGTGCGGAAGTCCGTGAAGCCGAACTGCCGGAGGGCGCCGAGGATCTCCTCCTTCTCCATCCAATAGCTGTAGACCTCGCCGCCGCCGCAGAAGCCCTTCCAGTCGAGCGAGGGGCCGTAGTTGAAGCGGTGGACGGTGTGTTTGAAGCCGGCGGTCTCCATCGGGAGGGCTTCCGAGAATTTGGCGCCCGGAACCGGGTTCTTGGCGACGAACTCGGGATCGTAGAACACGGTCCAGAGGAACAGGGTGTCGCACCGCTGCGCGAGCAGGTGGAGCAGGTCGACGGGGTTGGTCAGGTGGTAGAGGATGCCGCAGGCGATGCCGACTTCGAAGCGGCGCTCGGTGGTGCGGAGAAATTCGAGGCAGTCGCCGAGGAGAAAGCGGGCGCGGGGCATGCCGAAGGTTTCCTTGGCGATGAGGCACTTCAGGTAGGCGCGGGCATTGGCTTCGACGGCGGTGACCGATTTGGCCTCGAGGCGGTCGAGCAGGTAGGTGTGCGCGCCCTCGAGGGGGCCGAGTTCCAGCACGTCGCGGCCGGTGATGCCGCCGGCGACGCCCATTTCCATCAGGCGGTGGTGCGCCCAGGCGATGCGCGGATCGTCGAAGAGCGGGGTGACGCCGGCCTTGAGGTCGGGGCGGTTGGCCGGGGGCGACGAGGACCATTCGCCGGCGAAGAGGTCGAGGGCGTTTTGATCGGAGGGCGGGACGCCGAAGAAATGTTTGAAGTCGGACACGGGAAAGCGGCGAGGAATGATTTCTCACGAAACACACGAACGCGGCGAAAGGAACGCGCAAATTTGCGGGAAGGACGGAGCGGGAGTTCCGGCCGGGATCGGCCTTGTAATGGAGGATTTGGGGATCTGTGCTGTCGTCGGCAATATGGGACGCGTTCAGATGTTGTTCAGGGGGATATCGGCTCTGGCTGTCGCGTCGGCGGCTTTTTGTTCCGGTCTACGTGCGGAGTTCGCCGTTGTTGCATCGACGTCTTTCGTGCAGGGATTCACTCCGGGCCTGCTTGCGGATATCGGAGCGATCACGCCGGTGCGGCGGGCAGATGGAGCGGTGATCTTTCGGGCCAAACTGGTGGCGGAAGGCGACCAACCTGCCTTGTTGGCGGCAAAGGGCGGCGTGTTGACGGTGTTGGTTAGAGCGCACGAGGTCGGCGGCGATTTTCTCGCGCTGCGCGCCGAAGGAATGGCGGTGTGGTTTGCCGCCCATGGCGGCAGCACGGGTGTTGATATTCACAAGATAGATGCGGACGGAAGGCGTGAGCGCGTTCTGGCCGACGCGTTCGCCACGGTAGCGTGGCCGCCTGTTCCCGGTTGGGTTGGCAGTGGCGACACGTTTGCCTTGGTCGGGCTTTTCGGACGAGCGGGCGTCACGCAGAGCGCCCGCCTTTATCGGTATCACAATGGGAGTTACTCGTCGGCTCCGAGCGGCGGTTTCAGAGCCATCACGCCGGTTCAGGTTGCGACCGAGCCGGAGGGGCCGGCAGTTTATTTCCTCGGGACGGTCAGTTTGACCACAAGCCCGTTCAGTCCAAGCGCCGGAACCGGGTTGTATCGCTGGCAAGGCAACGCAGTGACGACCTTGATTCCGCCGTTGGAATCGACGATCGCACCGGGAATCGGAGTTGGGTCCGCGGTGCGAGCGGACGACGGGGCGTTTGCGTTGTTCGACGCAGGGAGTCGGCGTCGCGTCTTGATTTGGCGTGAGGGCGTCGTCACCGAACTCGTGCTGCACGGCGCGCGTGCGACCGACGGCGGATCGATCGACTTGGCGGCATCGCCGCGGATGGTGGGAATCGATGCGGCACACGTCTATTTCGCGTTGAGCCAAGCGGAGTCGGGATACTTGCGAACAATGACGGTTTATCGGGTATCGCGGTCGGGCGGGATGCCCGAGCCCATGATCGTTTACGATACACACGCGGTATTCGCCAAGCCGGACGAGGTGAGCACGACGGTGACGGTCTCCGATCTTGCCGCGCGCGAAACGATCGTGGTGGGTCGCGCCAGGAACGGGATCGAGCAAGCGATCTTTGCGGGGGCACCTCCGCGCGCCCCGGTCGGGATGACGCGGTTTCCCGCGACGCCGGCGGACTACCCGGAACTCGCCCCGGCGGGGCGAGACCTTTCCGGCCTGTCTTTTCGGCCCGGACGACCGACGCCGATCGCAATTTCGGCCTCGGGCGCGGGGCCGTTTGCCTATCGGTGGGAGCTGAATGGCGTGCCGCTGGAACCTGGCGACCCGCGCTTTCGGGGGGTGAACGAAGCGACGCTCACGCCGATGCCTTTCCTGCAGGACTACCACGCCGGCACCTATCGCGTGGCGGTGAGCAATGCCGCGGGCACGAGCTATGCGACCGTCCGTCTCCAGGTGGACAGACTAAGCATCGAAGACGGCGGCGCGCCCGCTCCGCTCGTGAACTACTCGGTGCGCGGGAATACATCCGTCGGCGAGCGTGCGTTCACGGCGGGCATCACGCTGGTGCCGCCGCTGGAGGCGAGTGGATCTGTCTCGGGAGTCTCTTTCCAGAGCTGGAAACCGAACACCAGCCAGCGGCTGCTTGTCCGGGCGGCGGGGCCGGGGCTCGCGCCGTTCGCGGGCACGCAGTTTACGCCGGCGCCGTCGACCGCTCTCCAGCTTTTCGCGGGTGAGCGTGTGATCGCGGCCAACGAAGGGGCGTGGGACAGCGATGTGCAGGTGGCGCCGCTCGCGGCGTCGGTCGGCGCGTTTCCGTTTGCCCGGGGATCGCGCGATTCCGCGCTGGTGGCGCAACTGGTGCCTGGCTCCTATCTCGCGCAGGTTTTCTCCAACGGGGAGGGAACGGTGTTGACGGAATTCTACGTTGTGGGCGGGGAGGGCAGCGTGCGCAATCTATCGGCGCGCAGTGTGGTCGGCGAGCGCGAGGCACAGGCGTTGACGATCGGGTTCGTGATCGGTGATCCCGGGACGTGGTCGCCGGCGCGCACCATGTTGCTGCGCGCGGCGGGACCGGGGTTGAGTCGATTAGGCGTGGTGGGTGCCGCGGAGCGCCCGCGGCTAGAGCTGTTCTCGGGCCAGACCCTCCTCGCGAGCAACGAGTGGCATGGGACGGCGTTGAATTCGGCTGCGATCATCGAGGCGGGCAGAACCTACGGAGCGTTTCCGCTGGATAACGCGAGCGCGGATGCGGCGCTGCTGCTCGCTTTGCCGCCGGGGGGCTACGTGATGCGCGTCACGGCGGCGCCAGGGTCGAAGGGAGGCGTGGCACTCGCCGAAATCTACACGCAGGTCGGTTTTTAGCGGCGCAGTCGAGGACGACCGTTCGCGGGATGGGGGCGCTCCTTCGGCAAGATTTCGATCAGGGCATCTCGTAGATCTCGATGAGGGCGACGCCGGTGGCGCCCTCGAAGCCGCTGACTTTGGCGGTGTAGGAGCCGGGTTCGAGGGTGACGAGCATGACGGAATCGAGGCCGCTGCGGATCGAGCGGATGCGCTCCTCCAACAGGCGGAAGGCGCCGACGCGGTCGCCGGCGGCGCGGAGCGCGG
>JACCEA011402874.1_pt1 | contig 12477 bp, 7 predicted proteins | sample 7449851 | NCBI WGS metagenome assembly JACCEA01 (sample SAMN15323453, study PRJNA562643) | freshwater metagenome | isolation source: river surface water | place: USA:Blue River Watershed | collected 2017-08-18 | reverse complement strand
GTTTGGAAGTTGGCGCTCCTGTACCAGTGATTATCAGTGTGTACAGTGATCGCAGTTTTACCTTTGTATTGAAAACTCCACCCGCTTCTTTCTTGTTAAAGAAAGCTGCTGGGATCACTAGCGGAAGCGGTCGTCCTAACACTGTGAAAGTGGGTAAAGTAACGCGCGCGCAACTGGAAGCTATTGCGACAACCAAAATGGCTGATTTAACAGCCGCTGACATGGATGCCGCAGTGCGTACCATCGCGGGTTCTGCCCGTTCAATGGGCTTAGAGGTGGAGGGTTAATCAATGGCTAAACTTACCAAGCGTCAACGCGCCATGAGCGCAAAAATTGACTCAGGCAAACAATATTCTGTTGAAGAGGCGGTAGCTCTTCTCAAAGAATTATCAACAGTTAAGTTTTCTGAAACAGTCGATGTATCCATTAATTTGGGCATTGATCCTCGTAAATCTGACCAGTCAGTTCGCGGTGCGACAACTTTGCCTCACGGCAATGGTAAGCATGTTCGCGTTGCTGTGTTTACTCAAGGTGCCAACGCTGAAGCGGCCAAAGCTGCCGGTGCGGAATTTGTTGGTATGGATGAGTTGGCTGCTGAAGTGAAAGCAGGAAAAATGGACTTTGACGTCGTTATCGCCAGCCCAGATGCTATGCGTGTTGTGGGTCAATTGGGTCAAGTGTTAGGCCCTCGTGGTTTAATGCCAAACCCTAAAACTGGCACTGTAACACCCGATGTTGTGACAGCAGTGAAAAATGCCAAAGCAGGTCAAGTTCGTTATCGCGCTGAAAAGGGCGGTATTGTTCATGGTGGTATTGGCAAGATTTCATTCGATGTTGTGGCTATTAAAGAGAACTTGGAAGCATTAGTTTCTGATTTGAAAAAAGCAAAACCTTCAACGGCTAAAGGTGTGTATCTCAAGAAAATTTCATTGAGTACTACTATGGGGCCAGGTTTGGTAATCGATCAAGCTTCTTTGGCTGTTTAAGCCGGAAGCAAAAAGAACTTTGGGGTTCGTCTTGGTTGTCTGTTTACACAGACCAAAGCGAGCCGTCAAAGACCGTAGGTGACTTTGTAGTAAGTCTTAATATACAAGCCTACGCAGATGGTGACCCACTTCAGTTTTACTGAAAGACATCACCAAATAAATGCCTCGATCTTGAAGGTGACTTCAATTGATGAGGTTGAAAGTAACGACAGATTTATCTGTCAAAGCAGGAGAAATCCCGTGGCATTAGGACTCGAAGGTAAAAAAGCGATAGTCGCTGAGGTCCACGAAGCTGCAAAGAGCGCATTGTCTGCTGTGGTCGCCGATTCTCGCGGTGTAACAGTGGGTAAAATGACGGCTCTGCGCAAGCAAGCACGTGATGCGGGCGTCTGGGTTAAAGTCGTTCGTAACACCCTTGCTCGTCGCGCTGTACAAGGCACTGCCTATGAATGTCTTGCTGACAAATTTGTAGGCCCCACTTTGATTGCATTTTCTACCCAGCATCCAGGTGCTGGTGCGCGTATCCTTCAGGATTTCGCCAAAGAAAATGAAAAATTCGAAGTAAAAGCTGCTGCGTTCGAAGGCGAAGTAGTAAGCCTCGCTATGTTGGCTACCTTGCCAACCTATGACGAAGCGATTGCTCGCTTGATGAGTGTGATGAAAGAGGCCGCTGCTGGCAAATTGGTTCGCACCATTGCCGCTATTCGTGACCAAAAAGAAACACAAGCTGCCTGATTTAGGGTGGTTTGCATAGGTATTAATGAGCATCAATGCTCCCTACTATAGGAATTGAGACATGTCTCTAACTAAAGAAGATATCATCAACGCAATCGCAGAAATGTCTGTAAAAGACGTTGTTGAGTTAATTTCTGCAATGGAAGAAAAATTCGGTGTAAGTGCTGCTGCAGCGACTGTTGCTGTTTCTGTTGGCCCAGCTGCTGCTGTTGAAGAGCAAACTGAATTCACCGTAATGCTTTCATCTGTAGGCGATAAGAAAGTAAACGTGATTAAGGCTGTTCGTGAATTGACTGGTTTGGGCTTGAAAGAAGCGAAAGACTTAGTTGAAGCCGCGCCAAAAGCCGTTAAAGAAGCAGTTTCCAAAGCTGATGCTGAAGCAGCAAAAGCCAAGTTGGAAGAAGCTGGCGCTGTTGTAGAAATTAAATAATTTCTCGTGTTCAAAAGAAGTCCACTTAATAATGGACGCAAGGCTGGTGAGCATATTGTTCGCCAGCCTTTTGTTGTTTCAATAACTCATTATCGTTTTTAGTGATAATCAGTTTGGCGATACTAAGTGTTGCAAAGACAATTATTTAGAAAGTCGCTTGGAGATTTACAAACGGTCTCGATTACGGTCGAAACAATAGTCAGACACTGACCAACAGGTTTAAGTGCTGCAAAACGCCTTATCCGCGAACAAGCTGGGGAATTCAGATGGCTTACTCATACACTGAGAAAAAACGCATCCGTAAGGATTTCGGCAAACTGCCTCACGTAATGGATGTACCTTACCTCTTGGCGATTCAGCTGGACTCATATCGAAAATTTACCCAAGCCGACACCGCTTTCAGCAAGCGTGAAGATGTCGGCTTGCACGCGGCTTTCCGCTCGGTATTCCCGATTGTCAGTTACTCTGGCAACGCTGCATTGGAATATGTCAGCTATAACCTTGGCAAAGCTGTTTTCGATGTCAATGAATGTATCTTGCGCGGTGCAACTTATGCTGCGCCTTTGCGCGTTAAAGTCCGCTTGATTATTTATGATCGTGAGTCATCCAATAAAGCGATTAAAGATATCAAAGAGCAAGAAGTCTACATGGGCGAGATTCCGCTTATGACAGATAACGGCACCTTCGTTATCAATGGTACTGAGCGCGTTATAGTTTCCCAGTTGCACCGCTCACCCGGTGTATTCTTCGATCACGACAAGGGCAAAACTCACTCATCCGGCAAGTTGCTTTTCTCTGGTCGGATTATTCCTTACCGCGGTTCTTGGTTGGATTTTGAATTCGACCCTAAAGATTTACTCTATGTCCGTATTGACCGTCGCCGTAAATTGCCCGCTACAATTTTGTTGCGTGCATTAGGTTTCAGCTCACAAGAAATGTTAGCTATGTTCTTTGAAACCAGCAGCTTTACCTTGGGTGCGGATGGCCAGTTTAGCTATGAGGTCGTGCCATCCCGTTTGCGTGGTGACGTAGCGACTTTTGATATTAAAGACGACAAAGGCAATGTGATTATTGAAGAGGGTCGCCGTATTACGGCGCGTCACATTCGCTTGCTGGAAAAAGCCGGTGTAGATCAGATGGACGTTCCTTCAGAGTACCTGTTGGGTCGTTCTTTGGCCAAAGATGTGGTTGACACTCGCACTGGCGAATTGTTGTTTGAATGCAATACCGAAATCACGGTGGATGCCTTAAATAAATTGGTTGCGGCAGGCGTACAAAAAATTGAAACGCTTTATACCAACGAATTGGACTGTGGTGCGTTTATTTCGGAAACTCTGCGTATTGATCCAACCCGTACCCAGTTAGAGTCATTGGTTGAAATTTATCGCATGATGCGCCCCGGTGAGCCACCAACCAAAGAATCCGCTGAAACTCTGTTCCAAAATCTGTTTTTCTCGCAAGAGCGTTATGACTTGTCGGCTGTAGGTCGAATGAAGTTTAACCGTCGTCTCGGTCGTGAAAGTGATGTGGGCGAAGGCACTTTGTCTAACACCGATATTGTTGACGTGATGAAAACCTTGATCGCCATCCGTAACGGTAAAGGCGTAGTGGACGATATCGACCACTTGGGTAACCGTCGTGTGCGTTCAGTCGGTGAGATGGCCGAAAACCAATTCCGTGTTGGCTTGGTTCGTGTTGAGCGTGCAGTCAAAGAGCGTTTGTCCATGGCTGAAAGCGAAGGCTTGATGCCACAGGATTTGATTAACGCAAAACCTGTTGCGGCGGCAGTTAAAGAGTTCTTCGGTTCTTCACAGCTCTCGCAATTTATGGATCAAAACAACCCCTTGTCAGAGATCACGCACAAGCGTCGTGTCTCTGCTCTTGGCCCAGGTGGTTTAACGCGTGAGCGTGCAGGCTTCGAGGTGCGTGACGTTCACCCGACCCACTATGGTCGTGTATGTCCAATTGAAACCCCTGAAGGTCCAAACATTGGGTTGATTAACTCCTTGGCGACTTATGCTCGCACTAACTATTACGGTTTCTTGGAAAGCCCCTATCGCCGTGTTGTTAATGGTAAGGCGACCAATGATATTGATTTCTTGTCAGCCATCAGTGAAGCCGAGTTTGTGATTGCACAGGCGTCAGCAACTCTGGATGAAAATGGGAATCTGACGGAAGATTTGGTTTCTGTTCGTCACATGAATGAATTTACACTGAAGCCGCCTGCGGATGTTCAGTATATGGACGTATCGCCACGTCAGGTTGTGTCCGTTGCGGCATCATTGATTCCTTTCCTTGAGCACGATGACGCCAACCGAGCCCTGATGGGTTCTAACATGCAACGTCAAGCGGTTCCTACTTTGCGCTCACAAAAGCCATTAGTTGGAACGGGTATGGAGCGTAATGTTGCGGCTGACTCCGGTGTCTGTGTGGTTGCTAAACACGGTGGCGTTATTGATAGTGTTGATGCTGGCCGTATCGTTGTAAAAGTACACGATGACGAAGTGACATCCGGTGATGCGGGTGTGGATATTTACAACCTCATCAAATACACCCGTTCCAACCAAAACACCTGTATTAACCAGCGTCCGATTGTCAATATTGGCGACGTAGTCGCTCGTGGCGATATTCTGGCTGACGGTCCATCAGTCGATATGGGCGAGTTGGCGCTAGGGCAAAACATGCGTATCGCGTTCATGCCTTGGAATGGTTACAACTTCGAAGACTCGATTTTGGTGTCAGAGCGTGTTGTTCAAGATGATCGCTTCACGACTATTCATATCCAAGAATTAACCTGTATTGCCCGCGATACCAAGCTTGGCAGCGAAGAAATCACGGCGGATATTCCTAACGTAGGTGAAAATGCGCTAAGCAAGTTGGATGAATCCGGTATTGTGTACATAGGTGCTGAAGTTGGCGGTGGCGATATTCTGGTGGGCAAGGTAACACCAAAAGGTGAAACCCAATTAACGCCAGAAGAGAAGCTCTTACGTGCCATCTTCGGTGAAAAAGCTTCTGATGTGAAAGATACCTCTTTGCGTGTTCCTTCCAGTACCAAGGGTACCGTTATTGACGTACAAGTCTTTACCCGCGATGGTTTGGAGAAAGATCAACGCAGTCTGGAAATTGAAAAGTCTCAGCTCAATGAAGTCCGCAAAAACCTGAACGAAGAATTCCGAATCATGGAAACCGCCACCTTGGAGCGTTTGCGTTCTGCATTGGTTGGACAAGTGATTGCATCAGGTAAAGGCTTGAAAAAAGGCGACAAACTGACCAATGAAATGTTGGATGGTTTGGAAAAAGACCAATGGTTTAAATTGCGTGTGGCCGAAGAGTCGCTCAACGAGCAGATTGACCGTGCTGAAGAGCAGCTTATCGAGCGCCGTAAAATCCTCGATGAGCGATTTGAAGATAAGCGCCGCAAACTTTCAACTGGCGATGACTTGGCACCCGGTGTATTGAAAATTGTTAAAGTCTATCTGGCAATCAAGCGCCGTATTCAACCCGGTGACAAGATGGCGGGTCGTCATGGTAACAAAGGGGTAATCTCGGTCATTATGCCGGTCGAAGATATGCCTTATGACGAAAATGGCGTGCCAGTCGATATAGTCCTCAACCCATTAGGTGTTCCATCACGTATGAACGTGGGTCAGGTGTTGGAAATGCACTTGGGTATGGCGGCCAAAGGCTTGGGCGATAAAATCAACCTTATGTTGCAAGAGCAGCGGGCAACGGCGGAAGTCCGCAAGTTCCTAGAAGAAATCTACAACAATACCGGCGATGTCCAGGGTAAAGAGGATTTGGCCTCCTTTAGTGATAAAGAGGTTCTGCACCTGGCGAGCAATCTGGTTGAGGGTGTGCCTATGGCGACTCCAGTCTTTGATGGCGCCAAAGAACATGAAATCAAAGCCTTATTGCGATTGGCGGGTCTATCCGATACGGGTCAAACCACCTTGTATGATGGCCGCAGTGGCGATCAATTCACTCGTCCTGTGACTGTTGGCTACATGTATATGTTGAAGTTGAACCATTTGGTCGACGACAAAATGCATGCCCGTTCAACAGGTTCTTACAGCCTTGTTACTCAACAGCCATTGGGTGGTAAAGCCCAGTTCGGTGGTCAACGTTTCGGGGAGATGGAAGTCTGGGCATTGGAGGCCTATGGTGCTGCCTATACCCTTCAAGAAATGCTTACCGTCAAGTCAGACGACGTGGCCGGCCGTACCAAAATGTATAAAAACATTGTGGACGGCGACCATCGTATGGAGCCAGGAATGCCAGAATCCTTCAACGTATTGGTCAAAGAAATACGTTCCTTGGGTATCAATATGGAACTTGAGCAAGACGAATAGCCCAAAGCCGTCCGCTTGCGGACGGCAGTTTGCAACATCCGGTTTTATCGGTATCGATAATTTATTGAAAGCTCCATAGAGCCAACAGGAGAAAGCGCCTTGAAAGACTTACTGAATTTGCTCAAGTCCCAGGGACAAGTTGAAGAGTTCGACGCCATTCGCATCAGTTTGGCATCACCGGAAATGATCCGCTCATGGTCATTTGGTGAGGTGAAAAAGCCTGAAACCATCAACTACCGTACCTTCAAGCCAGATCGTGAAGGCTTGTTCTGTGCCAAGATTTTTGGTCCAACCAAAGACTACGAGTGCTTGTGTGGTAAATACAAGCGCATGAAACACCGCGGTATTATCTGTGAAAAATGCGGTGTTGAAGTAACACTGGCTAAAGTTCGTCGTGAACGTATGGGTCACATTGAGCTGGCAAGCCCGGTCGCGCATATCTGGTTTTTGAAATCATTGCCGAGCCGTATAGGGTTGTTGTTGGACATGACTCTGCGTGATATCGAACGCGTACTCTATTTTGAATCTTACGTTGTCACCGAGCCAGGCATGACTAGCCTTGAGCGCGGTCAGCTGCTTACGGATGAACAATATTTTGATGCGATGGAAGAGTTTGGTGATGAGTTCGAAGCCCAAATGGGTGCCGAGGCTATCCAGACCCTGATGCGCGCAATCGACTTGGAATCAGAAATCCAGCGTCTGCGTGAAGAAATTCCCAACACCAATAGCGAAACCAAAATCAAGAAGTTCTCCAAACGCTTGAAGTTGTTGGAAGCTTTCCATTTCTCTGGCAACAAGCCTGAGTGGATGGTCATGGAAGTGTTGCCCGTACTGCCGCCCGATTTGCGTCCATTGGTTCCATTGGATGGTGGTCGTTTTGCAACCTCTGATCTTAACGATTTGTACCGCCGTGTTATCAACCGAAACAATCGCTTGAAGCGTTTATTGGACTTGAGTGCGCCAGACATTATTGTGCGTAACGAAAAGCGTATGCTTCAGGAAGCGGCAGATGCCCTGTTGGATAATGGCCGTCGCGGTCGCGCAATCACTGGCTCCAACAAGCGACCACTGAAATCCTTGGCCGATATGATTAAAGGTAAACAGGGTCGTTTCCGTCAAAACCTCTTGGGTAAGCGTGTTGATTATTCAGGCCGTTCGGTGATCGTGGTAGGTCCGACCCTTCGCTTGCATCAATGCGGTTTACCGAAAAAAATGGCGCTGGAACTATTCAAACCCTTTATTTTCAGCAAGCTCGAATTGCGCGGCTTGGCGACGACTATCAAAGCCGCTAAGAAGATGGTTGAGCGTGAAGACCCCATCGTTTGGGATATCCTCGACGAAGTCATCCGCGAACATCCAGTCTTACTGAACCGTGCACCGACACTTCACCGATTGGGCATTCAAGCCTTTGAGCCTGTGTTGATTGAAGGTAAAGCGATTCAGTTACACCCATTGGTCTGTTCTGCTTACAACGCCGACTTTGACGGCGACCAGATGGCAGTTCACGTTCCATTGACGCTTGAAGCTCAGTTGGAAGCGCGTGCGTTGATGATGTCTACCAACAACATTCTTTCCCCCGCTTCTGGTGAGCCAATTATCGTTCCATCTCAGGACGTGGTATTGGGCTTGTACTGGATGACGCGTGAGCGCATTAACGCATTAGGCGAAGGCATGCGCTTTGCGGATACTGCCGAAGTGTCGCGTGCTTACTACTCCAAACAAGTGGATCTTCAAGCGCGTATTAAAGTACGTTTGAGTGAAACCCTGATTGGCGAAGAAGGCGAAAGAACCACGGAAATCCGTTTAGTGGACACTACCGTTGGCCGTGTACTCTTATGGGAAATCGTTCCTGCTGGCATCCCACTGGAAATGATTAACAAGCCAATGAAGAAGAAGGCAATCTCTGCCGTCATTAACTACTGCTATCGTGTAGTGGGTTTGAAAGCGACGGTTATTTTTGCCGACAAGTTAATGTACACAGGTTATGCCTTCTCAACCCGTTCAGGTTCTTCGATTGGTGTAAATGACTTTACTATTCCTGCTGCCAAGGTTGACATCATCGCCCGTGCTGATGCTGAAGTGAAAGATATTGAAACCCAGTATGCATCAGGTCTGGTCACTCAGGGTGAAAAGTACAACAAGGTCATTGATATCTGGTCTCGCGCTAACGATTTGGTTGCCAAGTCGATGATGGAAGGTATTTCCAAAGAGACAGTTATCAACCGTGACGGCAAAGAGGAATTACAGGATTCCTTTAACTCTGTCTTTATGTATGCCGATTCAGGTGCGCGTGGCTCGCCCGCTCAGATCCGCCAGCTAGCGGGGATGCGTGGATTGATGGCACGTCCCGATGGCTCGATCATCGAAACCCCCATTAAAGCTAACTTCCGTGAAGGTTTGAACGTACTTCAGTACTTCATCTCGACTCACGGTGCTCGTAAAGGTTTGGCGGATACTGCATTGAAAACCGCAAACTCAGGTTATTTGACTCGTCGTTTGGTTGACGTGGCTCAGGATCTGGTAGTGACTATGGTGGATTGTGGTACTGACGAAGGTCTGACCATGTCACCGGTTATCGAAGGTGGTGATGTTATTGAATCCTTGGGTGATCGTATCCTGGGTCGTATTATCGCCCGCGATGTGATTCGTCCCGGTAGTGATGAAATTTTGGTTCCAGCCGGTACCATGATCGACGAAGCCTGGGTTGAGCGCGTAGAAGCCATGGGTATCGACGAAGTTCTCGTCCGTTCGCCGATCACCTGTGACGCGCGCAATGGTATTTGTTCTATGTGTTATGGGCGTGATTTGGCTCGCGGCCATCGCGTTAACGCGGGTGAGGCTGTGGGTGTTATCGCCGCTCAGTCCATCGGTGAACCCGGTACTCAGTTGACCATGCGTACTTTCCACATCGGCGGTGCGGCATCAAGAGCCTCTGCAGCCGACAGTGTTCAAGTTAAACAAGAAGGTACTATCCGCTTGTTGAACGTTAAAGTGGTCAGTAATCCAGCCGGTAATCTGGTTGCCGTTTCTCGCTCGGGTGAATTGGCTGTCGCTGATGCCAGCGGGCGTGAGCGCGAGCGTTACAAGATTCCTTATGGTGCTTTGATTACCGTAAAAGACGGTGAAGCAGTCAAAGGTGGCCAAATCGTTGCTAAGTGGGACCCGCATACTCACCCAATCGTATCGGAAGTGGCCGGTACTGTGGCCTTCTCTGGTATGGAAGATGGTTTGTCTATCCGTCGTCAAACCGATGAATTGACTGGTTTAAGCTCGATTGAGGTATTAGATCCTGCCGAACGCCCATCAGCCGGTAAGGATTTGCGTCCTGCGGTGACTTTGGTTGACGCCAAAGGCAAGGAGCTGTTCCTTGCAAACACCAATGTACCAGCACATTACATGCTGCCATCAAAAGCAATATTGAGTATCAACAACAGTGACATCATTAATGTGGGCGACATCATTGCGCGTATTCCACAAGAGGGTTCAAAAACCCGCGATATCACCGGTGGTTTGCCGCGCGTTGCTGACTTGTTCGAAGCGCGTAAACCAAAAGAGCCAGCCATTCTCGCCGAGATCAGCGGTACTGTCAGTTTTGGTAAAGAAACCAAAGGCAAGCGTCGTTTGATTATTACGCCAACCGATGGTCAGGTGCTCGACGATGGCTCAACGCACTATGAAGTGTTGATTCCAAAGCATCGTCAATTGACTGTGTTCGAAGGTGAGATGGTTGCCAAAGGTGAGGTGGTATCTGATGGTCCCCCAAACCCACATGACATCCTCCGTTTGCAGGGTGTGGAAGCATTGGCTCGTTACATCACTAACGAAATTCAGGACGTTTACCGCCTGCAAGGCGTGAAGATTAACGATAAACACATTGAAACTATCGTTCGTCAAATGCTGCGCAAAGTTGAAATCACCACAATGGGCGATTCCAGCTTTGTTAAAGGTGAGCAAGTCGAATTTGTTCATGTGTTGGAAGAAAACGAAAAATTGCGTGCTGAGGGTCGTCAACCTGCGCAGTATGAGCGTTTGTTGTTAGGTATCACCAAAGCATCTTTGGCGACAGAATCTTTCATTTCTGCGGCGTCTTTCCAAGAAACAACACGCGTTTTGACCGAAGCAGCGGTAACGGGTAAAAAAGATACCTTGCGCGGCTTGAAAGAAAACGTGGTTGTGGGGCGTTTGATTCCAGCGGGCACTGGTTTGGCTTATCACAAAGAGCGTAAGCGTCGTCGTGAAGAAGCTATGTCAGATGTGGGTGTGAGTGCTGAAGATGTTGAAGCAGCATTGACTGAAGCACTGAAGTCCAGCGTTAACTGATTTGTTTGAGCAGCCTCTAGGTTGCTCAACAAAAAAGGGTTGGTTAAGCCAGCCCTTTTTTTACGGGTGAAAGTGGATTAGTCCGTTTTTGCCTTGACGGCGGTCTGGAGCATCACTAGAATGCGCCACCCGCTTTTCAGAGCGGGAATCCCATTTTTGGGGTTTTCATTAAACCGGCCTTTTGAAGGCGATTTTAATTTTGGAGTTAGTTTCATGGCAACGATCAACCAGTTGGTTCGTAAGCCGAGAAAACGTAGGGTAGAAAAGAGCGACGTTCCTGCATTGCAAGGCAATCCGCAAAAACGTGGTGTTTGCACCCGCGTTTACACCACTACACCGAAAAAACCAAACTCAGCACTGCGTAAAGTTTGCCGTGTGCGTTTGACTAACGGTTTCGAAGTATCTTCTTACATCGGTGGTGAAGGGCATAACCTGCAAGAGCATAGCGTGGTTCTCATTCGTGGTGGTCGTGTTAAAGATTTGCCAGGTGTGCGTTACCACACAGTACGCGGTTCATTGGATACATCCGGTGTTGCCAAGCGTAAGCAAGGTCGTTCCAAGTACGGTGCCAAGCGACCCAAGTAATTTGTGGTGGCTTGTTGCTTAAACGTTTTCGGTAAAGAACCGAGTAAGGCCAAGCGCAATATGCGTCTTGGATTTTTCCTGAAGAGAGGCTAATTAAGATGCCAAGAAGAAGAGTGGCCGCCAAGCGCGAAACACTGCCGGACCCTAAGTTCGGTAACGTGACTTTGGCCAAGTTCATGAACCACGTGATGATAAGTGGTAAGAAGTCTGTAGCAGAGCGTATTATTTACGGCGCTATGGACATAGTAAAAGGTAAGTTGAACCGTGATCCTCTTGAAGTATTTGAAGAGGCTCTTGAAAACATCGCGCCTTTAGTCGAAGTAAAGTCCCGCCGAGTAGGTGGAGCTACCTATCAAGTCCCAGTTGAAGTTCGCTCTTCACGACGCACTGCATTGGCTATGCGTTGGTTGGTGGATTATTCACGCAAGCGCGGTGAAAAATCCATGCCTGCACGTCTGGCGGGTGAGTTGATGGACGCGGCTCAAGGTAAAGGCGCAGCAGTTAAAAAACGCGAAGACGTTCACCGTATGGCTGAAGCGAACAAAGCGTTCTCGCATTTCCGTTTCTAAGAAATGCTGTGAGGTTAAAAAGGCAGCCAGGCTGCCTTTTTACCTTTCTAAAGAGTTGGAGAAATCATTTTGGCACGTAAAACACCTATTGCACGTTACCGTAACATTGGTATCTGTGCTCACGTAGACGCGGGTAAAACCACGACTACTGAGCGTGTTTTGTTTTACACCGGTTTATCGCACAAGATCGGTGAAGTGCATGATGGCGCTGCCACAACCGATTGGATGGTGCAAGAGCAAGAGCGAGGCATTACTATCACCTCAGCTGCTGTGACTACCTTCTGGAAAGGCATGGCCGGTCAGTTTGATGAGCATAGAATTAATGTAATTGATACGCCTGGGCACGTCGATTTTACAATTGAGGTCGAGCGTTCGTTGCGTGTATTAGATGGTGCAGTCGTTGTGCTTTGCGGATCTTCCGGGGTTCAGCCGCAAACGGAAACTGTATGGCGCCAGGCAAACAAATATGAAGTTCCGAGAATTGTCTTCGTCAACAAGAT
>JACCEA011926573.1_pt1 | contig 12478 bp, 9 predicted proteins | sample 7449851 | NCBI WGS metagenome assembly JACCEA01 (sample SAMN15323453, study PRJNA562643) | freshwater metagenome | isolation source: river surface water | place: USA:Blue River Watershed | collected 2017-08-18 | reverse complement strand
TGTTTATCCCGGCAGGTGAGGGAAATACAACTCAAATGTGGCGCCCTCATCCGGTTCGCCCTCGCCTATGATATACCCTTCATGGTTTGCCATGATTCGCTGACAAATTGCCAATCCGATTCCCTTGCCTTCGTATTGAGACTGATCGCCGTGAAGCCTTCTGAATATCCTGAATATATTGTCTATATGTTGATTGTCGAATCCGATACCGTTGTCGGTGATCGATATACGTTTGAATTGCTGGTTTGCCTGCGATGCATTGATCTCCTTCAGTTTACTGCCCTTAGCAATGTCATAGCGTACATATATCTTAGGAGGGATGCCATTTCTTGAAAACTTCAGACTATTATCTATAAGGGCCTGAAAAAGGATCCTCATCTGGTTCTCGTATGCATCTATCGTAGGCAGCTTTTGGGTGAAGATGAGTGCTTTTTTTCTATTGATCTCTCCTGATAAGTCTTTTTGAACTTCGGCCAGGATCTCGTTCAGGTCACATTTGGTACTGTTTTCATTTGTTTGCGACAAATTCGTCAGGCTAACGAGGTTGGCGATCAATACCTGCATTTTAGAGGCAGAGTTGTTGATACGTTCCAGCGTGTTCACCGTTTTTTCATTACCCACGGACGCTCCACGCACCGCTAGCATATTCGCGAATACCTGAATTTTCCTGATCGGTTCCTGCAGGTCGTGGGAAATAGCATAGGCAATGTCCTGAAGTTCGTCGTGCGAGCGCTTAAGGTCGAGGAGTTTTCCTTGTAGTTCCTCCTGAAATACCATCCCGGACCTCAACAATTTCATCAGGAGAAGGAAAAGTATGAGGGTGATGAAACAGAATATGAATAGTAGCCAGATCAATGTGTTGCCTGTTAGTTCCTCGTATATCTGCTGTTTCTTATATCGTTCGGCATACGATTTGTCTTCAATGTCATGCATCAGCGAAATGATACCATTGGACGCCAACATATACTTTCGGCCATCAAGGTAGTAGGGGCCGGGCTCTATCTTGGGCGTGTTAGCGGCCGAACGGATGCTATTTGCGGAAAAATGTAACCGAGAGTTTATGTTTTTTCTGAGAAAGATGATGTTTTTAGTTTGCAACGGATCGTCGATAACTAGTCTGCTAAGGATATCAAGAGAACCGTTCAAACTGTCTATTGTATTATGGTAGGTTCGCAGGTAGCTAGTGTCGCCGGTTAAAAGGAACCCTCTTTCCCATCTGTCAATGTCTTTAAGGTACACCTCTGTTTTATAAAGCATCTTAATCACCAGATTGCTGTGTGTAACCCTATCTGAATGCTCAGTGAAAGTTGAATATCGTTGTATGGAGAAAAAGGAAAGGAGCACCATGATGATGAATGATGCACTGAAAGCCAAAAATATCAGAGGTAGTTTTCCTTTCATTTGTGATTCCTGTATTCAAAGCTATGATTTTGGAAGCGTATACCCGCACATTTATTAACAGTTTCATCGGGCGTTGCAGCTCGATATTCATTAATTTGCGCAAAACAATTGCCCTGATGTATCGGTTTTTGGTGGTCTGTGCTATTACTATACTCCTGCCCGGTGTTGCTCCGGCGCTTGATGCAACGGTAACACGGTCTGTGTTATTTGCTTCGGCTGACAATGGTGTCAATTACCGCCCATATCTGCAAGTAAGCTGGCAAGTGAACCCAAAGTCGGTACATTTTACAAAAACGTCTGATGGTACGATTTCGGGCCGGATCCTGACAGATATTGTAGTGAAGGACGATAAGGGGATCATCAATGAGGAACATTTTATTTCGCAAACCAGCCCGCGTTCCACTCCTGAACAACTGGAGACACTTACCATTATCGATACGAGAAGATTGCGGATCGCAGAAGGTAAATTACATCTTCTGTTCCGTCTTTCTGACTTGAATGATAGCAGTTCTCATTTCGACTATGTTGATAGTTTTGATGTAATAATTCAACATGGGTCGCCGTACTACAGTGACATCCAACTCTTAGATACATTTTTTACGTTCGATTCAAAAACACCTTTTGAACGAAACGGAAGACAACACATTCCAATGTGTGCCGACTTTCTGGGCGACAATAAGCGGAATCTGCATTACTACGCTGAACTGAATAATCTGCGAAGTGTTCCGGACGAACTTTACCCTTTGGTGCATCGGGTGCGACTTGCTAAAAAGAAAAATGAGGCGTTTCTAGCCGAACCTGCTCTATCGGACACCCTATTGACTGCACGCGTTCCACTTGTTCTGGGGACCTTTCCGGTGGGCAAGCTTACTTCAGGTAATTATTATATAGTCATGTCGTTGGAGGATCGAACGGGTCGTACGCTGTGCTCTCAGGTTCGTTTTTTTCAACGTATGAATCTGCATCCTGATGTGTCTGAGACACCTAAAAAAGCTATCAAAGAAGTACTGGCAGACACAGCAATGGAAAAGATAACCGTGCTGGACCTTGACAAGACCTTTCTGACAAAGTATAACCTGGCACAGATAAAGGCCATGCTGAAGATGCTGTTGCCATTAAGTGATCCTATGCAGACAAGTACGATCAACAACTTTTTGAAGAACCCCGACGAGATGTACATGAGGTACTACCTGCACAATTACTTTCAATCAGTAAATCCAAAAGATCCCGGCAAGGCATGGAAGGAGTACTCTGAGAAAGTAATGGCGGTAAACAAAAAGTTCTCGGCACAGGGTACGGTAGGGTACGAGACTGAGCGAGGTTTTATTTACCTACGCTATGGTCCGCCAACTGATATTGTGACAGTGACCAACGAGACCGGTGCGTTGCCTTATGAAATATGGCAGTATAATACGCTCACGCAGTTCTCTAACAAAAAGGAATTGGCTAATGCACTCTTTTTATTTTACAAACCCGGGCAAATGATAGGCGATTATCGCTTATTGCACTCCACAGTGCCGGGGGAAATGGTGAATTCAGCATGGCGAATGTATCTATATGCCAGAACCAGTGCATCTACTTCAACCGGAGGAAATATGAACTCTCGTGCTGAGCAGTATTTTAGTAACAGGTGATCCCCTCATTGGGGGTAAAATTGTTTCAAACGGCACCGAAGCGAACAATGATTCCTTAATAACCCGTAATTTGACTCCACTTTTAAATGTAAAATCAGAATTATGAAGGTCGCATCAATTTGTACCACATTATTATTGACTGGCATGATAACGCAAGCGCAACAGTCGGCTTTCACCGGGCAGTATCCGTCCACAAAGAAAGTCGCACATACTGATGAGTATTTCGGAACAAAGGTTCAGGATCCTTATCGCTGGCTGGAAGATGACATGTCTGAAGAGACGAAACGATGGGTCGTTTCCCAAAACAAGGTTACCAACGAGTACCTTGCAAAGATTCCTTTCCGTGATGCCATTAAAAAGCGTCTGACGCAATTATGGAATTATGAAAAATATAGTGCGCCGTTTAAAGAAGGTGACTACACTTATTTTTACAAGAATGACGGTCTGCAGAATCAGAGCATTCTGTATCGCCAGAAGGGTAACGGAAAACCAGAGGTGTTTCTGGACCCAAATAAGTTCTCTGCCGACGGAACATCTTCATTGCAGGGTATCAGTTTCACTAAGGACGGAAGTCTTGCTGCCTTCCAGATCAGCGAAGGTGGCTCTGACTGGCGTAAGGTGGTAGTTATTGAAACTAGGACCGGAAAAAAAGTTGATGATACATTGCTGGATGTTAAATTCAGTGGTACTTCGTGGTACAAAAACGAAGGTTTCTACTATAGCAGTTACGACAAACCCAAAGGAAGCCAATTATCAGAGAAAACTCAGATCCACAAACTGTATTACCACAAACTGGGTACACCACAAAATCAGGATAAACTGATTTTTGGTGGTGACACCACACCACGCAGGTACATCGGTGGTGGTGTGACGGAGGACGAGCGCTTCCTGGTAATTTCGGCGGCAAATGCTACTTACGGAAACGAACTTTACCTGCAGGATCTTTCAAAGCCGGGGTCTCCGATAGTACCTGTAGTTACCGGATTTGAATTCGAGCAGGATGTGGTCTATAACGATGGTTCGAAACTTTATATCCTTACCAATCAAGGCGCGCCGAATAAGAGATTGGTGACTGTTGATGCGTCAAATCCGGCAAAGGAAAACTGGAAGACAATCATTTCTGAAGGGAAGTTTCCACTTAGCATATCGAGTTGTGGCCGCAAATTATTCGCGTCGTACATTGAGGACGCTGTGTCTAAAGTGTATCAGGTGGATTTTAACGGTAAACGCGAGAAAGAGATCATTTTGCCGGGGCTGGGAACGGCAGGTGGTTTTGGTGGCAAAATGGACGAGAAAGAGACCTACTACACCTACACGTCATATGTTTATCCACCCACAATTTTCAAGTACAATATCAAGACCGGAAAGTCTGAAGTTTATAAAGTATCCGGGGTGAAGTTCGATCCATCATTGTATGAAAGCAAGCAGGTGTTTTATGATGCTGAAGATGGTGAACGCATCCCTATGATCATCACTTACAAAAAGGGAATGCAGCTCAATGGTAAAAACCCTGTGTTGCTTTATGGATATGGTGGGTTCAGTGTAAGCCTGACTCCGTCTTTCAGTGTGAGCAATCTCGTATTCATGGAGAACGGTGGCATATACGCGGTGGCTAATTTGCGTGGTGGTGGTGAGTATGGCGACAAGTGGCATGATGCCGGGACAAAGATGAACAAACAGAATGTGTTCAGTGATTTTATACGTGCGGGAGAATTCCTGATCAGCGAGAAATACACGTCAAAGGATTATCTGGCGATAGCGGGCGGGTCTAACGGTGGTTTGTTGGTTGGCGCATGTCTCACTCAGCGCCCCGATCTGTTTAAAGTGTGTTTCCCGGCCGTAGGTGTACTGGATATGTTGCGTTATAACAAATTCACAGCGGGTGCCGGTTGGTCATACGACTACGGCACTGCCGAGGATAGCAAAGAAATGTTCGAATATCTGTATAAATATTCTCCTGTACACAACGTAAGGAAGCAAGCTTATCCTGCAACCATGGTGACCACAGGCGACCATGATGATAGGGTAGTGCCTGCACACTCATTCAAGTTTGCAGCAGCACTACAGGAAGGACAGACCGCGAACAATCCAACCCTTATCAGAATTGAGACAAAGGCAGGTCACGGCGCGGGTAAGCCTACTGACATGATAATCGCTGAGCAAGCCGATAAGTGGTCGTTCCTTTTGTGGAATATGGGGCTTACTTACAAGGGTTGATAAGCTTAGATACGATATAAATAAAAGAGACCGCTCATATATGGGCGGTCTCTTTTTATTTGTCTTTGTTTGTTGATTATTGCATGCTCTTTGCGTCTTTCAGGAACTGCTCCAGTCCAAGGTCCGTAAGCGGATGTTTCAGAAGGCCCAGGATAGAACTAAGTGGACAGGTACAAACGTCTGCACCAGCCTCGGCACAACGAACAATGTGAAGCGGGTTGCGTATAGACGCAGCCAGAACTTCTGTCATGTAACCTTGAGAGTTATATATATTAACGATCTGCTCGATCAGCTGAACCCCATCCCAACTGCTGTCGTCGATGCGGCCTATGAATGGAGATACAAATGTTGCCCCTGCTTTTGCTGCAAGTATTGCCTGACCGGCAGAAAATACCAGTGTGCAATTTGTTTTGATGCCGTTATCGGTGAACCACTTTATAGCCTTGATGCCGTCCTTTATCATCGGCACTTTCACTACAATGTTTGGGTGAATAGCTGCAAGTTTCTTGCCCTCTTCCACTATTTCGGCAAATGAAGTACTCAACACTTCAGCACTTACCGGGCCGTCAACCATCTCGCATATGGTTTTGTAGTGGGCCATAATAGCATCGTGTCCTTTGATGCCCTCTTTTGCCATGAGAGATGGGTTTGTAGTTACTCCATCGAGTATGCCAAGGTCATTGGCTTCCTGGATCTGTGCAAGATTCGCAGTGTCAATAAAAAATTTCATGTATTTGTAATTTTCAGCCTCAAAAATAGACAATAACGGGGATAAATCTGAGAACAGTCAGTGGGAAAGATCACATTGATTTTTCGTTTTTCACAAATATGCCCTTCATCATAAAGTACAGTCCGACAATTGTCCATAAAATGGTGGCCGCAATTGCGTTTTTGGGCACAGCCGGAGCATGAAACGCGATATACAGACCACGTACACCCAATATTGTCAAAATTGTACCAACAATTGTCCGCCAGTTCATACTACAAAGATGAACTGATTTTCTCAGAAAATGACCTGAATTGATGAAATGTTGCAAGTGCTGAGTGTGCCGTAGTGCCGTACATGTTATTATTCCCATCGTTTTAACAAAGTAAGGTGTATTTTTGTCCTTTGTGTTAAATATCCAATAACTAAGTTCAGGCATTAATGGCAATATTAGGAAATCTGATATCTCGCTCTATTCAACTTCGTAAGAAATTCAACCTACCGGTTGCTAGTCCGCAGACATACCAAAAACATACGCTTAGGCAGTTGCTCGACAGAGGGCAGTACACTGCTTTTGGCAAGCATTATGGATTCGGAGAGATATTGAGTAAGGAGATAGATCTGGTTACTGCATTCCGCGAAAGGGTGCCGATACATACATATTCAGATATGTATGCGCAGTGGTGGAGCCGCTGCCAGGCTGGTGAGGAGAATGTATCGTGGCCGGGCAAGGTCAAATACTTTGCACTTAGCTCGGGTACGTCCGAATCGGCAAGTAAACATATTCCCGTAACGCAGGACATGATCAAATCGATCAAAAAAGTTGGTTTCAAGCAGCTCTACAGCATGGCCAACTACAAAATAAAACCTGTTACTTTCGGAAAGGGTGTATTGATGTTGGGGGGTACAACTTCTTTGTTTGAAAAGGGTGAGTACTACGAAGGGGACATGAGTGGCATCAGTGCCAAGAACATGCCACGATGGATATCGTCCCTTTTGTACAAGCCTGGTCAGAAGATATCACGCAGGCCACACTGGGAGGAGAGGATAAAACTGATAGTGGAAAATGCCCGTACATGGGATGTAGGCATCGTGTGTGGGGTGCCGGCCTGGGTGCAGATAGTGATTGAGCGCGTCATAGCACATCACGGTGTAAAACACATACATGAAATATGGCCAAACCTGAATGTGTACATTCATGGAGGGGTTTCAATTGAGCCTTATCGTCAGAGTTTCAAGAAGTTATGGGGCAAACCGGTAACTTTTATTGAGACATACATGGCCTCTGAGGGTTCTTTCGGTTTTCAGGCGCGCCCGGGTGCCGGTATCAAATTGGTGCTCAATGCAGGTATTTTTTATGAATTTGTACCTTTCACAAGCGAGAACTTTGATGACGAAGGCAACATAAAAAAGACCGCTAAAACGGTAACGATCTCTGAAGTAGAGGAAGGGGTAGAGTATGCAGTGTTATTGAGTACTTGCTCAGGAGCATGGCGTTACCTTATAGGAGACGTGTTGCGGTTCACAAATGCAAAAGAATACGAGATAGCCATCGTAGGGCGTACTAAACAATTCCTAAGTCTTTGCGGTGAACACATGTCGGTTGATAACATGAACAAAGCTATTGAGACGGTTTCCAAAGAGTTGAATGTTACAATCAGGGAGTTTGCCGTTTCTGGAATGAAGTATGATAACCTGTTTGCCCACAAATGGTATATCGGTTGTGATAGTGATGTCGATCCGGAGCAGGTGAAAAAACTTCTCGATGAGACGCTGTGTAAGTTGAATGATGATTATCTCGTGGAGCGTACGTCTGCCCTGAAAGAAGTGTTTGTGCAAGTACTACCCAATGATGCATTTATCGGCTATCTCAGAGATAAAGGAAAAGAGGGGGCGATGAGCAAGTTTCCACGAGTTCTCAAAGGAGCACAACTTCAGGATTGGGAACAGTTTCTGACAAAGTACCGGGTTTCTGAGTCAATGCCGGCATAGATTAGTTCATAGTTTTCATTGTAAGATTCAGCATAAAGTAAATAATTAGTGTTTTATGGCATCTCCTTTTTTGATGTACTCCGATGGCGCAGGGAAAATTTTTGAGGACACGTCTCTGTATGTGGTCGGACGTACCGGATGGGATGCACTACCTATTCCTGAGGAAGATTGGATTGAGTTGCCGGATGGTGGTAACCTTTATGAGTTGCCTGGCCGTCGCGGCATTGGCATTGATGTGAAAACGGGTGAGATGCGCCTGTGCGAGAAAGGGTGGGCTGTAGCAGCATTTATACCACCTGCTCACACCGGCTTTTACCTTGCGGCATACGAGACAATGCCCGATGCTCCCACTCTTCCCCTGTTCTGTTATACTGCTGCAGGCTGGCTGAATGACAAATTTTACGTTCCCGCAGTTCGCATAGAGCGTGATATCAGGCAGGAATGCAGCGGGTACGATCAGAATAAGGTGAACACCGGCGTAGAAGCACTCGTAAAAGAATATCCGCACAACCGACTGGTGAAGCATTTGGCTGACAATTGCGCACTCACATATCACTGCCCGGCTGCCCGCAATTACTTTTTGGGAAGATGGGAGTGTCCGGTGCCTACGTCGCCCGCCTGTAATGCCAACTGTTTGGGTTGTATCTCCTTCCAACCCGAAGAGGAGACCATTGTATCTACCCAAGACAGATTACAGTTCAAGCCGACAGCTGCAGAGATCGTTGAGTTTACCGTGCCGCATCTCGAAACTGCGCCTTATCCGCTGATAAGTTTTGGTCAGGGTTGCGAGGGCGAGCCACTGCTTATGTGGGAGACAATTCGCGAAGCTATTATTGAGATACGTAAGCATACGTCAAAAGGTAGCATCAACATTAACACAAACGGAAGTAAGCCGGCGGCGGTAGAGGCGCTGATGCAGGCCGGTCTTAATAGTATCAGAGTGAGTCTGAATTCGGCTCGTCCCGACATTTATACGAAGTATTATCAGCCGAACAACTACAAGTTTGAGGATCTCATAGAAAGCCTTCGGGTGGTGAGAAAGTACAATGGTTGGTCGTCTATCAATTATTTCGTGTTCCCGGGCATGACGGATAGCATAGCCGAATATGATGCTTTGTGTGAACTAATCCGCGCCACCGACATCAACATGATCCAATGGCGGAATTTCAACATTGATCCCGACTGGTATCTTGGCAAAATAGGTGTAACAGACACCGGCGAATTCATGGGCATACGCCAGATGATGGATCTCATTCACGACGAATTCCCTAATGTAAAGTTTGGGTATTTCAACCCACCGGCAGAGAGAATGAAAAACTTCGATGTTGATTTTGCGCATTGATCAACATCGAAGTCAATTTTGTCTTTACAATAAAGGCATTCTGTTAAAACTACCTATTCATTTTCCATTTGCTAAAGGAGCGGGTGCCGCTCCCTGCAGCAGACACGGACGCTTTGGCTGTGCCATTTTTCTCCCATACAATAGAAGAAAGCAGTGCCGCAACTTCGTCGGCATCATCGTTCGATTCTGACAGGAGCTCGGGCTTGAAGTACTTCTCAATGAACTTCGTATCATAGTTTCCCAAGCGGAATGCATCTACATTCACAGCCCATTTGCCGAATTGCAAAGTGGTTTTGATACCCTTTACATAGTATTCGTCAATTGCACGGCGCAGACGGTCAATAGCTTCTTCGCGTGTGGAGCCGTGTGCGATAAGCTTGGCTATCATGGGGTCATAAAATATCGGGATGTCCATGCCCTCTTCGTATCCGTCATCCACTCGTACACCCGGACCTTTGGGAGGTTGGTACATTTCGAGTCTACCGGTATCAGGAAGGAAATTGTTTAACGGATCTTCTGCACAAACCCTCAGTTCAATAGCATGCCCATGAATTTTAAGATCGTCTTGTGTGAAAGACAGTTTCTGACCACGAGCTACATTGATCTGTTCTTTTACGAGGTCTATTCCAGTGATCATCTCGGTGACGCAATGCTCCACCTGAAGACGAGTGTTCATTTCAAGGAAGTAGAAATTGAGGTTTTCGTCAACGAGAAATTCTACTGTTCCTGCACCATAATAGTTGCATGAGCGTGCGGCAGCAATAGCGCATTCGCCCATAGCTTTGCGGATATCGGGCGTGAGGCAACTGCTAGGTGCTTCTTCCACCAGCTTTTGGTGTCGGCGTTGCACACTGCACTCGCGCTCAAAAAGGTACACATAGTTACCATGCTGGTCGCCCATCAATTGTATCTCGATGTGTTTTGGCGAGCCAACGTACTTTTCAATAAATACATCGTCGTTGCTGAAGGAGTTGAGCGCTTCACTTTTTGCCGCGCGGATCTGTTCTTCAAACTCATCATCACTGTTCACTACACGCATGCCCTTACCTCCGCCACCTGCCGATGCTTTTACGAGTATAGGGTAACCGATCTGCTGAGCAATTTTCCTTGCTTCAGCAACGTCTTTTACCGGCTCTTCGGTACCAGGCACCATTGGTACATTAAATTGCTTAGCGGCTTGTTTGGCTCCGATCTTGCTCCCCATCACTTCGATGGAGTGCGCCGACGGACCAATAAAGATCAGACCGGCGTCTGTCACTGCTTTAGAGAATGAAGCGTTCTCGCTGAGAAAGCCGTATCCCGGATGGATAGCGTCAGCTCCGGTTTCTTTAGCTACCGCTATCAGTTTATCTGCACGCAGATAACTCTGTGAAGACGGCGCCGGGCCTATACAAACTGCCTCGTCGGCATATCTTACGAATGGCATGTTACGGTCGGCCTCAGAGAAAACAGCAACAGTGTTTATACCCATTTCGCGTGCAGTGCGCATCACACGCATAGCGATCTCGCCACGATTAGCGATAAGAATTTTCTTCATATTAAGTTTCGATTCATCCCGTTTGACTAAAGCAAGCAATTGGACATGCAGTAACACGCAGACGAGAGACCGCTAAGTTAGCAAGAAATGAATAAAGAAACGCTGAAAAGACCGAGTGTTTACTGATGGTTACATCTTGCTGTAGATGCTCCAGCTCGCTTTGCTTGTAGTAGGTTCACGAAGCGTCATTTCTTCGAATGAGATCTTCTCAATCACGCGTTTGCCATTAGAAAGAAGCCCCCTGTCATTTGTGTTCTCAATAGTGAGATCTGTGCCGTCAACTGAATAAAGGAAGCGAGTATTGTCTGAAACAACCCTACCGGTAGTGTCTTTAAATATTGTAAAAAACATGCCGTTACGGTCGCGCTCAAAAAGAAATGTATTTTGGGGCACAGGGTTACTCATCTTCACTATTTCGTCAGCATCCATAGTGCCATTGCCATTGTTGTCAACAGCAACTTTTTTCAATTTCCACGAACCAAGGAGCGCCTCAAAAGTTTCACTCTTTTTTTTCTTGCACGAAACGGTAAGCAGGCAAGCGAAAGAAAGCAACAAAATTGTGTTGAGGCTTGATCTCATAAGTAGGATTATTATATCGCTGTAAATTTACTTCTTTTCCAAGATATTTGGGAATATTCATCTAAAATTATCAGATAGGCGCTTTTCAATTGTCTACCGGAAAGAAAAATAGTGATTTATATGTGTGACGAAAATGAATAGAAGGGCGAAATTCTTTGATGAGTACCATGGGCTATAAAAAGCCGACACGATACGAAAGACATTGGATAAAGAAACTACGCAGGCAGAACTAACGTGAATTTGCTACCCTTGCCCGGCTCACTTTCAACCAAAATCTGGCCGCGATTTGCAATTGCAAATTGGTGGCAAATAAGCAACCCTAACCCTATACCTCGTTCGCCATTGGTTCCGGCGGTACTTTTTGTTGGTGAAATTGAGAACAGATTTTTGATCTTTTCCGCATTTATCCCTACGCCATTATCTATGATAGACAGGGATGAGTTGTTACCTTCTCTGCTGCCTTGTATCCGTATTTCTCCGCCTTGCCCGGTAAATTTCACAGCATTGGAAATGAGGTTCCTTATAATGATATCAACGTTACCGTAATCACCTTTTGCCGTAAGCTCATCGAGTAGTGAAACGGACATAGTAATGTTTTTCTCATCTGCCGATGCTTTAAGTAGAGATATATTCTGTTTCACGAGCTCAGTCAAATTCAGTTCGTGCGTTTGTATCGCCGACTTTCCGGCCATGTTAGCCATGGACCATTTAAGCAGATTGTCGAGCAGCGTGCTTACAGAACTCATTTGCTGCTGCAAAAGTTTGGTGATCTCACTGAACTGGTCGGGAGTTATTGCATTTTCATCCAGCAACGAAAGTGAACTCTGAATTGATCCAAGTGGGCTACGCAGATCGTGGGACAGAATCGAAAGTACTTTGTCTTTGTAATTGTTCAGTTCGGACAGCTCTTGCGCCTGTTTGATGATCACAGATTTTGATTCCTGTAATCGCTTTTTGCCACGTAGTATTACGGCAACCGTCACAAGAAGAGATAGCAACCCTATTATAAGTGCAATGTTCAGAATTGTCTGTTTTTCCGAGCGGGCTCTTATAACGGATTCGTCTTTGAG
>JACCEA011608283.1_pt1 | contig 12479 bp, 10 predicted proteins | sample 7449851 | NCBI WGS metagenome assembly JACCEA01 (sample SAMN15323453, study PRJNA562643) | freshwater metagenome | isolation source: river surface water | place: USA:Blue River Watershed | collected 2017-08-18 | reverse complement strand
GCTTACCTATACGATCCGGAAGTTTAAGTCGGGTGCACCGCCTGAACCCGAAAAGCAGGACGATATGATGATGCACCGCGACAATGATTTCAGAAGGCGCGGACAGTAAAAAAAATAAAGCGGCCCACTTGCCGCTTTATTTTTATCACCTTATTAATTGTTGCTGATTAGTGCAGACCCATTGCGCCCAAATAGCGCTCAGCGTCCAGAGCGGCCATACATCCTGTGCCGGCGGCACTTACTGCCTGCCTGTATATTTTGTCCTGCACGTCGCCGCACGCAAATACACCTTCAATGTTGGTCTTGGTAGAGCCCGGTTGCGTGATCAGGTAGCCTTGATCGTCCATATCCAGAATGCCGTTAAACAGGCTCGAGTTTGGCTGGTGGCCGATAGCGACAAAGAACGCCTTTACAGGGACAATTGTTTCTTCGTTTGTCTTGTTGTTCAGCAGCTTGACAGAATCAACTTTATTCTCGCCCATTACTTCAAGTGTTTCTGAGTTCCAGTACACTTTGATATTGGCTGTTTTCAGCACCCTGTCCTGCATCACCTTGCTGGCGCGCATTTCACCACGACGCACTACCATGTGAACAGTGCTGCACAGCTTAGACAGGTACAATGCTTCTTCGCACGCTGTATCGCCGGCGCCTACTATAGCTACCTCCTGACCTTTAAAGAAGAAACCATCACAAACCGCGCATGCCGATACCCCGTGTCCATTCAGCCTTTGCTCAGACTCCAGCCCCAACCACTTGGCCGATGCACCTGTGGCTATGATAACAGAATCTGCTTCTATCCATTTTTCTTCATCTATCTCAACTTTGAATGGACGCACTGTGAAGTCGACTTTGGTCGCCATTCCCCAGCGTATATCCGCACCCATACGCTGCGCCTGCTGTTCGAAATCTACCATCATTTGCGGTCCCATAATACCATTCGGATAACCCGGATAGTTCTCGACTTCTGTAGTTATGGTTAGCTGACCACCCGGTTGCATTCCCTGGTATAGCACTGGTTTCAGATTGGCACGTGCAGCGTAAATAGCTGCTGTATATCCTGCGGGACCTGATCCTATTATCAGGCAATGTACTTTTTCGTTCGCGTTCATCATCTATGTAATTATCCTGCTTTCGCAGATTAAAAATATTTTTATCGGGCGTTAAAGATGCAAAAAAATCATGAAACTATCCCTGAGTGTACTCAAAGGCCGGGTACTGTCAGTGTTTTTTCAAATACACCGTACCCTGCCCATACGCCCAATGCACCGTTTTTCATATTGGTAATAGGATTGATGGGGGTTGCGAATGGGTTACCCACCGCACCCTTGGCAAATTCAAGAGAGTTATAGAACTGGTACACACCTTTGTCAATGGCGCACCACTTAAGGGTCACCGTTTCGCCGGGGAAAAAGTAAAAAAGAGAGTCACGGCTTATCGGGGTCCCGGATGTTTCTTGATAACCGGCAACCAAGCCCACTTGATTCAGTTTTTTGCCGTTTATTATTTCATCGTTGAAATTCTCTGACGGGAAAAACAGGTCATTATTCCTTCGGGTGAAATAACGTACACAATCTCCTGCTGTGTCAGGGTCAGAGTAGCTGACAAAGAGTTGACGGGCACTATCTGACGTGTTTTCACCTGCGAAGAGTGGCTCAGCAAACCACATGCTGTCTATTCCTTGTGGGTTTGGGATCTTTGTAACGCCAGTATATGTTTTGCCTTCGTAGGTTACAGATAGCGTATACGTCTTTCCTACCTCACCAAGGATCAGATTGTTCAGATTGAAATTGGTTGTGTCTATGGTGTAGACCGAGTATTTGAAGGACAGACCGGTATCTACGGTATATTCTTTCAGCGTCACGGTTTTGCTGCCGTTAGATACGGTGACGATCGCATTGTGTATGAAGCTCTTTTCCAGCGTTCCCAGATCGATCTTCGAAAAGAAGCTCATAGATGAATTGAGCACCACAAACGGGATATTGCCCGATTCTATGGAGCCCTGGACCACCACTTGCGGAGGAGAACTTTTCAGGTCTATTTGTACCTCCTTTTCGCATGATGTGAGTAAGAACGATGAAAGTGCAATCAAAGCAAATTGCAGAGTGTAAAAAATGAAGTGTTTCTGTTTATTCATGAAGTTTCGCGTTATTGGTTCAAGTATTTTCCGTCTGCACCGTAGAGTACCGGTGCAAGCTGGTGATGTTGTTCAAAATAGTCGTATCCCGACTTCAAGGAAGCCCAGAACTGATGTTTTTCTGTGTTTCCAGGATAAGTGCTCATTAGGTAATTTATTCCTTTTTGGGTCATTCGGGTGGGGTAGATGTGCACCGGAATATGCTCCTGTCCGTTGAGGCGCGCTCCCAGGCATGCAGTGTATATCTCAGAGATCCCGTCGTCACCCATCGGAAGGCAGCCTACAGTCAAACAACCTCCATGAATGAAGATATTCCCACCGGCACGTGCACCCTTTGTCTGTGTCTGGTCCGAATAGTTGGGGTAATTGATCTCCAGCGATAAGTGATATTCGCTATGTGCATTAAAGTCGTCGATGAAATAGAAACCCTCCGGCACCTGTTTATCCCCTTGCTGGCGTTTCGGGCCCAGCGCTCCTGAAATGGCGCATACCCTGAACGTTTTGACGAGCTTAAATGGTTCTGTCGTGTTGTTGCGTGCCCACAACTCCAGGTCATTCTGAGACTTGAACGCCCTCAGGAATACCTCACAGGTTGGCCAGGAAACAGCATGCGTCGCAAAATTACGTTTAACTGTATCAGAGTAGCGCTTCCAAGCAGAGGAGACCCGTTCTGAAGAGAACTGTGCTTCCTTAAGTGTCCGGACATCGGTTTGAGCTTTCACCATTAAGGGAAAAAGCGAGAGCAAAACCAAAGAGATAAACCTTGTCACGAACATTGAGAGGTGCAACACACCGGATTTAGCCGTTAAAATTAGGAGAACTATATCAAATGTTATCTTAAAATGCCTCGATCCCGGTGGGTTGTTGTTCTTTTATGCCGTCGTCCGGAACTTTAAAACGCTATAAAAAGTAGCATTTTTCGATTACTTTTGAGCCCAAGGCTCGTTGTTTCCGTTTTTTGCACGCATCGTGGTGCTTATACATGGAAAAATCGACTGATTTTTATTGTTCTATTACTGAAAAACATGCTTCCTCAGGTATCTTTTGTTATTCCACTTTACAACGAAAGTGAGGTTCTGCCAAAACTGGTGGAGCGGATCAATAAACTGATAGATACCCTCCCGATGTCGGTTGAGGTGGTCCTGGTGGACGATGGTAGCCGGGATAACACGGCCGAATTGATCCAGCAACTTTCGCTCACTGATAAACGGTATCATGCTGTGCTGCTTGCACGCAATTATGGTCACCAGTTAGCACTGAGCGCCGGTTTGTCGTCGGCAAGAGGTACTGAGGCGATCATGGTGATAGACGGCGACCTGCAGGACCCACCTGAACTGTTGCCCGACTTCTATGACCTGTACAAAAAGGGGTACGATGTTGTTTACGCTGTTCGTAAAAAGCGTAAGGAAGGGTTTTTGAAGAAAATGGCCTATCACGCGTTTTACAGGATACTTAAGTCTATTTCATATATTGATATTCCGTTAGATAGCGGCGATTTTTCGTTAATAAGCAGAAGGGTAGTAGATGTGCTGAACAAAATGCCCGAGGAGAGCCGTTATATCCGTGGCATGCGCACATGGATAGGCTTTAAACAGATAGGGTATGAATATGAGCGCGACAGCAGGGCCGCCGGCGATTCGAAATACTCTTTCAAGAAACTGCTGAAATTGGCCCACAATGGGATATTCAACTTTAGTGAGTTCCCCATTAAGTTGATCACCAATCTTGGTTTGTTCGCCATACTTGTATCGCTTGTTTATCTGGTCAATACGCTGGTTCAGAAATACATCTACCACAGTGTTCCGCAGGGATTCACCGCGTTACTGTTTGCCATCATTCTGTTCAGTGGTGTTCAGCTTATTTCATTGGGTATCATCGGAGAATATGTTTTGCGCATCTTCTTCCAGGTTAAGGGGCGTCCGTTGTACATTATCAAGAAAAAGATCATAGAATCCGAAGTGGTTGACTAAACCCGGTTAGATTTTCTATTCAATAAGCAATAATAAGAATGAGCAAAAAGTATAGATTGGCATTATGGCTACTGGCAGTCATATACGTTGTGTACCATTTGGCCACGCTCATTTACTCTCCTCTTCCCTGGTTTGATGAGATCACCTTCCTGAGTATGACTGAGTCATACATGAAGGATGGTACGTTGTTTGAAAAGGTGCGCATTTTGGGAGAACCTGCCGAGAAGCTCAATTATGGTCCTATCTATTTTGTGTGGCAGGCGTTCATGATAAAGACATTTGGTTACGGCATATTCACGGTGCGCATCACCAATATGTTGTTTGGCTTTTTGTCGTTGTTCCTCCTTTACAAGACAGCCTTAAAACTGCGATTGCGTAACGAGCTGGCAATTGCCGCGGTGGTATTCACAGCCATAGAGCCCAATTTCAACCAGTTCCTGCATTCGGGCCGCATGGACTTCATCGGTCTTTCGTTCTTCTTTCTCGCATACCTTTCATTTCGTTCTTCAGAAAACAAGAGCAGGACTACATCTTACTTTTTTCTGGCTATAACCGGTGTGCTACTTTGCAGTTCCATACTCACCAATCCTCGGTTTGTATACGCCTTCCCGGTTTTTATCGCCTATTTCCTGTACGAGATGATAGCATTGGGTGGGCCAGACCGGTTGAAGGCTTTCATGAAATATGTCATTATTGGTGTGTCTTTCGCCTTGGTATATTACTTGTGGATATACCTCACTTTTGGTGGCATCACCGAGTATATCGACTTTACACGTAAGGCTGCCTACCTGAAAGATCACCTGGGTATGGGCACCCATTTCCGTATCCGCTACAACCTGTTCATCTTCCTTTTTTCTTTTATCGTTGTCGGTTATTTTGGTATCAAAGACCGATTCAAAACAGATGGGCATCTGGCATTATTTACCGTGCCTGCAATTGCATCTTTTGTGGCTATTGTGAATGGCGGTGTTGAGGGGCGTTATTTTACCCTGGCTATTCCGTTCGTGGCATTGCTGCTGGTTGGTTTCTCCTTTCAGCTTTTGGAAAACCGGGCGTTCAAATATGCCACAGGTGCCATTGCACTTATGTTTGCCGGTGTCTTTGTTTTTAAGGCCGCATACATTGTGTCAACAATTCCTCAGCACGACCCGGTGCGTAACGAAAAGCGCATATCGCCCTATCTGGAATCAAATTCGTCTGTTTTCGGCGATTTTGAGTTCTATTATATCGCGCGCAAAAAGAATTGTTCATACCTCACCACACAAATGAACGGGTCGGTGCCGGAGTTGACAGAATACATCCTGTCGAACAAAATACAGTATGTAATGCTGAAGAAAGGTAGTGACATGAAACAGTATTACGAACCCGCTTTTCTGAACGATCATTACCAGCTTATTGCCACAATAGAAGACGAGTCGTACTCAAATTTCTTCGGTACCATCATCAATAGGCTACCGTACAAGATAAGCGACAGCTACTCTTGCTACATCTATAAGTTTAAAGGATAGATCCGGATAGAACTATTTGAGCAGCGTTGGAGGCGTGAACATATGACCAGGGCAACCATACTTCTTGGTGCCGCAAGATGAAATAGTGATCAGTGCAATGATCGCTATGATGGGTAATACACGCTTCGTTCTGGAAAGTAGCTGCATACTTATTTGGTTATGAATAGTAAAAAGCTCGATTAACTTTGTACGAAGATACGAAAAGTAGTAAAACAACATGCAACAAATACATTTTATAGCTATTGGTGGTGCTATTATGCATCAGCTGGCACTGGCTCTCCATAGAAAAGGTTATCTGATCACCGGCAGCGACGACGAAATAACTGATCCGGCCAAGAGCAATCTTGCGGCTGAGGGGTTGCTTCCTCCCCAATTTGGTTGGTTTCCCGAGAAGATAACCGGCGCTTTGGATGCTGTGGTATTGGGCATGCATGCCAAGGCCGACAACCCCGAGCTGCTTGCAGCCAAGGCTGCCGGCGTTCCGGTTTACTCCTTCCCGCAATATGTTTATGAAGTAAGCAAGAACAAAAAGAGGGTAGTAGTGGCAGGCAGCCATGGCAAGACAACGATCACATCCATGATCATGCACATTCTTAAGCATCAGGGTATTGATTTTGATTATCTGGTGGGCGCACGCGTCGCCGGATTTGACCAGTCGGTCCGCCTTACCGATGCCCCATTGATTGTGCTGGAAGGTGATGAGTATCCCGCATCGGCTGAAGAAAAGCGCCCCAAGATATTCTTCTATCATCCGCACATCAGTGTGTTAAGCGGTATTGCGTGGGACCACATCAACGTTTTCCCGACATACGATATTTACTTCAATCAGTTTGAGCAGTACCTGCTCGGCATGGAGCAGGGCACGAAGGTTTTCTACAACGGAGAGGATACCGAAGTGATAAGGGTGATCGCCGGTTCGGGCGGTAAGGCCGATGCTCGTGCTTACGTTACACCACCATTTCATTACGAAAACGGTTATCCCGTCATGGAAACCGCTGACGGACCGGTAAACGTATCTGTTTTCGGCAGGCATAATTTGCTGAACATGCAGGCGGCTATTGATGTCTGCATGGAACTTGGAGTCAGCGAAAAGGACTGTTACACTGCAATTGCATCCTTTACAGGCGCGGCCCGCAGGCTCGAGAAAGTAAAAGAAGAACCGGGATTGCTGGTGTACCGTGATTTTGCTCATGCCCCCAGCAAATTAAAGGCTACGCTCGATGCGGTACGAGAAGCCTATCCAACCCATCACTTGGTGGCTTGTTTTGAGTTGCACACCTACAGCAGCCTCAATGAACAGTTCCTTTCGGAGTACAGCGGCAGCATGAACGGTGCCGATGATGCTATCGTATTCTTCAGCCACCATGCGCTCAGCCTTAAAAAGCTACCCAATCTGTCTATAAGTTCGGTCAAAGGATACTTCGACCGCGAAGACCTCACTGTAGTTGATAATGCCGGCCAACTGGAAGCTTTGGTACGAGATCGTATCTCGGGCAAAGATCGTCCGGTTTTCCTTTTACTCATGAGCTCGGGGACGTTTGATGGAATTGACTGGAATACCGTAAGTTCGCACTAGAAACACCACCAATGTCGCAACTGAATTTAAAAAAGCCGATAGTATTTTTTGACCTGGAGACCACCGGGACCGACCATGTCAAAGACAGGATCGTGGAGCTGGCATTCGTGAAGTTGCTGCCCGATGGAAAGAGGGATAAATACGTGAAGCGGGTCAATCCGGGTATTCCCATACCACCGGAAGTGACCGCCATTCACGGCATATCCGATAAGGACGTTGCAGATTGTCCCACTTTCAAACAGATCGCACATCACCTGTACGACTGGATAAAGGGCTGCGACCTTGGCGGTTATAACTCAAGTAAATTCGATCTGCCGCTGTTGGCAGAGGAGTTTCTTCGTGTTGGAATTAACGTCGATTTTACTGATCGCCACATGGTAGATGTGCAGCAGATCTTCTTTAAGATGGAGGCGCGCACATTGAGTGCTGCCCTCAGTTTCTATTGCAACAAGCAACTTGATAACGCACACAGTGCCGAGGCCGATATCGATGCAACCATCGAAGTGCTGGAAGCCCAGCTGGACAGGTACGCTAATATCGGCAAAGATGTCCCCTCACTGCATCAGTTCACCAACAACGACGATTATGTAGATTATGCCCGTCGTATAGTAATGAAAGACGGACATCCCGTGTTCAATTTCGGTAAACACAAGGGAAGAAGGGTAGAGGACATTTTTAATGCGGAACCTCAGTATTATGACTGGATGATGCAGGCCGATTTCGCTTTACACACCAAACAAAAGATATCCGAGATACTCAATAGAATGAAACTGAAGAAGGCCGGATTGAAAGTTTAGCATTTTTTTGGCCACATTTCATCAGTTAATACTTATTTTGCCGTCTAATTTGCCCGATTCTTTTGGATAAGCTTGTAATCATACCGACCTATAACGAGAAAGAGAATATTGAAAAGATTATCCGGAAAGTGCTTTCACTTCCCGGTGATTACCATATTCTTATAGTTGACGACGGTTCGCCCGATGGCACCGCCGGCATCGTCAGGTCGCTGCAGTCCGAATTTGCCGGACGGATACATTTGCTGGAAAGGAAGGGTAAACTGGGGCTGGGTACGGCTTACATCGCCGGTTTTAAATGGGCCTTGGAGCGCAGTTACGAATACATCTTTGAGATGGATGCTGACTTTTCCCACGACCCTGAGGATCTGAACAGACTTTACGCGGTTTGCAGCACCACGGCAGACGTAGTGGTTGGCTCCAGATATACCAAGGGGGGCAAAGTGGTGAACTGGCCATGGGACAGGATTTTCATCTCAAAGGGTGGGGCCATGTATACTAAAATAATAACATGGATGCCTGTGAATGATCCAACAGCCGGTTTCATTTGTTACAGGCGCAAGGTATTAAGCACTATTCCACTCGACGAGGTACATTTTGTTGGGTACGCTTTCCAGATAGAAATGAAATACCGTGCCTGGAAGCTTGGTTTCAAGATAGACGAGGTTCCCATTACCTTTCGCGATAGGAAAGAAGGCGTCTCTAAAATGTCTGGTGGCATTATTAAAGAGGCTATGTACGGGGTTTGGAAGATGCGCAGTTTCTGATCCGGCATTTTCTACTTTGGTTTCTCCTGCCGAGTTTTTCCCTTCATTAATAAAATCGCAATAATTCGATTATTTTTGCGTCCCAATTATTCCTGATGAGTCGTATATACTTTGATAATGCTGCTACAACGGCACTCGATCCTGAGGTTCTGGATGCAATGATGCCATACCTCACTGAAAAATTTGGTAACCCCTCTTCGGTTTACTCTTACGGAAGGGAAACCAAATTGGCTATCGAAAATGCCAGAAAGTCTGTTGCACGCATTCTCAATGCAGCACCCGGGGAGATCTTTTTCACATCTGGCGGAACTGAAAGTACCAATACAGCCATAGCCGCCGCCATCAGAGATCTGGGGTGCAAGCATATCATTACATCACCACTGGAACATCACGCTACGCTGCATACGGTTGAGTATTACGCGCACACCGGTCAGGCTGACCTGAGTTTTGTGAAGTTGTCTGAACATGGTCACATCGATATGGCCGACCTAGAGCATTTGCTCGCATCAAGCAAAGTGCGTACTGTGGTTACTTTAATGCACGCAAACAACGAAATTGGCAACTTGCTGGATATCAAAGCCGTTGGTGAACTTTGCCGTAAGTACGATGCAATTTTCCATAGCGATACAGTGCAGACGGTAGGGCACTATCCTTTCAATCTCAAAGACATTTACGTTCATTTTATCAATGGTGCCGCGCATAAGTTTCATGGTCCCAAGGGCGTGGGCATTCTGTATGTGAACGAGAATGTATCTATCAAACCATACCTGAACGGTGGTTCGCAGGAACGCAATATGCGCGCCGGAACCGAAAATCTGTACGGTATAGTGGGTTTTGCAAAGGCATTGGAGATGGCAACAAACCGATATGAGCAGGACAGCGAGCATATCAAGGGTGTCAAGTTATACATGGCGGAAAAGTTGAAAGAAAACTTCCCCGATGTTGTTTTCAACGGAGATACCTTTGGCAATAGTCTGTATACTGTTCTCAATGTATCCTTCCCTCATTCTGAAAAGTCTGAGATGTTGTTATTCAATCTGGATATGGCTGGCATTTGTGTAAGCGGCGGAAGTGCATGTACAAGTGGTGCGTCCTCATTGAGCCATGTTATCAAGGCAATTAGTGAAGGTAAACCAACAGACGTGGTACCTATCAGGTTCTCTTTCTGCAAGCACAACACCAAAGCCGAAGTTGATACTGTTATCGCTAAGTTGAAGGAGTTGATGTAAGTAGTATAGTGTTGTCCTCAGGAAAGCAACTACTCTGCCTTTTTAAAGAACACAAACCCGTTTTTGCTGTACAGCATTTTTAGCGGTTTCGCGGCATATTCTGCACTGTCATTGATTTTGCATATGAAATAAGTAGGCTTGTCCGTCTTGCCATGCAGCAACCAATGGCTGTTTGCTTCCGGTGTTTTTCGTCCTTTTTCGTCGGTGCGGTAGTAGATATACTCCGGATTGGTGGATGCGTTCTTTCTGGTGTAGAATAGGTTGGCATAACTGCGGTAGCCAAGCGGTTGCGCATACACGTCTTTCCCGGCTAAACTTTCAAAGAAATCAATAGCTGCCCGCTGTGTGTATCCTTCTATTTTGGGCGTAAAATGCAGAATGGTCACCTGTATCATCACCACCTGCACACCCACCAATAGCAGCAGCCCTTTGCCGGTGTCACGTTTCAGATATCCAATGGCTACCCATAGCCCTATCACATACGCCAGCCCCCAAATACATTCAATGTAAGACCATTGTAAGTTTGCCTGCAGGTTTCCCACAGCGAACTTGTCCGCAATTAATGGCACAAATTTGTCTTTGTTGATACCCACTACCGGTAGAAGGGTAATAAGTAGCGCGAGTATAGAACCAACGGTATAAAGAAGTACCCGCACCCATTTTTTGATAGCGGCTCCCTGCTCCGTAAGGTTGTATAGCTGAACGGCAGCCAGGTAGGTAAGCGGGAAGTAGCAGAGAGAAGAGTAGTGAACGATCTTGGTTTTTACTATCGAAAACAAGATCAGTACAACCCAGAAGAGTATCCACATCCACTGCGTGAGGCCGTGAGTATTGATCTTGCGCTCCTGTCGTTTCCCGATGTACTGGAACAGAAAAATTGAAGCGGGAAAACAACCGATGAGAAGCACAACAAAATGATAAATGAAAGGTCCACCATGGTCCGAGTCTTCTGTACTGAATAATCGGATCTGGTATTGGATGAATTCGTTAAGGTACCATTGCCCGTATTCTGTTCCGTGCATCAGAGTGGCGCTGCCTATCCAAAGTAAGGCGGGAACGAATGCGAACAGAACTATAATTGCCAGATGTTTGATCCGGTATCCATCGGTTCCTTTGTTCACTACCAGGTAGGCTACAAACGACAACCCGGCAACCAGAATGGCCACCGGACCCTTGGTTATGGCAGCCATACCCAGCATCAGCCCCGATAGCATGGCGTGGATTCCGGGACGCTTACCAACTTTCAGTAAGTATATCTGCAGGAACGCAAGGAAAATGAACAGGTTGAATGTTGGGTCAATAATGCCCGATTTAAAGTAGAGGTGGGGTAGCCATGATGCTGCAAACAATATGGCCCACCACGTTCCCACTTTTTCATTCACTGCGCGCCTGCCTGCATAATAAACAGCGCACAAGGTTATTACTCCGGTAAGTGCATTCGGGAACCGTGCCGCATATTCCCCAACGCCAAACAATTTCATCGCCACCACCTGCAGCCATATGAAAAACGGCGGTTTCTCCCAGAACGGCATGAAGTCGATCTGTGGACGAAGGTAGTCGCCTGAAACGATCATTTCGCGGGCACATTCGGCAAAATTGATTTCGTCCCAGTCAAACAGATGTACGCCACCCAGAAACGGGAAGAATAGAATTGCGCCAAATAATATAAGCACTCCGTAACGCTGCATAATGTCTGTGTCGTGTTACATTTCACTTGGGGTAACGTAACCTGATATGAAATTCCGGCAGTTATTATTCGTTAACAGTGGGGGGTAGCACAAAAATAAGGCAAAACCGCGGCACCGTCCACTTGAAAAAAAGTGTGCCGCAACATAGCTGTGCGGCACACCTTATATGAAAGAGTATAAACTATTTTACTTCAACCAACCTGAAACCCAACGACATAGCCTTGGTATCGGGCAGGTAGGCAGCGCGTCTTGTTACAATAGTCTCGTTTGCCGTGCTTGCATAAGAGCCACCACGCACTACTTTAGACTTGCCGCCAACCGGGCCTGCAGGATTGCTTACAGTGTCTTTGCTACCATAGTTGAGTGCATACCAGTCAGCTACCCACTCTTCCGCGTTACCGCACATGTCGTAGATGCCCAGATCATTCGGTTGCTTCAGACCCACGCGATGTACATGGTTGTCAGCGTTGTTCAAATACCATGCAATTGACTGTGGACCTGCCTTACGACCGCTGAAACGCTCACCTGATTTCGTCTTTTCAGGAGCCATCAGCCCTTTTTTATTATCCGCTACCAGCAGTTCATTCACTCCTCCGCGAACGTGTTTCCCCTCGCGCAGTTGCTCATTTACTCCACCACGTGCGGCAAATTCCCATTCAGCTTCTGTTGGAAGACGGTATTTTTTGCCTGTCTGGCTGTTCACTTTGCTGATGTATTCCTGCACCTCATCCCACGAAACATTGGTCACAGGGCATTCATCGCACTTGTAGAACGATGGATTCTCATCCATTACGGCCATCCACTGCTGCTGCT
>JACCEA011062449.1_pt1 | contig 12480 bp, 10 predicted proteins | sample 7449851 | NCBI WGS metagenome assembly JACCEA01 (sample SAMN15323453, study PRJNA562643) | freshwater metagenome | isolation source: river surface water | place: USA:Blue River Watershed | collected 2017-08-18 | reverse complement strand
TTTTTTTCTTAGGTGTTTTCATACTATTTCAAAGTTAATAATTTTTGAAAACACTCTCTTAGTTTTGAATTAAATCAGTCCACTTTATGCTGACGATTTACAAGCGGAAGGAAAAGGAAAAGGCGAATTCTACACCCCTAAAAGCATTGTAAATCTAATTGCCGAAATGATAGAACCTTACAAAGGAGTCATCTATGACCCTGCTTGTGGTTCGGGTGGGATGTTTGTGCAAAGTATTAAGTTTATTGAAAACCACCACGGAAACAAAAAAGAGATTTCCATTTACGGACAAGAATATACAGCTACGACTTATAAGCTAGCCAAAATGAACTTAGCTATTAGAGGTATTGCTGCCAACTTAGGCGATGTACCTGCCGATACCTTTGGTAAAGACCAACACCCCGATTTGAAAGCCGACTTCATTATGGCAAACCCACCTTTTAACCAAAAAGATTGGCGTGCTAGCGATGAACTAATAGACGACCCACGTTGGAGAGGTTACGATGTACCACCCACCAGTAATGCCAATTACGCTTGGATTTTAAATATGGTAGCCAAACTTTCTGAAAATGGTGTAGCTGGTTTTATCTTGGCTAATGGTGCGCTTTCAGGTGGTGGCGAAGAATATAAAATTCGTAGAAAATTAATTGAAAACGACTTGGTGGAAGCAATTGTAATTTTACCAAGAAATATGTTTTATACCACCGATATTTCGGTTACACTTTGGATTTTGAATAAAAATAAAAAAGCAAGAACAGTGCAATTGCCTGTTGCTGTTAGAAACTATCGTGACAGACAACACGAAATTCTATTTTTAGATTTAAGAGAAAAAGGCATTCCTTTTGAAAAAAAATACACTCAATTTTCAGACGAGAATATTATTGAAATTACAGAAGCCTACCACAATTGGCAAACAGATGTAACTAAATATCAAGACGTTCCTGAGTTTTGTTATGCAGCTTCTATTGATGAAGTTGTAGCGAAAGATTATTCGTTAGTACCAAGTAAGTACATAACGTTTGTGAATCGTGATGAAAACATCGATTTTGAAGATAAAATGAAAGGTTTACAAACCGAGTTTTCTGAATTATTGAAAGCAGAATCGCAATCGAAAAACGATTTATTAACCGTGTTTAAAGAATTAGGTTATGCCATCGAATTATAAGCGTTTAGGCGATTACATACATAAAGTTGAAAATAGAAACAGAGATTTGAAAGTTTCAAATTTAGTTGGTCTTAGTATGACCAAAGAATTTAGAGTTTCAACTTCCAACATTGTTGGAACTGATATGAGTGTCTACAAAGTTGTGAATAAATGGCAATTTTCATGCGACTTTATGTCAGTGATTCGAGTTCATAAATTTCCTGTGGTTTTAAAAACGGATGATGACCCTGTTTTGGTTTCTCCTGCCTACACTGTTTTTGAAGTAAATGATAAAAAGGAACTGAATCCAGAATACTTGATGATGTGGTTTAGAAGAAGTGAATTTGATAGATACGCAGATTTTAAATGTGATAGTGCCATTAGAGGAGGATTTGATTGGGATGCTTTATGTGATTGTATGTTGCCAATTCCATCTATAGAGAAACAACAAGAAATAGTTAGAGAATACAACACCATACAAAACCGTATTGCCATAAACAACCAATTGATTAGCAAACTGGAAGAAACCGCACAAGCCATTTATAAACAATGGTTTGTAGATTTTGAATTTCCGTTTGTCACATCGAGCGGAGTCGAGATGCCTTACAAAAGTAATGGCGGTAAAATGGTTTGGTGTGAAGAATTGGAGAAGGAAATTCCTGTAGAGTGGGAATATACTTCATTTTTAAATATTTGTGAAATAGGTTCAAGTAAAAGAATTTATGAATATGAATATTGTGAAACAGGAATTCCTTTTTACAGAGGTAAAGAAATTACTTTAAAGAAAAATGGTTTACCAATAAGAGAACCATATTTTATTTCAAAAGATAGATATAATGAATTAATTAAAAAATATGGGAAGCCAAGTGAAGGTGATATTTTGTTAACTGCTGTAGGAACAATAGGTTCTTCATATATAGTTTCAAATGAAGATTTTTACTTTAAAGATGGAAATATTATTTGGTTGAAAAATTTTAACAATCAATTTCTAAATTATTTCATTTATGATTTTATGCAAACGGATTCATTTAATGAATTAATAGATGAAATTACAATTGGTTCAACTCAAAGTGCTATTACAATAACAACATTGAATGAACAAAAAATAATTATACCGACATTAACTATTTTAGAAAAATATTCAACAAAAAGCAGGTTAATAAATCAAAATAGATTTTTTAAAATTCAAGAAAACCAAAAACTAGTTGAATTAAAAGATTTGTTATTGGCAAAGATGACGCGGGTTGAGAATTAAAAAAAACCGATATAAATTACAAAATGTCAAGTTTTTTATATAATAAACCGGACAATTAAAAATGAAATATATTTGTAATTCTCTTTTGGAGAATAGATTAGATTAACCCGTTGGGTGTAATTATTAAAAACGTCAGTTCGAGTGTTTTTTGTGTAGTAAAACGGAACAAAAAATGTATCGAGAATAGTTTTTAATCAAATTTTTCTTGTTCTCGATTCGATTTTTTGATAAAAATCACTCGAACTGACGAAAAATTGTGATCAAAAACTAATTACACCCAACGGGTTAGATTAATAAAATAAAAATCACCTATTACCTTTTAGTTATTTTGGTGAAAAATTAGTACTATATGAGCGAATCGCAAAACATAGAAAAGAAACAATCCTGGCACGACGACTATCTAAAATGGATATGTGGTTTTGCTAATGCTTTTGGTGGTACTATTTTTATTGGTAAAAACGATGCTGGAGAAGTAGTTCATTTAGATAACTATCAAAAGTTATTAGAAGACATTCCTAATAAAATACGCAATCAAATGGGTATCGTTTGCGATGTTCAGTTGCTTGAAGAATCGAAAAAAAAATACATTCAAATAAAAGTAAATCCGTACACCGTTCCAGTTTCGCTGCGTGGTCGTTATTATTACCGAACAGGTAGTACAAAAATCGAATTAACTGGAGTAGAACTGAATGAATTCCTTTTAAAAAAAGCAGGTAAATCTTGGGATGATGTCATGGAAGAAAGTGCTAGTTTTGAAGATATAGCACCTAAAAGCATTGCATTTTTCAAAAAAGAAGCTTCCATAAGTGGGCGTTTACCTCAAGACATTATGGATTTACCCTTACAAGAAACCCTTGAAAAATTGCGTTTAGCAAATGGAAATGCCATAAAACGAGCCGCTCTTATTTTGTTTGGAAAAGACCCTAATAAATTTTACCCTAACATTAAAGTCAAAATCGGTCGATTTGGAACCACCGATGCCGATTTAAGATTCCAGGAAGTTTTAGAAGGAAATATTTTAGAATTATTGGTTCAAGTTCCCGAAATGCTCAATGCAAAATTCTTAACCAAACCCATTGTTTTTGAAGGATTTCAACGCATTGAAAAAGATATTTATCCTGTTGCCGCCATTCGAGAAATGTTGTTGAATGCTCTCGTACATCGTACCTATATGGGTTCGATGATACAAATTAGAGTGTATGACAACAAACTCACCCTTTGGAACGAAGGCAACCTACCTGAAGGAATGACGATTGAAAGTTTGAAAGGACATCATGTATCAAGACCTCGAAATCCATTAATTGCCGATGTTTGTTTTAAGGCAGGTTACATTGATTCTTGGGGTCGTGGCACCATTAAAATTTACGAAGCCTGCAAAGCAGCAGGTCTTCCTGAACCAGAAATTACAGGTTTAGATGGTGGTATTTTAGTTACGTTGCATAATGATTTAGTTGATAGTCTAGGTGGTCAAACAAACGACCTAGTTACCGACCTAGTTACCGACCTAGTTACCGACCCAGTCAAAAGTCTACTATTAATAATGGATCAAGAATATAGTATTAGCGAATTAATGCGCTTTATGAAACTTACGCATAAGCCTAATTTTAGAAAAAATTATTTACAGCCAGCTATTGAATTAGGTTTAATTGAAATAACTATTCCAGAAAAACCAAGTAGCAGTAAACAAAAATACAGATTAACTTCAAAAGGAAAATCCTTAAAAATAGCATGAAATTCACAGAAGCACAATTAGAACAGGCCTTTATTGACTTATTACAAGAAGAGCAAATGACGCATCTTGTAGGTGGTGAAGTGCGTAAAAATGAGTTTCAAGGCGTATCAGAACCACCCACACAATACGGTCATATCGTTACTGAAAAAGTGTTAATTGATGTTGATTTAAAAAACTATTTGAAGTCCAATTACGCTAAGGATAACATAACGGATTCAGAAGTAAATTCGATAATACGTGATTTGGAACGTTTACCCTCTTCTGATTTATATGAAAGCAATAAAGTTTTCATGAAAATGGTAAGTGATGGTTTCTTGTTAAAACGTGAAGACCGAAATCAGAAAGATATATTCATCCAATTGATTGACTATTCTGAAAAAGATAACAACACGTATAAAATCGTGAATCAATTAGCCATAAAAGGCTACGAAATGCGTATTCCTGATTTGATTTTATACATCAACGGATTACCCTTAGTGGTGTTTGAATTTAAAACTGCCATTCAGGAAAACACCACCATACATGATGCTTACGTGCAATTAACCACACGTTACAAAAGAGATATTCCCGAGTTATTCAAATTCAATGCTTTTTGTGTCATTAGTGATGGTGTGAATACCAAATCAGGTTCGTTTTTTGCACCGTATGAATTCTTTTATGCCTGGAGAAAAATAGAAGGCATGCCTAATGAAGTCGATGGTATAGATGCTATGTTTACACTCATTCAAGGGATGTTTAATCGCAAGCGTTTACGAGATATTATTCAAAACTTTATTTATCTACCTGATAGTTCTAAAAAGAATGAAAAAATCGTTTGTCGTTATCCGCAATATTATGCGGCAGTCAAACTTTTTGAAAATATAAAAAACCATCAAAAGCCATTAGGTGACGGTAAAGGAGGCACTTATTTTGGTACAACAGGCTGTGGAAAAAGTTACACCATGTTGTATTTGAGTCGCTTGTTGATGAGAAGCACCCATTTTTCAAGTCCTACAATTGTTATCATAACCGACCGTACCGATTTAGACGACCAGTTATCAGGACAATTCACCAATGCAAAAGGCTTTGTGGGTGACGAATCGATAATTAGTGTGGAAAGCAGAACGCATTTAAGAGAATTGTTACAAGGAAGAAACAGTGGAGGTGTTTTCTTAACGACCATTCATAAGTTTACTGAAGATACAAGATTACTAACCGATAGAACGAATGTCATTTGTATTTCGGACGAAGCTCATAGAAGTCAAACCAATTTAGATCAAAAAGTAGTTGTTACAGAGCAAGGCGTTAAAAAAACATTTGGTTTTGCTAAGTATTTACACGATTCGTTACCTAATGCTACTTATGTTGGCTTTACTGGAACACCTATTGATGCTACTATTGATGTATTTGGCGATATTGTGGATGCTTACACCATGAACGAATCGGTCAAAGATGAAATTACCGTTCGTATTGTGTATGAAGGAAGAGCTGCAAAAGTTTTGTTGAATAATCAAAAGCTTGAAGAAATTGAATCGTATTACAACCGTTGTGCAGAAGAAGGAAGTAATGAAAACCAAATAGAAGAAAGTAAAAAAGCGATGGCACAAATGAATGCCATTATAGGCGACCCAACTCGTTTGAAAACCGTAGCCGAAGACTTTGTTACCCATTACGAAAATAGAATTGCTGAAGGTGCAACAGTTCGTGGCAAAGCCATGTTTGTTTGTAGTAGCCGACCAATTGCTTACGAATTGTATAAAAATATTCTAGCCTTACGACCAGAATGGGGTAAAGTTAAAATTGCCGCTGATGGAGTTGAGTTATCCGATAAAGACAAAAAAGAAATCAAACCAATGGAACGCATCAAAATGGTGATGACCAGAGGGAAAGATGATGAGGAAGACTTGTATAATGCACTAGGAACTAAAGACGACCGCAAAGAATTAGACCGCCAATTTAAAAATGAAAAATCTAATTTTAAAATTGCTATCGTAGTAGATATGTGGCTAACAGGTTTTGATGTGCCATTTTTAGATACCATGTATATTGATAAACCTATTCAACGTCATAACCTGATTCAAACTATTTCTCGTGTCAATCGAAAATTTGAAGGCAAAGAAAAAGGATTGGTAGTAGATTACATCGGTATCAAAAAGCAAATGAATCTAGCTTTAGCGCATTACAACAATGCCGACAATCAAAATATTGAAGATATTGAGCAATCCATTGTAGTGGTTAAAGACCAGTTAGATTTACTGGGTAAACTATTCCATAAGTTTGATACTTCAGGATATTTGTCAGGCGTTCCGTTAGAACAATTAAAAACATTAAATCAAGCAGCTGAGTTTGTCCAATTGACACAAGAGTTGGAAAAACGATTCATGTACATTGTAAAACGTTTAAAATCGGCTTATGATATTTGTTCTGGAAGTGGAGCTTTTACTGAAACGCAAAGAGACGAAATTCATTTTTACCTAGCGGTTCGTTCTATAGTATTCAAATTGACAAAAGGTGTAGCTCCTGATACAGCTCAAATGAATAATCGTGTAAAACAAATGCTTCAAGATGCAATTGAGAGTGATGGGGTAGAAGAAATTTTCAAATTAGGTGATGATAGTCAAACCGAAATTGATATTTTTTCGGATGATTACATGGCCAAAATTGATAAAATCAAATTACCGAATACCAAAATTAAACTATTACAAAAGCTTTTAGCAAAAGCCATTGATGATGTTAAAAAAATAAATAAAATAACTGGAATTGATTTTTCAAAACGTTTACAGTCCATAGTAGATAAATACAATGAACGCAAAGAAAGCGATGTTTTACGAAGCGAAGTACTAGAAGATTTTACGGATGAAATTATCGATTTGTATTATGCGCTTAAAAAAGAAAAAGATTCCTTCAAAGATTTAGGTATTGACTTTGAAGAAAAAGCCTTTTACGATATTTTAAAAGCATTAGCAGTTAAATATGATTTCAGTTATCCAAATGACAAGTTAATTGCATTGGCTCAAAAAGTAAAAACGGTAGTTGATGACAAAGCAAAATATACCGATTGGAGTAAACGAGATGATATTAAAGCGGAGCTAAAAGTAGATTTAATCATACTATTAGCTGAAAACGATTATCCACCAGTTGACAGAGATGAAGTGTATAAAGAGATTTTTGAACAAGCTGAGAATTTTAAGAAACACCAGAAATAGTTTACTATGTCAGACCAAGCCAAATTTCAAAAAATGCTCGAGGTATTGTTACTATTGGATTGCCAGTATGGTCGAACTATAGCTGAATTATCTGAGCGTTTTGAAATTTCACAACGAACTGTATATCGCTATCTTGATACTTTTAAACAAGTAGGTTTTGTGATTGAAAACACGAATGGTTATTTTAAAATTGATAAAGAAAATGCTACCGTTCAAGAAATTAGTCATTTATTGCATTTTTCAGAGGAAGAAGCATTTATTCTTAGTAAAGCTATTCATAGTATTGAAGATACAGATGAATTAAAAAGTAAATTGGTAAAAAAATTATATAGCTTGTATGATTTTGATAGGGTTATTCATGCCATTTCGAAGAAAGAAGAAAGTGAAAATATTTATACTTTATTGCAAGCTATCAAGCAGCAAAAACAAGTTATATTAGAATCTTACAAATCAGGAAATAGTAAAAACATAAGGGATAGGATTGTTGAACCTATTGATTTTACCATTAATTATACAGGTGTTTGGTGTTATGATGTAGAAGATGGGCAGAATAAAGTTTTTAAAACTTCGAGGATTAAAAATGTACAGCTTTTAGATTCATTATTTTATCATAAGCCTAAACATCAAAAAGGCATAATTGATATTTTTAGAATGCAAAGTTATGAACCCATTGGAATCATTTTAGAACTATCATTAGTAGCTTATAATTTACTACTTGAAGAATATCCATTATCCGAGAAATATATTTCTAAAATATCTGATAATTTGTATCGATTAGAATGTGAAGTCGGTAATTTTATTGGAGTTGGAAGATTTATTCTTGGTCTTCCTGGAGAAATTACAATTATTGAAAACGAAGCTTTAAAAAAGTATGTCATAGAAAAACATCAATTGCTAAGAAAGTAATAGCTTGACGGAATTTCATTATTATTATTTATAACAATAATCAAATCAGCACCCACTCTCCTACTAATTCCATTTAATTAAAAATAATAACTTACTAATTTAAAAAATGTCGCAAATACATTCCATATAAGCGACATTTTTTTTTGTTAGTGAAAGAAAACTTTCAGTTTCCTACTATAGTTAATTTTAGCAAGGTAGTCTATAAATCCTGGTAGTTCGGATAGGGATAATAAGCCGTTTTTTATGTGGCATTATTTCGTAATTTGTATGACCTTTTCAAAAGGTTAAATGATTCAAGTCAAAACTAAGAAATTGTTTTCAAAAAATATTAATTTTGAAATAGTATCAAATGACCTCATAAAAAAGAATAGAATTTAATAAATGATATTCATAGGAACACAAAAAAATATTCAGCTCTAAAAAAACTGATAAATTAGTAGTTAGCAATTATAATAATTTTTCCTGCTTAAAAAAAATAACATTTTTAACTCTTTTAACAAAAATAAATGAAAAATTTTCAGTTTTTAGAAATAATAATTGATGGGATTTTAAAAAATGAACTCCATCTAAAAAACTATTTAATACGAAAACAAAAAGAAGCAGAAAATAAAAACTACTTTTCAGAAATAGAATTTTATCAAAAATGTAGTGCTGTTATAACCCAATTAGAAAGTAATATCGAATTACAGTTTACGGATAGAAAAAAAAAGTTACAACAAACTATTGAATTACTCAAAAGTAAAAATAACCCTTTCAAAAAAGAACTAAAGGCATCAGAGAACCTTTCATTAGATAGCTTTTACATTAACTTATCTATTTACACCAAAGGAAAATATGAAGGTGAATTATGGCTTAGTCAAATTAATTATATAAAAAAATGTATTGATGAAATTCACAGTCAAAAATTTAAAATCACAACAGAGATTAAAGATTTAGATATTGACAATTACCTGAATTTTATTTTTTCTAAAAAGGCAATTAGTTCAAAAAATAAAGAAAATGCAGTTGTTATTTTGATGAATGAAAACAACCAAGAAAGCACGGAAGAAAACTACCAAATTTGGCGTGATTATGTTTTTAACCAGCAGAAATATTGGAAAACACTTACTAAAAAAGATAAGAAATCATTTGAAGAATTGAGAACAATGTCATTAAATGAAACCAATACTTTATTTGAAAAATACATAAAGGGAAGTCCTAAACCAACAATTAACTTAGAAAAAGAGTTCGAAGCTGCAATTCTTAAACGACTAGCTGAAGAACCATTCTTAAAAACCACTTACGAGCTTATTCAGGGACTTTTACCTCAAGACATAAATAAATTAGCATTAATAATTGGAAAATTAGATTTTATTAAAAATTTAAAGAATCAAAAAGAAAAGATACTTCCTGAGAAATGGTATGCATTATTATATTGGTTTGAATTAAAAGTGTCAGGAAATGAGCCACCAAAGAATGCAGAAGGAAATTTTATCAAATCAGAGATTAAAGCTATTGGAGCCTTGAGATGCAATAGTACAGGACTTAGTTTTTACAACAACTTCAAAGACATTCCAATCAACAATAAAGGACTCTTGACAAACATGTTCGGTAATGATTGGAAAGATGTGATAAAAAAAATATCAAATAATAATCCTGAAATTATTAAATATATCGATAAAAATTATTAAAACCATGTTCAGACATAAAGAGATACGTGTCTGAAAAATGTCTCTTAAAAAATATTCGTCAATTTGCATTTGTTAAAACTAACAATTATGCGCAAATTGATATCAACACCTTATAATGTTTTTTTAAATCTTAAAAAAAACAATCTGTTAAAACTCTTGAAACTTAAAAAAGAGGCTTTAATTAAATTTTATTTTGTAAAATTATTAAAATCAATACTATGAGAAATAATAAATCTTCTGGTCTTGATTTTACTGGTTTAAAACAAGATAATGCTTCAAAAACTATTTCTAAAACTTCCCTTAATGACAACAAAGAGGTACAGCACAATGATTCTGAAATAGAACTACAAGAAAAAAGTTTAGCTTTCCTTTTAAAATCTATTGATATTGTAGATTTTTCATTGGAAATTGTACCTAAATTAACACAGTTGAAAAAGCAAATCAACAAGTTAAAAAAGAAAGTACTCGATTCAGAAGGCAACCCTATTGATGATGAAAGTAAGGAATATAGTAAGTATATAAAACTTATCAAAGCAACAGCTATTCCCAAATTAAAGAAACAGGAATACTCAGTACTTGTCATTAACATTTTTAAAAAAATAGTACTTGAAAAAAAATTGGATTTGAAAGTTTACAATAAAGTAATTTTCTTTTTCAACGGAAAATATTGGCAACAAATAACTCACGAGAGATTCACAAGTTTTTTAAGTAACGTTGCTGAGAAAATGGGTTTAACAGAACTGTTATATAAACATCATTCCTTTGGGGCTGATTTGATAAAACAATTTACCCATAATAATTTTGTACAAAGTACAATTGATATTAATAATACTTGCATTAATTTACAAAATGGGACTTTTAAATTTCGAAAAGGTATAGGTGTGCTTCATCCTCACGATAAAGATGATAATTTACATTATGTATTGCCCTTTGAATATTTACCAAACGCAACATGTCCTCTTTTTGATTCCTATTTAAAATATTGCCTTCCAGATGAACAAAAAAGAATGGTCTTGCAAGAATTTTTAGGATATATATTTACCCCAAATGACATTTGTAACCTTGAAAAATGCCTTCTGCTATATGGTGAAGGGAGCAACGGGAAATCGGTACTATACCGTGTGATTAATGCAATACTGGGAAAAGAAAATGTCGCCTCCTATTCCATTCCACAACTAACAGATAAAACGAAAGGAGAATATTATTTAGTAAACCTTCAAGATAAACTTTTAAATTATTGCAGCGATACAAAAGGAGCATTTGATGATACTGGCGTCTTCAAGCAATTAGTTTCTGGCGAACGTGTAACAGGCCGTCACCCAGCTGGAAGACCCATTGAATTTGTAAATAATACCAAATTTATTTTCAATGTGAATGTACTTCCAACAACAACCGAAAATGTACACGGATTTTATAGGCGATTTGAAATAATCGATTTTGATGTGATTATCGAAGAAGAAAAAAAAGATAGGCAGTTACCTAATAAAATAATCGAAAATGAATTATCCGGTGTGTTTAATTGGATTTTAGTTGGTTTGGGAAGATTACTCAAAAACAAAAACTTAACAGAATGCAAATCAAATACCGAAGCATTAGAACGGTTTAAAACTAAAAGTAACCATGTTCTTAAGTTTTTAACCGATGAAGATTATCAAGTGGTTAATAATATTGAAAATGGAAAAATTTTCAACGAATTATATCAACACTATTTAAGTTGGACTTCTGAAAATGGAGACCGACCCTTGAACAAATCTAATTTTAAAGAAAAAATAGACGCAATAAAACTTGATGGAAAACAAGTTTTTAGAAATGAAAAATGCAATGGGAATAAACATAAAATTAATATTTTAAAAAAATAAAAAAAATGGAACAAAATGATCAAAACAGAAACTTTACAATTAGCTCAAAAGTTTCTTCAACTCAAAAAGCGAAATACATTAAAGAAGCTGAAAGTCTTAATCTTTCGCTTTCAGAATGGATTTGTGGCACACTAGATATGTCGATTAATGCATACGAGGATGTTAATAGGTTGACAGAGATAAAACAACTTCAAGAAGAAAACGATGAAAAAGTTAAAAAAATTAACAGTCTTAAAGGTAGTCTTGAAATAGTAAAACTACATCTTGAGTACAAAAAAGAAAAGGTTTTACTACAAGCTAAAACTATCAAAGAATTAAAAAAATTAATTCAAAATCAGCAAAAAGAATAGCTTATTATAAAAAGTTAATAAGAAGGTTAAAATGATTATTTGAATACAACAGACCGAGAATATCCAATTGTAATTAAAAATTAAATGAATGCTAATACAGTATATGACGTTTTTTTAGCTCTTCCAGAAATGGAAAAGCAACGTCATATACAATTAGTAACGGAGTATAATATAAAAAAGGAAAAAAAACTTGAAATTGCTTACAAGAAAAAGAAAAATGAGGTTAAATTTACAAGACAAGATGCAATAGATTATCTTTTAAAAAATGTATTCAATTCCAAAAAGAAAACAATCTCTTAGTTTTTGTACTAAGAAAATGCTAAATGAATGCGGTATTTTAATTTTTGAATTAATTATCCTTTTTCATTAAAGATGTTTC
>JACCEA010252636.1_pt1 | contig 12481 bp, 13 predicted proteins | sample 7449851 | NCBI WGS metagenome assembly JACCEA01 (sample SAMN15323453, study PRJNA562643) | freshwater metagenome | isolation source: river surface water | place: USA:Blue River Watershed | collected 2017-08-18 | reverse complement strand
CTTCCATTCAATTATTTCAATTTCCTCATTATCATACATATACCCAAAACTTGCAATATCAATTGATGAAAATTTTTCTTTAAGTTTATTTAACAATCCCTTTTTTTTAGCTTTTTTTTTAAGATTATCAAGTTCTTTAGATATCTCAGAATAATAATCATAGCTAATTTCTTTATCCAATCCGTCAGTAATTGATTCCATTACACCTATATATATTAAAAATATATAAAATAAAAAAAATTACAAATTAGATTTTAGTTTTAAATACTTAGCTTTGTATTTAAGATATTTTTGTTTCCAGTATTCTTCATCATTTTCACCTTCATTATCTTCATCTACAAAAGATTTTGAACCACCTTCTAGTCTTTTGGTTAGAGTTTCTATTTCTGCTTGTAAAGTTCTTTCTAACCCAGATAATTCTGCTTTTTTTGTTGTAATTAAAGTTCTATTTCTGGTAATATCTTGTTGTATTTTTCTTTTTTCATCTGTTAAACTAAATCTTTTACTTGCAACAATGCTTTTTACTCCTAATTCACTATCAATTTGTGTAAGTCTTGTATTCATTTGACTATTATCATTTTCTAATTTTGCAATAGCCGCTTTTAGTTCATCTATAGCAGATTGGCTTCTTGCTCTTGTTGTTTCTAAATCTCTTCCTACACCTTCTTCTAATGCTTTTCTTGCAGCATAAAGAGTAGAACAATCCGCTTCTTTTGTAATTTTTGCAATTTCAGCACTTACAACTGTTAAACCATATATTGCTTGATCTTGTTCTCTTAGTTTTGTTTTATTTGTATTATGATAATCAGTATATTCTCTTTCAGTTGCATCTAAAATATTTTTAGCAGTTCTTTGTTTTTCTGTGTATGGTACTAGCCAAGTTCTAGTATATGCAGTATTACTCTCAAAAGTTGCTAAAAATCTTAAATTGGCTCTAATCCATTTTTGTTTTTTTATTTCTAATTCAGTTATAATTGGTCTTGCAACACTTTCTTCGTATGTATTTTTTTCTCTTTTTAAGATGTCGAGTAATCTAGTTATTGTTTCGACTGTTGGTTGAATAGTATATTTGGCTTTTGATGCTTCTTCAACTGCTTTAATTGCTGTTGTTCTATTAACCGCTAAAGCTTGTTGGCTTACTAATTGTGTAAATGCAGTATCTGCTCTAGTTTTTTCTTCTCTTATTCTTTCTATCAAACTAGTAATTAATTCAGGTTTAGTACCAACAATAATTGAATTATATTCTGCTTCAGCTTGGGTTACTTTTTCTGTTATAGTTGCAATATTTTTTCTACTTTCTTCTAGTAAACTTCTTACTGTAGAAGGTGCTGCTGTTATTATTCTTTCCATTCTTTGTCTTTCTGCTTCTGCATAATCAGCACTTTCTTTTTCTCTTATTGATTCTGCTTCTCTATCTTTTTCTGTATTATCCATTTTTATTTGATGTTCTATGCGTAATTTTGAACGTTCAAATGGTTCATAACCATATTCTTTTTCTATGCGTTCTTTTATCGCTCTTGCATTTTCAATTCTATCAGCTAATTCACGATACTCACTTCGCGGAGTAGTTAATATAGCTTTTAATCTATCATATTCTTCTACATCTTCACGATTACTTAATACTTCTAATGCTGATTGATAATTAGTATAATCTTCTGTTTCTTTAACAGTTGCAGATCTTTCCATTTTTGGATATATATTATTATATATACATAATTATATTTTTTTCAAATTTTTATATTTATTGAAGTAATAATATATCAAAATAATTACACTTGCATATATTATCATATTTATTATGCCTGAAAGTATATCTTTAGTAACAACATAAATAATGTAAAATGCTACCAAATAAATTAATATATTTTTATTATTTTCAATTATATTATTTATACCATCAAAATTTACTTTTTTATATAAATCTGTAACTTTATTAGTTAGTTCTGTTTGCATATATATTATGTTTATAAAATATTGATTTTTATATTTTATAAAGTATTAAACTTTATTGATAATTATAATGAATACATGTAATAATTTAATTAAATCTGGGTTTAATAAATGAATATTCGCATCCAAATAATTGGCATCCTGATAAACATACTTTAGATTGGATGTTCTAAAGTTTTCTACCATAAATATTAATTTTATATCAATATATAGATATTTTAACTATTTATGTATGAAAGAGTTTTTGTTACAATTTTTGGAATTATAATTATTATGATTTTATTCCTCGTATTATAATATATAATGGATTCTAAATTATTAATAATAATAATTTTAGTTTTATGTTGTTTCGTACTTCCTTGTTGCTGTTGTATAAGTATGTTTACTGGTATTTTTGCTTTTGGTAAGCCAGTAGTAAAACAAGAAACTGTTGCACAAGAAACCAAATATCAAAGTATTTAAGTTAAAAATTTTTACAACATATCAAGAAAATATTTATGAATTAAATCAGTAGATAATTCTGGATGATATGTACATACTAATATATTATTATGTTTTAATAAAGTTGGCATATCATTGTATTTTGAGATAATATTATATTTTTTATTATAACTAACTATTATTGGAGCTCTTATATATATTGTATCTAGCGAACCTATATTTTCTATTTTTATATTTTCAATAAAACTTGATATTTGTTTTCCATATCCATTCCTTTTAACTTTTATATCTAATATAGGAAATAAACCCTCTTCTTCAATATCGTTTGTTATTACAATTTTACTTAATAATATACATCCTGCACAAGTTCCAAAAACAGGAAGTTTATCTATAAATATATATTTATACAAAGAATCATATAAATCCCAATCTTTTATAAATTTACGCATTACACTACTTTCTCCGCCAGGAATTATTAAACCATCTAAATTTTCAATATCTTTTTTCATTTTTATTAATATAGTATTTACATTATTAAAAGAATCTAATACATTTTTATGTTCAATAAATGCTCCTTGAATTGCTAAAATACCAATATTTTTCATTTTTATAATTATTATTATGAAATAAACTTTAAATAATTGTTGTGAAACATATTTAAAAAATAAATAATTAATATAATATATAATGTCAAATAATAATACAATTGTTAATTTAGGTTTAGCAAAAATGTTAAAAGGAGGTGTAATTATGGATGTTAGTACACCAGAAGAAGCAATAATTGCAGAAAAAGCAGGCGCATGTGCTGTTATGGCTCTTGATATGATTCCAAGCAGAATACGTAAAGCAGGTGGTATTGCTCGCATGTCTCGAGTTGAAATGATACAAGAAATTCAGGAATCTGTTAATATTCCTGTAATGGCTAAATGTCGCGTTGGACATACAATAGAAGCACGAATCTTAGAACAATTAGAAGTAGATTATATAGATGAAAGTGAAGTCCTAACTCCAGCAGATTATAATGCTCATATTACCAAATCAAATTTTAAAGTTCCTTTTGTTTGTGGAGCTAGAAATTTAGGAGAAGCTCTTCGTCGTATTCAAGAAGGTGCTTCTATGATAAGAACAAAAGGAGAAGCTGGAACAGGTGATATTAGTCAAGCTGTAAAACATTATAAAGAAATTATTGGACAAATTGTAGAATTAAAAAATGCAGATGATATTGAGAGGAAAAATTTTTGTACTAAAGAAAGAATTTCTTATGATTTACTCATAAAAACAATTGATTTAGGAAGATTACCAATTGTAACATTTGCAGCAGGTGGTATTGCTACTCCAGCTGATGCAGCCTTAATGATGTCAATGGGTGTAGATGGTGTATTTGTTGGTAGTGGAATTTTTGAATCTTCTGATCCAAAAAGAATGGCTGAAGCAATGTGTATGGCAACAACGCATTATAACAATCCAGAAATTTTAGTTGAAGCATCTAAACTTTCTTCTAAACCAATGAAAGGAATTGATGCAAATTCAATTGATATAAAATATGAAACAAGATAAATATATTAAAAATTTGATTTTATTTATAAATACATATTTAAAAACTTAATAACAGTTTTTAAGTATATGGAAGATGAAGGAAAAATAACAGAAAATTCTGTTAAATATATTAAGAAAAAGGATTATAGTGGTAATTATTGTATTGGCAAAAATAGACATAATCAATTATGTAATAAAAGATGTAATGATGAAAAATATTGTAATTTGCATGATTATATGAAAGATTATACAGAGCATATGTTGAATAATCTAAAATTTTGTAAAGGTTGTTTAAAATGGAAATATTTAGAAGATAATATTACTTGTGATATTTGTAGAGATAGATGTAAACTAAATAGAGAAAAAGTTCGGGAATCTTTTGTAAAATGTAAATTTGTAGATGAAGAAAATATTTCCTGTACTTTTAAGTCAGAACCAAAATTAAATAATGGATATTGTGGTAAGCATCAAGTATATTTTTGGAAAGAAGACCAAGAAAAAGATGGGAAAAATAAAGTATGTACTAATTTTATTCGCGGATGTAGAAATGTTATGGGGAAAGATGAGGAATTTAGTAGATGTTTAAGTTGTCGGGAAAAAAATAGAGTAAATGATAAGGAAAGAAATGATGTTAGAAAAGAAAAACGGGTTGATAACAATAGTAAAATCCGAGAGAAAAATGTAAAAGATAGAAATTGGAATGATATTATGTATTGTTCTTGTTGTAAAGCTGATTTAACTATTAAGGATTTTCTAGAAGATGAAAATAATATCGAAAGTAAATTATTTGAAACTTGTAAAAAATGTCGTGAAAAAGATTTAATAAGAGAATCAAAAGAAGAGCGTAAGGAGTATAAACAAAATTTAGAAAATACTCCAAAGGTTAAATTGTGTAGATATAAAAAAGGTGCTAAAGTTAGGGATTTAGATTTTGAATTAGAAAAAGAAGAATTTGACGAGATGATTCAGAACAAATGTCATTATTGCGGTGAGAAAGATGATATTATTCTAAATGGTGTTGATAGATTAGATAGTAATATTGGATATAATTCTGAAAATTGTGTATCATGTTGCAATATGTGTAATTATCTAAAAAGAACTTTATCTAAAGATGAATTTTTAAATAAAATAAAACATATAATGAGTAATATTGGTTATGGTGATTATAAAAATCCAGAACTTTTTAAGAATCATAACTGGATAAGTTATGATGGATATAAAAAAGGAGCTAAAAAGAGATTAATAAATTTTAATATTGATGAGCTTCAATTTAATAAAATTATAATGATTAATTGTTATATTTGTAATAAAGAATCAAATAACAACCATGTAAATGGCATTGATAGAATAGATAGTTCTAAGAATTATGATTTGGATAATATATTGCCATGTTGCGGTGATTGTAATATTATGAAAAATGATTTTATATTAGAAGATATATTAGTAAAATTTTTTAAAATTTACAAAAGAATTTCTAATAATAATGAAAAATTAAATATAAATCAATTCAATGATTATATTAAAACTAAAAAGGAACAAATGTTATCTTTTCTTAATGATAATATATTGGATGAAAAAAATTATGTTGAAAATAAAAAAATAAAAATAAAAAATTTATTACGTGAAAGTAGAGTTAAATATGAAAATAAAATTAAGGAAAAATTAGGCGAGAATGAGTATAAAAATATGTTACGAATTAAAAAGCAATTTCAACGAGCTAAAAAAGAAAATGATATTGAAACATATAATAAATTAGTTTTAGAATATCAAACTATTAGAGATAAAATGAAAGAATGATTTTTTTATTAAATAATAAATGTTTTATTATTTAAATTAATAAAAGATAAACAACCATAATGATATTTGTAGTATAATATATGGTGTTTAGTTAGCATAGGCTCCTTTATACCCCTAAATTTCTCTAGGGGAGTGGACTGTATCTTAAGCCAATAGTTTATAAAACTATTGACCGTCACCCGTTCAGTCTCTGACGCCCTACCATGAATCATAATTAAATGACTTTTAGGTAGTAAGCAAGCGGATTGCCCAATCCTATTGATTTTTACTATACCTGAGTTTTTATTCTCAGCCAGTCGAGGACTTTCGTCACAAGACCTTAGTACAATAGGCTCTAAGGGGTTTCCCGATCTACAAGGTGTCTCGCAAGCTATAAAAAGCTTACTAGCTATTGACATTGTATTCAATAATTTTGCAAGTGTCCAAACGAGTTTTCCATTATGACTTGCTTCATAACGGCGTATAGCTTTTGTGCCCATAACAGAGACTAAAAGACTAATAGCAAAGCTATTTGAATTTTTTGTCCCCGATAGGCCGCCCATACCGGACATAATACGTAATACATTGTAGTTAACAGCGAAAACATAGAAGAGTGAGCCAGTGAAGAGATCAAAGGCAGCTTCAGTTTCGGATCTGATGTTATCACCGAATGTTACATTGAGTTGAGTGTTATCAATTCTGGATAAGTTGGCAGTGCCAGAAGGTTGGTGTTGTTCAGGGTGTAAAGCAAAGGAATAGACGTTGATACCATCGGCAGGGGTTCTGGTGTGGTGAGCATCAGGTTGTACATAGTTGAAGTAGCTGCCTTCTTGGTAGTCAAATCTATCGTGACCATTGAGTTGGATGTTGGCTTGTTCAACGGGGTTACCCATACCGTCGAGTCTTAAACCATAGTTGCTTAATTGAACAACAGATACATCATAGGGGTTGAAGCCGCTAGATGTAGTAGATCTGCAGTCCATGGCGAAGCAGCCAACGGGAACAGATACATCACCTAGAGTTAAGCTGTGGGAATCAGCTCTTACACCGTAGCAAGACCATCCACCAGCTGCATCGAGATCAACAGATACAGTGATTTCGTGGATCTTGTTTGCACCGAGAGCAGTTACATTGCTGGATTTAATTAAAAGACCAGCAAGGGCATTTTCTACGATGCTGAATGTAGAACCCATAGAAGAGGGTAAAGTAGAAGCAGCTGCACCAGAAGCAGAAGGTAAGCAATCAGATACAACGACAGTTACTTTGATAGTTCCGCTGGGGAAAGTAACAGTAGTGCATACAGATTCACCAACAGCAGGTAAGTCAACATTTTGGGATTCGCAATCAGCAGGTACATCAGATGCACTGGGGTATACCATACCTCTGGCTAAGTTATCAGCGGCTTCTTGTAAAGCAGCAGTAGACCAAGAAGCATCATCGTGAGTGTAACATAAGAATCTGTTTCCACCTTTCTTGGCTGCAGAACCGTTGAAGTAACCGTTTCTGAGGGCCCATACGATTTCTTTGCATGGGTGGTTGAAGCCAAGTTTGAGTTTAGTGTTGGCACCAGTTACAGATTCAACACCAGTGAATTGGAGTTGTTCAATGAGGTATTCATGACCTACTTGAGCGAATCTTCTTCTTTCTTCAGAATCTAAGTAGATGTAGTCAACTAAGACAGATGCATTTTTCATACTGAATGCTCTGAAGTCAGGGGCTTCGGAGCCGGACCAGACTAAGAGTTTTTGTACATCTTCAAATTCGAAGTTGAGTCTTACTTCGTGGTATTGTAAAGCAATGAGAGGGAGAGCAAGACCAGGGTTTCTGTTGAACCAGAATTGGAGAGGGATGTATAGTGTATATTCTGGGATTTCAGTTGAACCAAGAGCTTCATTTGTGGTATTGTAGACAGTTCTTAATTGAGTGAGAGCATCTACATCACCAATCATGGCTCTGTAACCTCTTTCTTTAGAGGTGGTGTGGGTGAGTTCATACCAGATATCCATCCAGACACCGTATTGTCTGTCGATTCTAGAACCACCGATTTCTACTTCTACTTCTTTTAAGAGAGCATGACCGAGTCTTCTGACGTAAGCTACTTTAGGAGCTTCGCCTTCACAGTCAACTTTCAAAGCACGTTCGAGGTCAACAGAGTTGAGTTCGACTTTGAGGCAAGTTCTGCCGGCTAAGTCACCATTTCTGAGGATAGTGACTGTAGCAGATCTGCCGAAGTCAGGGTTACCGTTGAGGGTATGTTCAACGGCTTCCATAGAGAAGTTAGTGTGTCTTCTGTAAACTACTTTCCAGAAGGTAATTTGAGGATTACCGGTTAGGTAAACATCTTGCTAAATCCTGTAAGTTTCCCTACAGGGCTGACTATATCTTAAGAATATTAATTATTTTTAATATCCCGAATACCGTCTAGTCGATGAACTGCATTCCAAATATTAATTTGGAACTTGGCTGCCGATTGCCCATTTCAGAAGTATTATTCTAATATACTTCATCATCTTTCAAATTTTTACTATACCCAAGTTTTTTCTTGGCCATTAAAATATTACTATCTTAACTTAGTATTGAAAGCTTTAGGGGATTCCGGCAATTTGATATTCTTGCTTTAGAATTATTTTATTAAAATGTTAAGCCTTTATAATAATTCTAAAACTAGCAGGTTATATAAAAGACTTTAAAAGTCTTTCTTGATATTTCCACGGATTTATCTATTAAGGTATATCAAGAACCTTAATAGCCGCCTACTGTTGGCACCCAAGACGTATTTCTAAGCACCATAGGCTACTAATTGCATTAGACCGCCACCCATTTATATATACTAAAGAGCTGGAAAAATTTTTTTTATATATTTTTAAATTATGTTTTAGGAAAAATTTTATTAAAAACACATATTAAAAGTAATATAGATGGACTATATATTTTCTTGATTAAAAAAAATCATTTTTAAAAATTTTCAAAAAAAATTTATTTTTTATTTAAAAATTCTGTTTAACTTGCTTAAAGAATTTTGATTAAATAATCTTATAGTAAATTATTATTTTATGGCTACTTTTAAACATAAGCCCGATAAAGTGAAATATTTGAATATAGTTCAAACTCTCGATGAAATCCATCAAAATTATGCCACTAATTTTCAAGAAAATAGAAAGAATTTACCTGAAAAAATTAAAAAGCTCGAAGAATTAAAGAAAGAACTCGATTTTTTATCTTCTAATAAAGTAGAAATTTCTGATGATATTATTAGAAAAAAATCTTCTTTAAAAGAATTAATTAAAAATACAGAAAAAGAAATTAGTGATATTAAAAAAGGAAGTGATGAAATTGATTATTATACTAAAACTGGTGATATTTTAATGGATTATTATAGTTTATTAGATGATGATGAAGAATTAAATTCAGACTCAAAATGTATAAACTTAAAAACTTTTGACAATGATAATAATCAAAATACTTCTGATAAAAATGAAAAATTACAAATGATTAATAAATTAAGTCAATCTAAAAGAAAGGAAAAAAAACCAACTAAAAAAAGAATTAAAAATTTAGAAGAAGTTAATAATAACAATAATTCTAAAAATATTCTTGAATTCTTTTCAAAATTAAAAAAAAATAATGAATCTGCGACTGAAACTAATAATAGTACAATTAAAGAAGAAGATGAAGATAATGATGACGATGCTACAAATACTGAAACACAACGTAATACACAAATAAACTCGCAAGTTAACACAAGTAATGTAGAAAAAGTTGTATCAAATAGAGCCACCTTATTTGATTTATATTTATCGATGACAGATAAAAAATATGCATCTGAAAAAATTAAAAGAAATTATATTAAATTATGTAGTACTTGTAATATTGAAAAAACATTTATCCAATCAGAAGGATTTTATGTTTGTACACAATGTGGCGAGGTCGAACATGTTATTACAGAAGTACCAAATCATAAAGATGCTGAAAATGAAAAACCAAGAACTCCTTATAAAAAACAAACACATCTTGCCGAAACATTAAATCAATTTCAAGCTAAAGAAACAACTGAAATTCCAGATAAAGTTTATAATGGAATTGTTAATGAGTTAAAGAAAATGAAACTATCTCCAGAAGAACTTGCTGGATATAAATATTCAAAAGCCAAAATTATTATTAAACAAATATTAAAAAAACTAAGATTTACTACTTTTTATGAACATATACCTTTTATATTAAGTAAGATAACTAATAAACCCGCTCCTACTATATCTAGAGAAACCGAAGAATTAATTAAAAAAATGTTTAAACAAACAGAAGAACCATTTAATAAACATTGTCCTAAAGATAGAAAGAACTATCTTAATTATGCGTTCTTCTTTCACAAAATATTTGAAATTCTTGAAATGCCAGAATATGCAGATTGCTTCCCTCTATTTAAATCCAGAACAAATTTAAAAAAAGCAGACGATGTATGGGAAAAAATATGTGAAGAATTAAATTGGCCCTATTATCCAAGTCTTTAATTATTATAAAAAATTATTTTATAATAATATAAACATGAAAAAAAATATTAATATTGGTAAAGAATGCGAATTAGAGGGTATACGCTATGAAAAAATTATTTATAATATAGTTAAAAATTGCAAATTAAATGATTCTAATATAAATTTTAATACACAAAAAGAATCTGAATTAGGATGTAAAAATAAAATAGAAAGTTCAAATGATATTATTTGTAATTTTACAAAAGAATTTGATTTGCCTGTCGAAATTAAAAAAAAAGATACTCCTGACTGGATGCAATGTATTTTAAAACCAATAAATAATACATGGGTATGTTCGCCTAATTGTAAAATTCCTGAAAAATCCAGAGATATTTTTCAAAATTTATTAAAAGATATTAATTTATATGGCAATAATATTCCGCCGTTTATGAATAAAAAATTAACATATGAAGAATGGTTAGAAATTAAAAAAGAAACAGGATTATATAAGGATGTTTTTCTAAATATACCATCAGATACTATTAAAAAATTATATCAAGAAAAGAATTGTTTTTATATTCAAATATCAGAAAAAGGTTTATACCATTTAGGTAATGATATATGTAATTTTGGTGTACCTGAATTTATATGCGAACAAGAAATTAGAATTAGAATTAAAGTTAATACAAAAAAAGATTATAAAGGATTTTGTAAGCTTTCTGTTATGGCGGCATGTAAACCTATTAATATTAATAAATTAGAAAAATCAAAATATTCTCTTGATAATATTAAAAAACTTCCCAAAAATCTTAAATACATAAAAAATAATCAATAATATTATTTATTATAATGGTAAGCGATGATGAAGTTTTTCTTTTTTTAGTTAGTTTTTTAATTATTTCCCATACTTATATTTTTATTCAAGAATACAATAAGATTAAATAATTATTTTTTTATTTATTTAATATATATAATTTTATGTTTTACAAAAATAGAATAATTAAATTAGCTCTTGTATTAATTTTAATTTATTTTGGACTCAACTTTTTTGATTATTATTACTCAAGTACTGATACTAAAATTGTGGAAAAAACATTATTGTTAACATTTTTAGTTACTTTTATTAATTTAATTTATCCTACTTTATAATAAAATAATAATAAAAATATATAAATTAAAATTTAATAATTTATATAATAAGTTTAAAACTATTTAAAAATATAGCATTAATATTTTAATATAAATGGCACAGGAAAATAGTTCTAATAAAACTGTAGAAGTTGACTTACTTACTGAAGATGCTCCTATTCGCGGTCAAGAATGGGGTGTATATTCTTTTATGTCTCCCGATAATATCAAAGGTTGCAATGTTAGAGCCTTTAAAAATAGAGGAAACTTTGCAACTCAAGAAGAGGCAAGTGCATATGCTGAAAAAATCCGTAATGAAGAACCAGCATTCCATGTATTCGTTGGTGAAAACTTCAAATGGACTGCTTTTGACCCTGACCCAAATCTAGTACAAAATAATGCAAACTACTATGAAAGAGAATTACAAACTTTAATGAAAGGTACTCTTGAAAATCAAGAAAAAGCCAAACAACTTGAAGCTAAACGTAAGAGGGATATGATTGAAGAAGCAATCAAAGAAGAAATCAAAAAAAAATCAGATAGAAAAGAAACAACAAAAGACAGACTTAAAAAGAAATTAGAAGAAAGAAAAAGACAAAATGATAAATCTGATAATGAAGTAACACAAGAACTTTCTAAACATAAATCAGCTGATAAATCCGAACCTGTTAAACTTACAGATGAACAAGTAAAAGAAAAGAAAGAAAATGTAAACAAACTAAGTGAAAATATTTCTAGCATTGATGAAAATCTAGAAAAAATGAAAAAATTGTATGCTGATTTACTTAAAAAGAAAGAAGCTAAAAACTCAGCTTAATTAATTTTTTTATATTATTATAATTATATAATAATATGTATAAAACATTTGTATTTTTATTATTGATATTAGGAATAATTTTTATAACTGCATCTATTTCTAGAAGCATCGGAGAAAAAACAAAAGAAAGAATTGTTTACAGATATTTACCTAGAACTTTGGCTGAAGAACAAGAAGAACCAGCAATGGTTTCTGAAATTTTTGCTACTATGTTTACTCAACCATCAACATGGGTTGGTGAAGTTAATGATTTGGATACAAGAAAGAAAGAATTAATTAATCAATATTTTGTAAGTCAAATCTAATTATTTTTTCCACCATTTTCTTTAGTTTTATCAACTAACCCTACTTTTATTGAACTTTT
>JACCEA012408249.1_pt1 | contig 12485 bp, 11 predicted proteins | sample 7449851 | NCBI WGS metagenome assembly JACCEA01 (sample SAMN15323453, study PRJNA562643) | freshwater metagenome | isolation source: river surface water | place: USA:Blue River Watershed | collected 2017-08-18 | reverse complement strand
CTCCACACCTATTTGCGTAATTGCAGTTACTACAACTAAAATCTTCAGAACCATCGACACGAAACTGGTTGCAAAGGTTACCAATCCTTCGTCGGTATGACTTTTGCGCAAAATTTTACGCAAGGTTCTAGAAAGTACTTTCGCCAACCAAAATCCAATGACTAAAATGAGAATACAAATCACTAAATTGGTTCCCATCTTCACTAAGAACTGATTTACGTCGGTGTATTTTATTCCAAATAATTGCTCAAGTTTATCCATTGGTTATTTTTTTTACAAAATTAATGCTTCTATTCAAATCTAAAGCGCTTGACTATGAATTCTCAAGAAAGCGTTTAAATTTGTTACATGTTTTTCATTTTATCTAAAGCGCTCGCATTTTTATTCTCTCCATTTGTTTGGTTCATCCTTTGCGTTATAGCCGCTTTTTTCTGGAAAAATGAACGATGGAGGAAACGTTTTAAGTGGATTGCACTTGGTTTGTTCTTCTTCTTTTCCAATTCCGTGATTTTTTTAGAATTCTGTCGACTTTGGGAAGTTTATGGAACACCGATATATAAAGTCAAAAATTATGATGTTGGAATTGTGCTCACTGGCATGGGCGAATACAATGCTGACTTAAATGTTGTCAGCTTACGTCGCGGTGGAGATCGCATATGGCAAGCAGTGACTTTATACCATAAAGGAAAAGTGAAACAACTTCTAATTACGGGTGATAACGGATATGTGACAGAACGTGGTTTGCATGAGGCGAAACAACTCAAAGAAGTTTTGGTCGGTTGGGGAATTCCGGAAAAGGACATCATCACCGAAGAAAAATCGCGCAACACGCATGAAAACGCAAGGGAAACACAAAAAATCATCAACCGTTCGTATCCACATTTCAATTCGTTTTTATTAATCACTTCAGGTACACACATGCGACGAGCGCGCGCCTGTTTTGCAAAAATCAACATGAAAGTGGATTGTTATTCAACTGATTTATATACTGGTCCAACACGAGGCTATCATTGGGATCAATACATTATCCCTGATGTTTCTAATTTCGATTGTTGGAATCACTTGACAAAAGAATGGGTTGGCTATGTCGTTTACGATGTGGTTGGCTACATCTGATTCGAAAAAAATGCTTAATTTCAATCTTTACTGAAAATAACCAATTTCATGACCACAAGCGCAGACGAAGCAGTAAAAATCATTCGATCAAACGATCACGTTTTCATTCATTCAGCAGCAGCAACGCCTGCAATCTTGGTTGATGCAATGTCAAAGCGACACAGCGAACTAAAAAATGTCAGCATTTATGCAATGCACACAGAAGGATCAGCTCCCTATGCTCATGCTGACATGCAAGAATCATTCATCGTGAAACCTTTTTTTGTTGGACAGAATATTCGTGAAAACATTCAAAACAATCGCGGCAGTTACATCCCTATCTTTTTGAGTGAAGCACCTCTGTTGTTTCGTAAAGGCATCATTCCAATTGATGTAGCACTTATTTCTGTTTCACCACCTGATCAACATGGTTTTTGTTCTTTAGGTACTTCGGTCGATATTTCGTTGGCAGCCGTTCAATCGGCAAAAGTTGTCATTGCTCAAATCAACAAACATGTTCCTCGCACGCATGGCGATGGATTTATTCATATTTCAAAAATTCAATTTTCTGTAGAACACGATTGCGAGTTACCTCAAATGAAGGATCACGCAATTAGCCATGAAGAACATTTGATTGGCCAAAATTGTGCGAACTTAATTGAGAATGGCGCAACACTTCAAATGGGTATCGGTTCGATTCCAAATGCTGTATTGAATTGCTTAACGCATCACCAAAACCTAGGTATTCATACAGAAATGTTTTCGGATGGAATTTTACCTCTGATTGAAAAAGGTGTGATTAACGGTTCAAAAAAAGCCATTCGCCCAAATGAAATTGTTGCTTCTTTTGCAGTTGGAACTCGCAAGTTATTTGATTTCATGGACAACAATCCAATGGTCAAAATGTTAGATTTTTCTTGGGTCAATAGCGTTGAAATCATTCGTAAAAATCCAAAAGTAACTGCCATTAATTCTGCAATAGAAATTGATTTAACAGGACAAGTTTGTGCTGATTCCATCGGTTCGAAAATCTTTTCAGGTGTTGGAGGTCAAATGGATTTTATTCGTGGCGCTTCACTTTCAGAAGGCGGAAAACCGATTATTGCGATTACATCAACCACAAAAAATGGGGTTTCGAAGATTGTTCCAACCTTAAAAGAAGGAGCTGGTGTTGTTACCACGCGAGCACACATACATTGGGTTGTTACGGAATATGGAGCCGTTAATTTATATGGAAAAACCATTCACGAACGGGCAGAATTATTGATTAGCATTGCACATCCCGACCATCGAAAAGCGCTTTGGGATTCCTTCTTCACTTTCCGAAATTGATCCTATGAAACCACTTTATCTGATTCTTCTTTTTGTTAGTTGCTTCTTCACTTGGGGATTTTCACAAGATGTTCCTTCTTTGGAAAAAATTAACGCACAAGCAAATTCAATCAAAAAGGTGAAAGCCTTGAATAATGCTTCAGAAGATCTTTGGTTGACAGGTGATTATTCAAAAAGTACAACATACGCTCAAAAAGCACTTGAAGTCGCTAAGAAAATAAACGATAAAAAAGGAGAAGCAATGGCCCTGAATAACCTTGGAATCATTTGTGATTATCAAGGTAAATATGCAAGCGCGCTCGATTATTATTTCAAAGCTTTACCGTTGCAAAAGGCAATTAAAGATAATAGCGGACTTTCATACACTTATAACAACATTGGACTTATTTATTCCAACCAAAATAATTTTGAAAAAGCCTTAGAAAATTACCATTCTGCTCTCGAATTGCGCAAAAAAGACAAGAATTTACAAGGTCTTGCATCTACCTACAACAACATCGGAATCATCCACATGCATCAAAAGAAGTACGAATTAGCACTGGAAGATTATTTCGCTTCACTGAAAATTGATTCCTTACTTAAAGATCCAATTGGAATAAGTACTTCGCTTAGCAACATTGCAATTGTTTACATGGATTCAAAGGAATACGACAAAGCACTTGATTTCTTTAACAAAGGCTTGAAACTGCGCATCGAATTGAAGGATCAACATGGCATGGCTAATTCATACAACAACCTTTCTACTGTTTATGAAAAAATGGGCGATTTTCAGAAAGGGATTGAATTCGCCAAGAAAGGTTTAGTTATAGGTGAAACAATAGGTGCGCTGGATTTGATAAAATACAGTTATCAAATGTTGTATTCGTGCTCGGAAAAAGCAGGAAACATTGCTGATGCTTATCGCTATTATCGTGCATTTGTCAATTATGGAGACAGTATCACAAATGAGATGAATACGAAAAAGCAGACGGAAACCGAAATGCAATTCAAATTCGATCAGCAAAAAGCCATTGATAGGATCAAACAAGAGAAAAAAGATTACATCGATCAACAAGAAAAACAACGTCAAATCTATTGGGTAATTGCCTTAACTGTTTTGCTATTATTCGTTCTTGCATTTGCCATTTATGTCAATAATCGACGTAAAATTGAGCGTTCTCAAATGGAGCAAATTGAAAAGCAAAAAGGATTGGTTGAAGAAAAGAATACCGAAATCCTGGCTTCCATCACGTATGCAAAACGTATCCAAAGTGCCATTCTTCCTTCTGACAAATTGGTGAAAGAATATTTGCGCAATTCCTTCATTTTCTATCAACCGAAAGACATCGTTGCCGGAGATTTTTATTGGATGGAACCAAAAAAAGACAGTTTAATTTTTGCTGTAGCCGATTGCACGGGACACGGTGTTCCAGGAGCATTGGTAAGTGTTGTTTGTAACAATGCCTTGAATCGTTCTGTGCGCGAATTTAATTTGACGGATCCCGCTGATATTTTGAACAAAACACGCGAAATTATATTGCATGAATTTCAGAAAAGTGATGAAATTGTCAACGATGGAATGGATATTTCGATTTGTAATTTAAATTTCACGACAAACGAACTTCATTGGGCTGGAGCAAATTCTCCATTGTGGCTCAAACCGAAACAGCAAGATGAGATATTGGAATTCAAACCTTCCAAACAACCGATTGGTCAATTCAGCAATTACGAACCTTTTGTTTCCCAGAAAATTCAACTTGAAAAAGGTGATTCCATTTACTTGTTCAGTGATGGCTTTGCCGATCAATTTGGCGGCGAAGACGGAAAAAAAATGAAATCCAAACGCATGAAGGAAATGATTTTGTCACTACAAGCGTATTCAATGAGGGAACAGCGTCATTATCTGATGCAGTATTTTGACCAATGGAAAGGAGCACTCGACCAATTAGATGATGTATGTGTAATTGGTGTACAAGTTTAACCTTTCATAAAAATTCATTTGCTCCAACTTTTTAATAAAAACTATCTTTGCCAACTTGACACGCATATTTTCAATAGCACTTATACTTTTCGTGAGTTTTCATCTTTCTGCACAGAAAACGATGGAAGCTTTTCGTACATCTGAAAAAATGGTGATCGATGGAAAAGCAACCGAGGCCGATTGGGCGAAAGCACAAAAAATAGATCATTTCACACAATTTAAACCGCAGCCTGGAACGCCTTCTACTCAAAATACAGAAGTTCGAATCATGTACGATGATGACGCGATGTACATTTTTGCGATTTGCTACGACAAACCAGAACATGTTTCAAAAGTGCTTTCTCAACGTGATGATTTCAATGCAAACGTTGACAACTTTCAAATTTTATTAGACACCTACAACGATAAACAAAACGGTTTCGACTTTGGTGTCAGCAGTATGGGAGTTCAATATGATTCTAAATTGTATTTCGCAGGTGAAAACATTGAAATGAACATGGTTTGGCAAAGTGCTGTTGAACGCAATGAATTGGGATGGCAATGTGAAATACGCATACCGTATTCGGCTTTTCGTTTTCCAAAAGTTGAGGTACAAAAATGGGGCGTCAATTTCTTTCGTTACATCAGTCACAACCGCGAAGAATCGACATGGCCAGAAATCAATCCTGAAATCGACAATTGGTTGTTGCAAAATGCTAGTTTAACGAATGTAAAAGGAATTCAACCACCTTTACGCTTGGCGTTTATGCCTTATGTTTCTGCGTACGCTGATCATTTCCCTTTGAATCAACCGGGAACAAGCAATTGGTCGCGTTCGTTCAATGGTGGAATGGATATTAAGTTGGGATTGAACGAAGCTTTTACCTTGGATATGACCTTGGTGCCTGATTTTGGACAAGTAGTCTTCGATAACAAAGTATTGAATTTGAGTCCGTTTGAAATTCAATTCAATGAAAACAGACAATTCTTTACCGAAGGAACTGAATTGTTTAGTAAAGCTGGATTATTCTACTCACGTCGCATTGGAATTCAATCGCCCTACAGTGTTTTGAGTACGAATTTGTTAGAAAACGAAGAACTCACAAATGTCCCAACGAGTTCACAATTGTACAATGCCACTAAAGTTTCTGGTCGAACAAAATCAGGACTAGGGATTGGTGTTTTCAACGCCATTACAGCTGAACAAATGGCAACAGCGCATAACACGCTGACGGGTGAAGACAGAACAATTGTTGCTGCTCCATTAACCAATTACAATGTATTGGTGGCAGATCAAAATTTAAAAAACAACAGTTCAATAACCTTGACGAATACAAATGTAACACGCGCTGGTAGTTTTTACGATGCCAACGTTACTGGTTTCAACATGAAATTGAACACGAAAACAAACAAGTATTTTGTTTCTGGAAAAACGAATTTATCCAACAAATTCTACACGGATAAAACGAAAACTGGCTATAACTACGGTGTGAATTTTGGAAAACAAACGGGGAATTTCGTTTTCACAACTGCTTATTTCGAAGAATCAAACACCTACGACCCGAATGACATGGGATTCAACGCTGTGAACAATAAACGTGTGATTGAAACAAGTGCCAGTTACCGCATTTTTAAACCATTCTGGAAATTAAACCAAATGGGCGTTACATCGACACTTTCTTACAATCGTTTGTACAAACCAAACGCTTTTACAAATACATATTTGAATCTCAGTAGTTTCTTTATTACAAAAAAATTCAATGCTTTTGGTTTAAATGCAAACAGCACCTTAACAAATGGTTTCGACTATTTCGAACCGCGCAACGAGGGAAGTTATTTTATTTTACCGAAATGGGTCGACATAGGTGGTTGGATTTCAACAAATTACCAGAAGAAATTCGCGTTAGATTTATCATTAAACTATGTTTTATTGGATCGCGGAGATTGGGAAGAATATTATTACAACTTCAGTCCTCGCTTTCGTTTGAGCGATAAAATTTTCCTTGTTTATTCGTGGGAACAGTATTTCCAAAACAATAGTCAAGGATATGCGATTGCTTTTGGTGATCCAGTTGAAGTGACAGATGCCATTGTCTTTGGTTCACGTGATTTGGTCAACACCACCAATTCAATTAATTTGAGCTACACAATGACCAATCGTATGGGGATTACCTTCCGTTTGCGTCATTACCGTTCTACCCTTTCCTATGATTCGTTTTATGATTTACAAACGGATGGAACCTTGTTGGCTAATAACTTAACCGGATTGGATGCCAATGGAGAATCTGTTTATAATACCAATTTCAATGCTTTCACCATCGATTTCGTTTACCGTTGGGTGTTCCGTCCTGGAAGTGAAATTAATGTTGTTTGGAAAAATGCCATCTTCTCTGACGATAAATTCGTGCAATCAAGCTACACACAAAATGTCCAAAAAATGTTCGAGTATTCACCCTTGAATAGCTTCTCCATTAAAGTACTTTATTGGTTGGATTATCAGGCGTTAAAGAAGTTAGGAAAGAAGGACCTAGAAAAAAGGGAGCATTGAGCATTGATCATGGAGCATAGACTTGATTCAATCAAATTTATAGTTTTTCATACTATTTTCCATGTTCTATGTTCTATGATCTATGTTCCATGTTCTATATTCCATGCTCCAAAACTACTCCTCCCAACCTTTCCAATCATCATGATCGCCTTTGCGGACATCACGCCACATGCCATAACCTAGGATTGCGGCAAAGATCACTCCAATGATTCCATAAACTGAAACGCCGTGGTAGAAAGGTTCAACCTTGTTGACAATTAACAAAACAGCTCCAACCATTAATCCTGCTGCGAGTAATGAAGTGACGATTTGTTTTGTGACACGATTAATCGTATGCACCATTGGATCTATTCCTTTATGCGTCAAATCAACCTTCACTTTACCATTGTTGATTTTGCGAATGGCATTTTTCAAATCTTGCGGAAATTCTTCCATATACGAAGCTAAATCGATCAATCCCGACAAGAATTTCTTACCAAATTTCAGCGGATTGATTTTTCGTTTGATTACATCTATTAAATAAGGACGTGCTAATTCCAACAAATCCAAATCAGGATCTAAATGATGAATTACTCCTTCAATCGTGACCATGGAACGGGCCAACAAGAAGAAATGCGGTGGCACTTTCAAACCGTGTTCTACAACCACATCTTTCAACTCCATGAGAATTGTACTCATTTCGTTTTCATGCACGCTATTTACCGAATAAATTTCAACAAACTCATTCAATGCGTATTCCAAGGAACGCATATCGGAAATCGTTGTGATTTCAGACATTTGTTGCAACACTTTAATGATTGCTTTGATATCTTTTGCTTTTACGGCCATGAACAATTTCCCGAACATTTCAATGTCTCGATCTAAAATCGACCCCATGAGTCCAAAATCCAAGAAACAGACTTCACCGTTCGGCATCACCATGATATTACCAGGATGTGGATCAGCATGAAAGAATCCGTATTCAAAGACTTGTTTGATGTAAGATATTGCCAATTTGTGCGCAATCTTTTTTGGGTCGTGACCTTGCGCTTCCAAGGCTCCAAGATCAGAGACTTTCGTTCCCTGAATGAATTCCAAGGCTAAGACTTTCGATGTTGTGAACTCACGAAAAACCTTAAGCGTGTAGGTTGTATTGTCTTTTTTGTCTTGATCAATGTTATTGGCGAAACGTTGTACATTCATTGATTCGTGAATGAAATCAAGTTCCTTTAAAATGCTTTCTTCGAAGTTGCGTACCAATCCTTTTGGATCAAAAGCCTTCAAAGAAGGAATGCGTTTCTCGAAGACTTCCGCTAAGGTGTACATTACGCGAATGTCTTCTTTAATAATTGCGCGAATACCAGGACGCTGAATTTTCATTGCCACCTTCTCCCCTGTTTTCAAGGTAACTTTGTGTACTTGCGCCATGGATGCTGAAGCAAAAGCTTCTGGTTCGAACCACGCAAATAAATCGTCCACTTTTCCTTTCAATTCTTTCTCAACCACTTCTTTTGCAACTGCAGCAGAAAGTGGTGGAACATTGTCCTGTAAGCGTTCGAATTGTGTAATTAATTCTGCTGGTAATAAATCTGGTCGATTACTAAGAATTTGTCCGAATTTGATAAACGTTGGTCCCAATTCTTCGCAGACCAAGCGCATTTTTTCCCATTTGGTATATTTCTGAGCATTTTTCTTCGTTGTTGTAGGAATCAACCGACGAATCAAACTAAATCGACCTGTTTCATTCATGTAGGAAACCAAGTCCTCAAATCCGTACTTTACGAATACACGCAAAATTTGATTGTACCGAACAAAGGAACGGTAGCGCTGACGAATAGAGGAAAACAATCCCATGATTTAGTTTGCTTTTTGTTCAAGGTGATTGATACGCGCTTCTGCCAAAGCCAAATCTTTTTGAAGTTGTTCAACTTTCAATTCTAAGCCTTTCACTTGATCGGTATGCGCAATGTTCACTTTCTCATAAAATGCAGCAACCATCTCACCGATTTTCACTTCCAACTCTTCCTTCGCTTCGTGCGCTTTTAAAACCAATTTATCCAAAAACTCCACCTCATTTCCATCTTCGTCAACAAGTTTTTCACCCATAAAATCATTGATTTTATCTTTCCCTTGTTCAGACAAAGCAGTCAATTTCTCCATCAGGTGCGTTTCTTTCGAAATCGTGTACAAAGTAGATGACAGGGTAACTAATTCTAAAAGTGTTTTTGCTTTCATACGGCTGATTTTATAAGGTAAAATTAATATCTTTGTAGATACGAATAAATGACCATCATCATAAATATCGGCATTTATTCTTGAACATAAACATTCTAGTTATGAATTTAAATTCCACTGTTGCTGAATTGATGTCTACAAACATTGAATGTGTGCAACCAGGTCAACAAATTATTGATTTGAAACACATTTATGAAAAACAACCTTTTCACCAACATATTCCTGTAACGGAAAATAACCAACTAGTTGGTATTGTGAGTTTAATTGATTTCATGCGTGCTATTCACAACGCTAGTTTAGACGATAACGAACCTGTTTATCATTCGATTTTGGTCAAAGACATTATGTCAATTCATCCTGTTTCGATTGAACCAACAACAACTTTAAAAGACGCAAGTAAGCAATTAATTGATGGTGGATTTCATTCATTGATTGTAACAGAAAATAACGAAGTAAAAGGTATGATCACAACCACTGATATACTGAATTACTTGGTTCAAGAATAAAAAAAATGAACTTGATTACTGAAGAAACCACTAGCACAATGAAAAGACTTGAAAATGATCAAGTGATAGTCACACTCCGCCCAGATGGAATTGTGCATGTGAGTTTTTTACCCCACACAGAAATTACAGTTGAATTCCAACAGGTCCTTCTGGACATGTATAATGAAGTAACGGGTGGTAAAAAATCCTTGTTTGTATTTGATGGTGGCGAATTTGTTTCCATTACAAAAGAGGCCCGCGAAAATGCGGTTGCCATTGAAGAAACAACTCCCACTAAAGCCTCAGCTATCGTTGTTAAAAACCTCGCTCAAAAGATCATTGCAGATTTTTACTACAAAGTAAATCGCCCGAAACAGCCTTACAAAGTATTTTGGCAGTTCGACAAAGCTATTGAATGGCTGCATTCCGCTGCAGCGCAATGATTCCTCATTGGTAATTCATAATTTATAATTCCTCAAGCGTGATTCCTCATTCGTGATTCAAAATTGAATTTATAAAATTTGTTTGGGACGCGATCTTTCGATAAACTCAAGAACCACGACGACCCTACCATTATTTCATTGATTTACAAATCACGAATTACGATCACGAATTACAAATCACGAATCACGAATCATGTATTTACATGATAATTATCAGAATTTAAACCTCCGTTAGTTCCTAATTTTGCGCAAAATTTACCAACATGAAGTGGACGAAACGCTCGCAAGAAGAAATCAAATCACACGTATTTAATGCGCTATCGAAAAATGTAAATTATGCCAATGAGATTATTTTGGGCGTACCTGCATCTTATTTGGACGACAAAGTTTTTTCACAAGACAATACCTTTTTGAAAGACGCGCCTTTCTTGAGTACCTTGGTTCAGAATCCAAATCATATTGGATGTCATACGATTGGTGAATCGGAAAGCTTTTTTGCTGGAACACATGAAGTTGAACGCGATTTAATTGCGATTTGTGCCGAAGATATTTTACACGGTGAAACGGATGGATTTGATGGTTATGTTGCCGCTGGTGGAACAGAAGCGAACATGCAGGCGATTTGGGTTTACCGCAATTACTTTCAACAGGAAATCAAGGCCAATTCTTCCGAAATAGCAATCCTTTGTTCGATCGACAGCCATTATTCCATGGATAAATCGTCGAACGTATTGGGAATTCCCTTGTATAAAATCAATACGGACGATTCCACGAAAGAACTTTCTGAAACGCATTTGCAAGAACAATTGGATGCAGCATTAATCGCAGGAGTTCGCTATTTCATTGTTATAGCAAACATGATGACAACAATGTACGGTTCAGTAGACAAAGTTGATGTTTATACAGACGCATTATCTGCGCGCAATCTTCCTTTCAAACTACACATTGATGGCGCTTACGGCGGATTTTATTATCCATTCTCCAACAAGGAAACAAATCTCAACTTCGCTAATCCACATGTTTCTTCTGTTACCTTGGACGCGCATAAAATGGCACAAGCACCTTACGGAACGGGGATTTTCCTCATTCGAAAAGGTTTAATTTCCTACGCCACCACGAAACAAGCAAGTTATGTGGAAGGAGAAGACTGTACCTTGATTGGAAGTCGATCTGGTGCAAATGCTATCGCGGTTTGGATGATTTTAAGCAAATATGGTCCAAATGGTTGGTTCGAGAAAATCTTCGTACTTCAAAAACGCACCGATTGGATGTGTGAACAATTGGACGAATTGCACCTGGACTATTTTCGTGATCCGTTTTCCAATATCATCACCATTCGCAGTTCAAGCATTACTGCTGAATTAGCGCACAAGTATCATTTGGTTCCGGACAATCACCACGCAGCGAATTGGTACAAAATCGTCGTAATGGAACATGTTACATTGGAGAAATTGTTACCTTTAGTAGAAGACTTAAAAGCACATTTTAAGAAACCAATGGTTTTGTAATGCAGATCGAAAAAACACATATCATTCTTTTTGTCAGCGATCAAACCGAGAGCACAGAACGATATTGTTTGTTATTCAATAAAATGCCACGCTTGGATGTGCCAGGAATGACAGAATTTGAACTTTCCGACAATCTCATCTTGGGACTCATGCCCAACGAAGGAAGTGGAAAAATTCTTACGCCTGCCCTACCTCATCCTTCCGAAGGAAATGGCATACCACGTTGCGAATTGTATCTCTATGTAAAAAACCTCGATGCCGAATACGCACGATGTCAAACACTTCCATTTACACTTGTAAGTCCACTCGAAACCCGCAACTGGGGCGATCGTGCTTTTTATTTGGCAGATAGTGATGGACATGTGATTGGACTGGCGGAGAAGATTTAGTGAAAAGATTCTATTATTACATAATTAGCAATAACACTTCCTAATCAATTCAAGAAATAAAGTCGGTAATAGTGAGTGATTTTATGGGCTGAGGAGGTAGTTTTTCGATAGTTTTTATTTTGACCTATTGAGCGTACAGTTATTTCAAATCACGCACTTTCTCTATGGATTTAAGCTCTGATGGAAGTTCACTTTTCGAAGCTTCTATAAGAAATCGATCAAGTTCAATTTTCAGCTGATGTATTTCATTTTCATCAATATAATGGTCTTTTAAATACCGATCACATTCGGTATTCAGAAAGACAAAATAGTTATAACAAGTTTCAATGGTCATAATACCTATAACGGTTGCTTATTTTAATAGAACTAGCTTTTCTAATCAACGCCCTAATTTACTTAGCTGCCTGGCTTGGTTTTTATTCTGTATTTCTTATTCTCAATATCGATGTTATCAACTGGAAGAAGCTCCTCCACGAATTCAATATAACCATTTTCTATCAATATTTCGATGTCGTTAAAGTTAATGTCATTG
>JACCEA011681856.1_pt1 | contig 12485 bp, 10 predicted proteins | sample 7449851 | NCBI WGS metagenome assembly JACCEA01 (sample SAMN15323453, study PRJNA562643) | freshwater metagenome | isolation source: river surface water | place: USA:Blue River Watershed | collected 2017-08-18 | reverse complement strand
TAGTTTCTGTTTTGCCATATATTCAATAGTGTCATGTAGAGAAGATACTACAGTATTTTCCAGATAATAGGTTGATATCTCAATTTTGTGGAAGTGTTTGAAGATGTCGTGTTAACATTACTTGATATAGCTGTTACATTAAGATTTCCGGCACTATGCTAGAATGAATTGAAACTGCGTTTTAATACTACTATTACAATATCATTTCAGGATGACAACTTTCGTTTACTACCACTTGCTTTCCCTGCTTCATAGGCTACACGCATTTTCTCCATATTATCTTTCGACGCAGTATCATGATCAACAATAGGATTTGGATAATCTTTACCAATAATACATCCACATTGCTTTTGAATCTGTACAGGTGCTTTCCACGGCTCGTATATATATTGAGAAGGGTATTTTGCTAATGACGGAATCCATTTACGAATATAATCACCATTTTTATCTGTTTTCTTTCCAAAGGCAATAGGTGAATAACATCGAAAGTACTATACGATCGATTTGTTAGATATTGCATAGATTGAAGTAATATGTGCGTTTTACCTGATAAAAGAAGTTTGAACAACTCAACCATTGCCAATTAGCATTATTGAGTGCCCAATCATCATCCAATAATAATTGATCAAATACTTTTACACCTTCTTCCCAATGTTGCCATAAATCACCTCTTGTTAAAAAACATGCAACAGAATGACGTGCAAGATGATGTATCCATCCTTCAACCTTTAATTGTGTCATAATCGCATCAATGTAGGGAAAACCTGTTTTTCCTTCTTTCCATAATGTAACAATTTCTATATTTCTATCCCAATTAATTTGACGACAATCAGGATTACCTTCCATTCTATCAAAGTTTTTCGTTACAACACTTTGAAGGTAGAAGAATTCTCTCCATAATAACTGCATAACAGAATGTATATTAGGGAAGTCATAGCTATTAACTGTGGGATTGTCTTACCTGTCCAACGAGAGAGACTGGCGGTTCAGTATGAGCATAACCATTCAGAATTCTTTCAAGAATATGATAGAATTTTACACTTGATAAACATCCAAATTTAAGATATGGAGATAAAACCTAAATATATCCCTTTGTGTGAATTGCAAGCAATAAAGTGTTACATGAATCATATAGTTACCGTTGTTGAAGGAGCAAGGGAGTTTGGTGCTGTGTCAGGTTTGCTGAATGTTCTCACCCATGCTACTCGCTTCTCTACATAACGCTCTAATCTCTGAAGTGCTTCTGTTTCTCCTCCTTTGAATGGTGTTGTTACTTCATCTGAGTAACCCATTTCTTGTAATGTCGGTACTGAGTGTTCATTGGCATCGAGCAACTCTGGCTCCAGTTGTTCAAACATGTCTTTCCCTGGAGATGGGAAATCCTGTCTTATCCTACCCAATGTATTAAATAACTTTTGAAACGACACATAAGTACTTGGTACAGACCCTCCACTTGCAGCAATATATTCTTCTGGATCTCTCAAAAGATGAGAGGATGATGAGAAGATCTTGACACCTTGTGAACGTAATTGTTCACATACTGTCTTATCTCTTCTCTTAGCATATGGTTCTGTATCGGATTCAAATGTAACCAATTGTGCTCCCCATCTCATGGCTGTTTCTGGAATTACTATTTCTGGCTTTCCTCGCAACACAAATAGTCGTGAACCTCTTTCACGTAATTGTATGTCCAGGTCATGCAAACATTCCAGTAAGAAGTTATAGCGATTAACACCAACATATTCGGGTTTTGCAAAATGTGGATCAATACAGAACACAGGATACACTTTTCTTGCATGATTCAGTGCGTGAATTAATGACGGATTATCATGTAATCGCAGACCTTTTCGGAACCAGTGGATACCTGCAGCACATTTTTCAGGATTCATTTTCAAGCAATAGACTAAATTGATTTCAAACCATACAATAATGAAGAAGGTGGATATAGCTGATGCCAAGTTCATACAGCGGAAAAGCATGAAAAGCTAAATGAATCAACAAGCAGGCAAAAGCGCCACGCACATTGTTCACTGACGTCATCACCACAACATTATTTAATACATATAAATAATGTATAACCACAGGTTCTTATGCCTTCGTAGGAAATTTCTCCAAAATTAAGTAGCAACGTAGAAGTAGGTATTGTTACTCAGATGAACTTTTACATCAAACACTACAAAATCCCGCAAAAATCCATATACTGATGCCTATATATTATAAAATATATAGGTATCAGCATATGGAAGGTTTCGTTGGATATTATATTAATGATACTCAACATGGATCAAACAAGAGGAATCTATGGAATACACAACAATCATTGCACCATACAAAGAACAACTGGAACAAGCAAGTTTTAACTCGCAATATAATACAAACAGCAAAGGCAATAGAGCATGCAAACAGTGGTCATGAGGTTCAAAATAAACAAAAAATCAATTAAAATAGTTCATTATTACGGGAATCCTCTGCAATCAATCGTTCCAATGCCTTAGCGTGTACACAGCCAATGCAGCCACCCATCACCAGGTGGATAGTCGCTTCCCTCTGGATATTATAGTCTGCGAATGTGCGCCACAGTTTCAACTCTCTCCCCGCAAATATAAGCCTAACATATTCAAGTGGGGGATCCATAGATTGTCGTGCAATGCCTATACAGTCAGAGGGAGACACATAGATCGTGGAAGTCCTACCTGTCAAAGCTTTGACGAATATCGGCATTGTCTCACTTTTTTCACTGCCACTACCTTTCTCCTCTTCCTCTTCATTACAAACAGTACCCCAATCGGGTTGCCCAGCTAAATCTTGAAACATACACTCTCGATGCTTCACAGAAGGAATGTGAGCACTCCACTGAGTGAGAGACTGATTGAAAGCCTTTGCACCATAGAGCAGGTACGACATGTCCTGCACCGACCCCACGTCCCACAGCCCTATAGGCTGGTTGAACGCTATCGCATTCGCAAACATGCCCTTCATACTCCTCACATTGCTCACATCCCAGCCTGAGATGTCCTCGTTAAAGTCTGACAATGTGGCGAATAGAAAGTCCATGTTTGTTACACGAGAAGTATCCCAATGCTGTATCTCTCCGTATCTACGCAACAAGGCATCGAATCCTGCAATAAAGCGATCTTTCTCCGTCTCATTGACATGTCGGAAATGATGGTAAAAAGAAAACACATTGCGAATACTTGAATCGTTCAAACGGGCTCTCTCTTGAGAGAACATCTCATCAGAGTGGAACTGTGTGCCAGTGGGACAGTCAGTGAAATAAGCCATCACTAAGTTACGCAATTCACTAGGGATGGAGTTACGCAATAGATTGATTTGCAGCGCTAAGGCATAGAAGACATTGTCATCGCATTGAGAGAACAATGACCGAATGTTAGTCAGTACTTGTCTCATAGTAGTGGATGGAGACCATTTCGTGCTGGGAGCGTAAGGCAGTCTCTTCGAGTAGCGATGGCGATACTGTCTCTCTCCCCCTGTCTCTCTAGTAGTAAATGTGATCTGATTCCAATGTGTGTTAGGGATGACATGCACTCTTGGAGCGGAAAAGGGGTAGTTGCTAGGGAAGTCGACCCTTAGCCTGAGACATTCTCTATCGAAACTCTCTCTGTTCACTACCACACGCCAGTGATACGAGTCATGGGACTCTCCATCGGTCAACTCTCTCCGAACAAGAATAACAAATGGCTCATGGATACAATCCAGAACCTCCTTCTCAAAGACTTCGATGTCGATGTCCGCTTCCCCTTCACCGTCTTGCCACACAAAACAATCGCCGGAACGTTGCAGATCCGACAGTTCTCTCTCGATTCTCTTTTTCGCCATATTGTATTGTAGTGATAGCCGTGAATTATCAGGAGAATATGAATTTCCAAAAGCTGGTATATTGTAAAAAGAAATACCAAAAGCAAAAACATAAACAAAAATCAGGGCGAAATCAAGATTTGGTAAGGAATTCCTTTGTTATTTACGGAATTCCGTTATATTAGTTAGCGCTGTCAAACTCATGAGTAGAATCAAATGAGGAAGAGCAGCACCGTGTTGGGTCATTGTCATAAGAGAGGCCCTCAGAAGTTTTTCTTTCTTAACAAGGATAGTAGTAGCGCGCATATTGTTCATCTGTGTAACCCATTTCTTGTAATGTCGGTACTGAGTGATCATTGGCATCGGAAGAGGAAATTTCTCTAAAATTAAGTACCAAGGTATTTTAATTAGAAGTATTGTTACTCAGATGAGCTTTTACATCAAACACTACAAAATCCTAATGTATAATCTTATTATTTTCCAAAATACTACAGCATTTTATCTGCTTTTAATCGTTGATGAATGCATGATATGACACTTCAAACATCAGTGCGAGTACGTTTAGTGAGACATGAATCGAACCAACTCTACCATGTACCACAGTACAACAAAAAGGATAGACATAATGCTAACTACAAACTCGAACACACACAAACATATCAAAATACCAATTAGGGATATAGATGGTAAAGTCTAAACGAACTAAAACACGATTAAGTCAGACCTCTATTCACAACATAATTTCATGACATTGACATAAATCATGTTTATCAGTTATGTAAAGAAAATAAGATAAAAAACCTGTTTAATGCTCTCTCTTAGGATTTGATGAATCTCAATCCCAAATAAGCAATTAAACGAAATCCAACATTCAGTAATACTAAATAACCGACACAATCACCCATATTAAACTTATCATAACCAAATTGTGCCATGATTTGTTCACCAGATGTAATGGTACACTTCTTACCTGTATCACAAGCGATATCCAATCCTGTCAATTCGTTCAGAGCAATCACAAAATATCCATAACGAATATAACTGATAGCATCGAGAAACTTCCAGTTAGGGATAGTATCCATTTGTACCGGTGATGCAAAATATCCACCATATTGACGTGAAATTTCAAAGCAAAAACTGAGGACGACAGTTGTAAGGTCGACACTGACACAGCAACAACAGACTGTCAAAGACAGAGAGAGAGATTAGAAACACAATAAGATAGAAGAGATATAGTAGTAACTTACCAGCAGTTGCCATACCAGCAGCAGATACACCAACCATAGCTAACATACTGATATAAATAAAGAATTTCGATGCAATTGGTTGATAGCCAATCAACCAATATACAATACATCCATATAATAAACATGACCAAACAGTAGTTAATATATCAACAGTCGTTTTTGCTAAAAAATATGATGAAACTTTATATGAACCAGCTTGTCTTTCACGTAACATAACAGCACGTTCCCAAGGAAAAGAATTGACAGCTTGAATTGAACTAACAAAACCTTGTGCAATTACAGTAAAAAATAACGATGGTACGCGTTTAGGTATAGAAGATTGTCCTGTACCAATTTGATGCCATAAACCACGTCCAACAAAGACTGCCATAATAATCGTAGCAATTAAATTCATTAAAATTATATCATAATTACGTAAATATTGTTTAAAATTACGTTGTACTAAAATAAAATATTGTTCTAACCAATTACGTGCATGTTCATGTGTATAAAATGGTTTATCAAAACCTAATTCTAAATTCACAGGAACTACATGCTTGGTATCAGTATCACATTCATCCGGGGTATCGATGCGTTTGGGTCTGTTGGCAACAACATCCAACATAAAATCAGCAATCGCAACATTTTTCGGACAAATCTTTCCTAATTTAGATGAAAGATAGTGTTCAATACGATCTGCACGCCCTTGATATAAAATAGTACCGCGTTTCATTAATAGTAAATTATCAAACATATTAAATATTTTAGGTTGTGGTTGATGGATTGTACAAACTACAGTACATTCACCACGTTCAGACAATGCTTTCAATGTGCGACAAATCGATAGAGAAGTACTAGAATCTAACCCTGTAGTTGGTTCATCGAGAAAGAGTAATTGTGGACGTGTTAGTAGTTCCATTGCAATACTCACACGTTTGCGTTCACCACCTGAGACACCCTTACGACGAGTATTGCCAATAATCACATCTTTACAATGTGTGATACCCATTAACTCCATCACTTCCATTATACGAGTTTTACGTTGTTCGTAAGAGTTTTCCGATGACATACGTAATCTTGCAGCATATAATAATGTCTCTTCTACTGTTAATTCGGCATGTAAGACATCATCTTGCATAACATATGCTGACATTGCTTTTAAAACAGCACGTGAATATTGTTTACCATTTAAACGAAATTCACCATCAATATTCATATATTTTGTATCTAAACGTAAAGAGAGTGTACTCAACAGCGTTGTCTTACCACTACCTGATGCTCCCATAATAGCCCAGAATCCACCGGTAATACTACCAGAAACATGATCGATAAGGACTTTTTTGTCCTTGTTTTTGACTGTGACGACAAGGTCATTGAATGACAATACTGTGGGAGCATTTTCAGGATGCATTGCCTTGTAGTGTTCCAAGTTCTCTGGTGGTTGAGTAGCAGCGGCAAGTTCGATTTCTTTGACATCACTCTCTGCGATTAGGAATTGAGTAGGTACTTGAAAAGCTTGCGCTTCGACATCGACAACAACGACCGAGTTGGGATCATCATAGAGAGGAGCTGCTTGATAGGTTATTCCATCGAGAATGGTCGACATCGTGTGAAATGGTTGTGATGATAGCCACGAGCGCGGCGGCTTGGCGCGGCCGCACGGCCGAAAATTTGGAGAAACCACTCGTTGAAAGAAGTCTTATTGGGGTACTTATTTGTGTATCGTTATACCGTTCGTTAAGTTTGTCACAACAAATATCATCGTCAAGTTGGGAAAGAGATCCAATATCTTGTATACCATATAGAAGTAATATATTCTTTTCTTATCTCACTGAGAATATTAGCACTATTGTATTTCTCATCTGGAATTCAGAGAAAAATGTCAGAAATATTTGAATCCTCCGATGATGAATCCGCATTACGGCCACCACCACGATATGGATCTGAACAGCATCATGACGATGAGGAAAGTCGTGGTTCAGAAATATTTGGATCCTCCGATGATGAATCCGCATCACGGCTACCAGCATCTTACTCTCGTCGATCTGAACAGCGTCCTATTCGTCATTCACATTTTGCACCACCACTACCCTTTCCAGCTAATATGACATCAACAACAACCAATGATGAAGTTGCGAATCATCAACTTCTACTAACAATTATGAAACATGCAGCATCGACAGAATTTACTATTGAACAATTAAAATTACAATCAACAATGGAAGAAGAACGTTTACAAGAAATACGTTATTTAAGAAAAAATAAACCATTATATTTAGAAGATCATGATTTTTATTATCGTTGTGCACAATTTCCTACATTACCCACTATAGACGGTGAAGCACTTCTACAACATCAAACACAATTTTTTACTGGATGCAATAACAATAGCGAAGAGGATGATGAACAGCTGCTACAACAACCATTGCAATTACATATTCAACCACCACGTGAAAAGCAGATTGTTAAACGCGAGCCTAAAAACCCAATCGCAGAGTCTTTACGTGAGCAATACACATGTTGTATCTGCCTTGACCTCATGTATGATCCTACCACTTTACCATGTGGTCATTCAGGATGTCTTACATGTTTAAAACAAGCGTTTGTTGGTGCGACAGTGAGTCGTTATCAACCAATATGTTGTCCAATATGTAAAAAGAAAATACCATTAACAAATCCACGTGAACAATTAGAAGTTTCCATTATTTTACGCAATACTTTAACATCCCTATTTCCAAATGAATATGGTAAAAAGACGTCAATGTTACCATGTGTACCCGCGATTGATATTGATATGATAACGACACTATCAATACTATGTAAACAATACAATATGAAACTATCCGCATATGATATACAATATCGCACAGCAGGTCCTGACTATCCCACTCGACTATCGACACAACGTTCAGCATATGGTACTAGAATCCAACTATTGGCATACAAAGCTACTGATAATTCTACTACCACTACTGTACGTCCTACATTTCAATGGATAACAAATAGCGATAAACATTTATTCCCAATATGTCCATCTTGCAATACTATAATGATATGGTCAAACGATTATAGTAGTGAAGGATATAGTGATGTAGGATTTTGTGTATGTGATCTATGTAGACGTAGAAAGTCAGAATATCGTTGGTTTTGTCTGTCTTGTAACACTGATTATTGTCGTAATTGTCATGGTTATGCTATTGATATGCATGAAAGTGATGATGATGGTCAGAAAGAGGCACGTTTATATGAACTTTATCGTGGTGTTTCTTGTGATGAATTACATGATGAAGTACAAAAAGAAATACAATTAAATTATTCATTATATTCACAATCGTTAGCATATCGTATTCATAAAGATAATCATTATAACCTACTTTTAAACTATAACCGTAATAACTATAACGATAGTAGCAATCATCGTCAAGATGTAGTAAAAGCAATGATAGCATCAAAGAATGATATTGATATTCATACCAACATGTCAAAGGCATTATTATCAAGAGTATCCAATCCAGAGAATGTGATAAGTGTAGAGGATCAAAGTGATAGTCAACGTTATGATCGTTTTGTTAACTTTTTAACTTCACAACAGTATGCATCAGATGATATTGAGACATTCACAGCACCAGAGTTTGATAGTATCGATGCAGCAATGAGAAGATATCTACCAAATCATCAAATTGCTCAAATTCTACGTGGAGTGGGTATACCATATGAAGAATCTACAATCTATGATGCTATACGTTCAAAATGTTGGAAAGATTGTTTACAACGTTTATTACAACGTTTATCATATCGTATACATGAAAGACAAATACAAGATGAAGAAAGTAAAGAAGAAGATGAAGTCAATATATTAGGATTGATAATGGTTGATGATGTGCTTCTTGCCAATATGCATTGTCTTCCTGGTGGTACATTTCACTTACCACCACGTATATATGGTTTCGGTTATCCTGGTATACCCCGTGGTATCCTTGCACCAACGTTAATGAAGATTATATCAACAGTGGATAAAGGTGTTGGTGTGAAACATGGTGATGAAATAGCATTAAGTATGTTACAAGATATGACCATATCATTAACTATTGATTTACTTAAAACATGTTTAACATTTGTGAAATTGCATAAAGTTGAAACTATTATCAATGATAAGACGAGAATGAGTGAATCTACTGGATATCGTTATGAACGTGTTGAATTAGAAGAAATATCATTAGATGATTCTAATGACAAAGAGGAAAGTGGAAGACGTAAACCGAAGCGTTCAAAGACAACGACATGGAAGAATGAAATATATCATAAGGTAAGTATTAATACTGATAATCTACCTGCTAAATCTACTACGGGTAGTAGTCTAATGTTAATAACAGAAGAAACATTACAATATGCTATGAATCAACGTTTATTTGGTGAATTGATTGTTGGTAGTACTTCACGTCGTAATGTTGTTAAAGAGCGTTTTCGTAAATATTATTGTGATAATAATACTAATCAATGTATGAAAATATTAGATAGTGAATTAGGGGTACAATGTGGTTTATTTGCTTTTTCACCATTATTAATACTTTCTTTATTACAATCATTACCAGAATTTAATTATTATGGTATATTAACAATGACTGTAGATGCATTATTGATATTATCTGGTACGATTGAATATGTTGCTATGGAAGTGATTGAAGCTGCCAGTAAACAAGCAAATGCAACCTCTTCTCCGATGATAACATCTAATCATATCATGACAGGTGTACATGAACATAATATACTCTATCCATTATTTTCTGCAGGTATTTATCGTCATGGTGGACAACGTGAAGTTGTTTGTGGACAATCAGATCAACCCGATTGTGAAGAAGCAATGAATGAAGCAACCAATGGTGCAGAAACAAGATGGAATAATTTCAAAAAACGCGTTTATGAGCAACATAAGTGTGAATTGGGTCCAACGATCTCTACGACAGCAGGAGTAAGTCATATTGTTGATGAAGATGGAGATGGTAAAGATGTTGATGAAAAGGGAAAGATTGAAAAGTCAAGAAAGCAAAAGAGTCAATATGTATTTATTGATCCATTTACTGGTCATTTCATGTCTACTGTTAGCTTTGAGGAGAGTAAGTTCGTAATGTTGCCTGTAATAGATGCCTTAGCCAAGTATACTCCACCTGTACCTATCGAGAAACCAACAATTGTAGGAAGTCCAAGGGGTACCACTCCAAATACTGCCAATACCATTGAAGGTAGTTCACAAGAAATGCTCTCAATGGATAATATTTTTGCAAGAAAACTTCATGCAATCGATACATTATCACCAGATGATCGTCAAGAGTTTTTATCTTTTGCAAATAGTTATTGGTATATTTGGAAATATCGTAATGAATATGTTTATCGAGTTGGTACCATTCCTACTTGTAATACCTTACCAGTATTTGATATGGAAGCGATACATGCTTTATGTGTGTTTGGATTAGAACAAGAAGCCGCTAATAATGATACTTTTATATCTTATCATTTAACATTTGAAGCATGTGAATTAATAGGATGTTTAATTGAAAATTATATTTTTCAACGTCTAAAATTATGTTCACATTATTTTCAAGTAAAAGATGTTATGAGATATAATGATGTACAAGATTCTGGTGATTGGTTATTGGGCATGTAGTTGTGTAGATTGGTACTATTTGTTATTTATGTTATAGACTGTAACCATTTAGAAGAATTGAAAAGAACCTAATTATTGTTCTTGATGTGTGGACTTTGATTAATTTGTTAATGTAAGAATATCTATTATGTAGACTACTTTTCTAGTTGTGAAGTTTCATTTTTTCTGTACGACAATGTCTCCAAGCTCGTTTCAACGATTCCAATCCAGTAAATTTTGATGCATCTTGAAACATTCCTTTCAGTATCACATCAGCATGAACTTGCCAATTTTCAATATTTTGATCGAAACTGGATGCCCTACAAAACATGGCTGTCATATCTTCAACAAGGCGTACATCCCATTGATCTAATGGTTGATTGAAACGAAATGCAGTTGTAAACATACATTTCATCGTTATCACATTACTAACGTCCCATTCATTCAATGGATGATTGAAATAATAACAACTAGATAAAACATCGTCAAGTTTTGTTACCTTACTAATATTCCAATGACCAATGGGTTGGTTGAATTGATGAGCAGCAGAGAACATGTAACTCATGTTAGTGACATTACTGACATCCCAACTATCCAATGGTTGGTTGAAGATTCTTGCTGCACAGAACATACCTTCCATATTTGTCACGTTACTGACATCCCATTGATTCAATGGTTGATTGAAATCGACTAAACCAGCAAAAGTTCTCTTCATAGTAGTGACATTACTTACATTCCATTGAGTGACATCCTCACTAAATTTGTAGTTATATTGAAATATACTACTCATATCAGTGACTAATGACGTATTCCAATGTGAGATATGACCATATTTTAGAAAGGCAACTTCTCTGGCCTCTTCTTCTCTAGAGCACCATCCTTTGATTGCTTGACGGAGAGAGAGATTATCCAATGATTCAGCATAATACTGAGTGATGACAGCCCTCAACTCTACAGGGACTCTTTCACGAGTCAGTATGCATTCAAAAGTTGTCATTACATCTATCAACGTTGGAATTGTTTTGTGGCTTGAAGGCCGCTTTTCCAGCACCTTTTATTACAACTCGGTTGCGAAGAGGTAAGAGAGTGGCCCAATTGGACTAAACTATTAACGTAATTCCTTTGATTGACGAAAATCACTAATTTGATTTTCAAAATTCTACCATTATGGATTACAAACATTTTTGAATGCTTCTTGCTCCATTGCTTGACCTGCAACCGGTACGATCAATTCAAGAAGAAAAAGAATCGGACTGAGTGCTCAATGGCGTTCCAACAGTTTGAGGTGGACGAGGGACAATTCACTCGTTTGATTGCTGTAAGATATTTTTAAATTGTTTCGAGACTAACAGCCATTTTTATTACGACGACTCGTCCGAACTAATAGGCCCATTTGAGAGATCGTGGTTGTTACGAATCTCTTTGTACACTCTTATTGGAAACAAATGTAAGCTTTGCGGAAGATGCAAGTCAAGAAAGCTTGTTCCTCCAACGTCTGGTGTTACAAGGGCGGTAAGTAACCATCGATGTAGTATTGTGCCGTCTCGACCAAACCATAGTAGCATTCTATTGTTTTGGACAACTATATTAATCACTTCTCTGTTTTTCTCTCTTCCTCTGTAGATGGGATGATGTATCACGTTTTCTTAAACCAATCTTAGAAAGTTTCCCACATCCAAATCTTCCTATTCAAATAAACTTTCTAATTAGCAAACAGCGTCTGCTTGAGACTCTCAGTTGGCAAGGTGGAGGAGGAGAGAAATGGCTCAATCCACCATACAAACCTATGACCTATATCCCTG
>JACCEA011079098.1_pt1 | contig 12490 bp, 11 predicted proteins | sample 7449851 | NCBI WGS metagenome assembly JACCEA01 (sample SAMN15323453, study PRJNA562643) | freshwater metagenome | isolation source: river surface water | place: USA:Blue River Watershed | collected 2017-08-18 | reverse complement strand
GGTCACCAAGTATTTGGTGTACAACATGCGCAAGCGAGCGGAAGGAGGAGATCAAGCTTCTGAATACTTCAACTGTACTCGTAATGTTGCTGGTATTACCGATACTAGATTTCAAGCCTTGATGCCTGATTCCCTTCACTGGTTGGGAATTACCAAGATTGATCGTTTTGTGAGTATGTCTGATATGAAGTACAATGCTATTGTCAACTCTGGTATCAAGATCGTAGAAAGAGTACCAATTCCTCCAGAATTAATCCCTAAGGATGCACAAGTAGAAATTTTAGCGAAAGTTTTTGTTGGTTATCATGGTGGTGATACTTACAAGGTAGATTCTGCGGAAGAACTCAAGCATATCAAAGGAAGAGCTGCCGCGGACTATTAAATAAATTACAGTTCTGTGAGCTCATTAGTTTTACACAGGATTGGTTGGCACCACTCTTCGTCCCAGTGGCTGCTGTATCAGGTCGTAGATGAGTAGGGTTTTTCTTTTTTTTTTTTTAACGGTGTTACTATGTGCTATATATGTATGTAACTTTTGTGTTTGATGAACATGTTTAAAAAGTATTTTCTTGTGACATTTTGCTCATTTCATTAATCATATTGTCAAACCCTTGGAAATTCTGACATTATCTTTGAACGCTCTTGAATTAATTCTAAGCACAAATACTTTTGATTATTCATGCTCTGTGATAGAAGTATTCAAATACTGCCTCAGAATGTTAATAGCACGAGTACTTTTAACCATGCGAAGCCATGACGATTGTACTGTGCGATGAGTTGCCATACGAATCGACACGATATCGCCAGTTTTCAAAGGAGAGGATAAATCCACTCTTTGTCGATTTAGTCGAATTTCTTCTGTTGCTAAACCCATCAAAGAATGGACTATGAATGCAGCATCCAATGCAGTATTGCCTTTTCTCAGGTTCAAGATAGTGAATTGATCTTCAAGAAGAACTAAAACTCTTGATGAGAGTAACTTTGCCTTTGCAAGTCCAAATACTTGAGCATGAGTACTTGCCTGTAATTGCTCCCCACATCTCCATACCATACTATATAACTTTGATCGAGCTATTTCGGGGCGATACATCATATCTTTGTAAAACCAATGAGCCGCCTCGCCAAGTTCTGCTGAAATATGCATTTGCTTTGTTCTAATTTGTAACTCAGCAGAGTTAACAACATATTTATTAGGAGCTTCCAGAGCTAAGTACTGGTGTAAACTTTGATAGCCATTACATTTCGAGTTCGCGATGTAATCTTTTCTTCCAACCTCGATAAGGCCGCTTCCCAATGATGTGTTTAAACTATTGGCAATATGGTTACAGAGCATGTTCCCGCGATCAAGATAGTCAATATTTTCTTCAAGTGCATGACGGGGATAGGCAAAAATAACTCGAATCCCCAGTAAATCTTGTACTTGACAAGGATCAAGAAACCCCTTACGAATTTGCTTCAAATAAGTTTGGTAAGCGCTCTTTATCCTAGCCGTCAATTTGAAAGACACTCCATGATCTTTCAGTGTTGCATCATTGCTTAAAACTGCTACTATTTTCTGTTTAAATCGACTCAGTATTTCTGCTGACGCGATTCTGCTACTTTCCATAACCTTTGAAATCTCAGGATGCGTAATTTCAAAACAACGATCCTCTATTTCACATCCAACTTTTTTGAGATTCATTCGACGGGCAAGGGTGGAATAAACAAGTAACGTCTCTTGTGCATAAGCTTGACCGAGTTGGTTTAAATCGCATTTATTAATTAGCCGTAAAGTGTTCAACCGATCTGCGATTCGCATATACAAACAACGGTAATCGTCCGTAGTAACTGTTAAGAACTGAATATGGTTTTCTGCTTGTTGCAATGATATTTCAGTGTTGCGTGATTTGAGTTTGTGCAATTTATTATAGGCAATTGCCAATGTGATTGAATTGTTGCCAAACGTTTGTCGTAAGCGCTGCTCAACATCATTTGAAATTACTTTTTCCTTTCCACCAGTTTCATTATAATATATTTCCATAAACTTGAACTCAACACCATTATGATCAATTACATTACATAAGATACCAGCCAAAATGGTATTTAGATCCATGCGCATCTCGCTTAGAATTGCTGCAACACCTGCAACTGTATCGAAAGATAATTTCAGCGTTTGACAACCAAACCGCTCCCATAGCACAACATATACAAACTTCAGGGCTTCTTGGACAAGATTGGTTTCAACAGTGGATATTTGCTTCAAAGTTCCTATCTTGCTTATCTTTTTCCAGATTCTAAACACTTGAAGCTGATGAAAGGGCAACAATGATTGGTTTGAGAAGAGAAATTCCTGTAATGACGGTGGGTCAGGAAGAACCGTCTTCAAAACTTTTTCTCCAATACCCAACAGAAACAATTGACGCCATTGCAACGAGTTAATACCTTTGGGAATCCTAAGCTTTGGCGGATTTTCAATTATTCGATGCACGTGAACAGCCTTTGGAGATTTATAATACATATGAGAGTCAACAGTAGAGACCGACAAACTGAATTCATTTGACAACCGCCATCTTCCAATACTCGAAGGATAAACAGGTAGCATTGCAATATTTTCATATGATTCTCCTCTATGAGAAATCAACAAAGCAATTGCTACACTGATGCGAAATAGCCACATCATAATTGCATGAAAAGATAGTATTGTCAACCAATATAATTATTGGGGTAGCAGTTTGATTGTCACCACTCAAAGTTATGAATTTTGATTGTAAGCAACTGTGTATTTTCATTTGTCGGTACAGGTATAATACCAACACAATATCGCCCAAAGTAAATAGAAGTTCTTTTTGTTGCTTGCTTCGTACTGGTTACGACAGTATAAAGTGTTTGATTGATGCCAGATGAGAGGGAGATATTAATGTGGGATACGCCAATGTACAACTGGCTATATGCCAGATGGGATGTCCACCCGAACGATCATGCGGCGCGCCTGCTGGTGCTGCTGCGCTGCGGCCGCCAGCAGCACAGCCGCACAGGCGCAGCAGTAATAACTAGAAACTGCTCTTATTATATATAGAAGTAATATTATATACTCCTATGTTGTACTCTATATATATACCAGATAGTTACAGTATATTTGTTCAAATTACCGATTGGGATTTCTTATATCGGCGATCAAGATTCTGAAAACATGAAAACAAAAGATTAGTTATACTTAGCGATGATGCATGAATTAGTCAAATGAAGCAAATATACACGATATGATAACTCGCTAAATGATAACAGGATATAGGCTTTTCATTTATTGTCCATCAATTGCCAACTCAGCGCAGGCAAGTGATAATTTCGGGGGAGCAGAGTCCCATCATTCCATCTAGGTCGCTTATCGCTACGAGGGATATCGAAATCAGGATTGCAACTTATACTTGTTCTGTGGGCATCAGCAATGCGGTGTTTAATTAGCTCGATCGTTGGGAATAAATTAGCTGGTGCAGAAGGGACTGCAGTAGCTTCCTCTTCCACGATATCTCGACGAATTATTTCTGATGCATTCAACGTTACACCTGGCAATTTGGATAATGGATCATTCTCTCTTGAAACTGATTTTTCAGTACCACCGTTGGAGGATGGGTTAATTGCGTTCTTTGAATTCGCATTATTTTTGACAGTTGAATTTGATGCTTGACCGTACCCCATTTCTTTCCGCAATTTCTTTGCTACCTCATAGCCACCATATACATCAAAGACTTTCTTGGGCAATTTTTTCCAAGTTAAATGGTCCACATAAAAATCCAACCCTTCAATACGCTGACCTTTGTTGTGTCCCCGATCAGGATCCCATAGACCATCACTAAGAAAATATAGAAAGACAATTAATATTTGAATTGGCTGCAAAATATCATTAAAAATATGTACTTACACAAATTGAGCAACAACTTGATCAATATGTAACTCTTTACTACCGCTTTCTTCTAACCGAGCATAGTCAATATGAAAACCAATGAAATAACAAACACAATCATCAGATTCCCCATGAGATACGGGATACAGATGGATAGGTGTCATTAATGCCAATCTCTCCAAAAATGGATGCAATGTTAATCTACGCAACCTTGATTCAACAAAACCAATCCATGATCTGGATTGAACATTGTCACCATTTCCAACAATGTGACAGGCGAGATAGTGAGAATATCTAATAAAAAAATCAGATGGCTCAAATAACTTGCCCCAATTCTCCGGATTCTTATCTTTACTTTTCAGCAAGTTTACTACGACATCATGGCCACGGACGAATTCTTCTTGCAAAACATGAAATGAGTTTACATTGACATTGTAGCTTGAATTCATGGCTGGATAGGCAGGTGTGATAAGAGGCATCAAATCATTCGGATTTTTCTCAGGGCTCCAAACGCCTTCATCCAGTTGTCCAACGTTCAACTTTTGAATATTGTTGAGCTGTATAGGTTCGGGCCATTTCCAATTTTGATACTGGCCAAAAAATCGTTGAAGAAGAATACATGGACATGCATTTGGAAATAATTGGCATATAAAAGCAACGAGTATATTACAATTCACACCACCAAGATATCCCATCTTATTTCCATATAATCCCCTTTTCTTCGCCCAACGTCGAATGCATCGCAAAACAATTAGGAAACGATCATACGATTGTTCAACCAATTTAGCAATCATATTTGTTACACGAGGGCCATTCAAAGAAGTCATCGTGGCTGGATCCACACCAAGTAGGATAGAATCATCCATAATATTTAGCATACCATTTTTATCGGTTGGATACTGATTGCTGTCCCCCAGTCGTGCGAAAAGTAAATCGATCGCAACACCCTGATATTCAAATTCCATAACAGGAACAAATGCGTCTTCTACAGCATTCAATTTCTTAACGTCGTCCGGAAAACTAAGCAAATCTTCCTTTAAATCTTTAAAAAAGTGTTCACGTTTGACAAAATTGGGTGCAACACATACTGTATCAATATCAGCACCAACATCACGCACTCCCAAGCGGTGAGAACCCGAAACGAATAAATCTGCCACAAGCTTCTCATCGTCCTCAGCATACTTTGCTTCACGTTTAGCTATCTTTTGAACAAATTTCAGAAAAATACTCTTAATTTCATGTAATACTCGTTTGCGACGCTCTGTTTCTTCATCACTTTCCAATTTAATCACGCTATCGACATATTGCATGAATACTCGATCCACTCTCAATTCCAATTCAGAAGGAAGTTTATTGTTGATCACCTGATAAGCCGGGGTGTATTTCTCGTAATCACGAGCTGATAGAGAAGAATTAGTCGCCATAATGAAACTCCAGATGATGAATTGAAGACTATTTGATAGATACCAATATGCAATTGAGTGCGATTATCAATTTGACTAATCAATCTGGTTTGATTGATACAATGAATGCCGTGATTAGGTGTACCCACGACCGTCAAAGTTGCCCCAAGGGTAGTAAAGACCCTGAGTGCCGATGCGATTAGTGCTCTTATGTATCGTCACAAGGTTATTGTAGAGGGGTAGAAGTGCGAATTTTTGCCGGAACTCAACAAAAATCTTCAAGTTTCCGCGGCCGGGTTTTCCTCGCGGGCAGCTAGTGGGCCGACACGGATTACAATTATTTGGAGGGAATAATATATTCAGACGAAGTACATGTTAAAGGATATTTTAGGACAAAACTGATGGACTTCCACTAATACACAATGTATGTGTGTTTATCCGTTTAATACAAATGATGCCAGATGGAATCCCAAATCGAGTATGTATTTTTTATTAGATGAACAGAAACCTTCCTGGCAATATGAGAGTGTTGTTGAATGATGATTTAATAGTCGTTGTTGATAAACCGCCTGATGTTTTGTCAGTTCCTGGCAGAGTGAACAGAGTTGACGATCACTTTATCCCTCGAAACATACAATGGATGCAATCCATTTCAGAACTACTTCTCACTTACAGTCGCCATGAAATTCAAGACTCCCCATTGATGATTGCTGTACAGAAACTTTTTGAAGGAAAGCACACCGTCCCTAGGCAAAAATCTAAATTTCACCGCTACCTAGCTAGGGTTGCCAAAATTTCCGATGAAGCTGTAATTAATAAAATTTGGCTCGATCTGGAGCAAATTGACCAGTATCTTCACCGATTTGACTCAACGTCTTTGCCTCCAGCATTATTTAGTGCTGCGGATCACGCGGAAGCCATTGCTGGGACAAGAATATTTCATGTCCATCGCCTTGACCAAGAAACCTCAGGAGTTCTAATGTTCGCCAAAACGTCAGAAGCAGCCGGAGATATCTGTCGGCAATTTAGAGAGAGGAAGGTAATCTAAGAATAAGGGGAAAATTCTGCTTTAATTTTTTAATTTTTTGACTTAACCGAGATCATGTTAGATTAGAAAGATATACCTAGCAAAAGTTCTTGGAACAGTGGTGGATCAGGATGGAATAATTAATATGCCCATTGCTGTTGACGTAGAGAATCCTCCAAAGCAAAAGATTGACTATGAATATGGGAAACATTCTCTTACTCGGTTTAGAGTAGTTAGGGAAGGTTCTGTTCAGTGGGAAATTGCTAAATTCCATTTTTCATGTGTCCATGTTGACGCAGACACCACTCTCTTGGAACTGAACCCAGAAACAGGGAGGTACGATATTTGTTATTTTCGTTATTTGAAACAAGGTTTTAGGTCTCTGTGGTTGTGATAGAACACATCAATTGCGGATTCATCTATCTGCAGTCGGCCATCCAATTATAGGTGATAGCCTCTATTTCGACGAAAAAGTGTATGGACGAGTATCTTCCAACAGATTGTGTCTTCATGCTTTTCAGATTGAGTTTAGACATCCTCTATCTAATGATACTGTAGTAGTTTCGTCAGACTAGTCAAAACCATTTTCGTGAAATGTATAAACATAATCCTATTCCAATCTACTTTACTGTATCATGTATGTCCCGCCATAGAGGTAGATACTAACCCATCAAAGCTGCATAACTTCCTAATCGTTCAGGGTAAGGATTTTAGTTATTTAGTCGACGAGAGTCATGTAGTTTTGCTAGTTCCGAATTTATTCCCACTAGACGTTATTCGTCTATTCATCTTCAAATCACACTTCTGAGAGTTTTTGTATATTTTCTTTCAAGGTTGTGAAAAAATATTAATATTTATTTTAAGAGGTATTATCTTCATGCTCCTATATTTTAATTGTTAGACTTGTTGGTAATGTTGTGTGAAAGTAAGATTGAGCATTGAAGTATTTTCTTATGCAGCGAAAAACAAAGTATCTTTTGATTGATTCCGTTGTATACAAACCGATTATGTATTTACGTAGAACCACCATCATGAAATATTTTTGTAAGCTTTTGTTGGTTGTATATTTGTTGTGTATATAATCAACTTACTTCAATAGGAAGGCCATCCACTGTGCTGGGCAGGATGATTCGCAGCTTGTGGGGGAGGATCTCGTTAGAGTTCTTCTATTGATATAAATATATTAATAGTTGATAATTTGTTTCAAGAGGTTTATATAGACGTAGAAGAACATATCTCTATGGGAATATCTACTTCCTCTTGATAATAAGCGATAAAATCCTTTCTATAAAATTCTCATTTTGACCATGAACGGTAAGCGGATAAGCAATAACGGACAATAGCTCTATTGATAGATATCTTATATTACCATTAGAAAGGCCTCACTACAAAATCATATAAGTCCATTCTTCACTCAAAACTTTTCCGAAACAACCCCCTACCCCAGTATCCAGTTCCAAAACTACAAAACTACTCGGCTCATTAATTTTGGAATTCTTTTAATTAATTAACCCTATTGACCAGAAACGCGTTTTCCGGTTTGTGTGTTTGTTTATATGGTGTAATAACGGTATAAAAATAATTAGTGCAAAGTATTATTTGTGGTAATATTATTTGGGTATTTCCATTTGCAAAATGGAAAAGCAATCATTCCTGATCTGAAATAAGCTTTAATGAAAATGATGACGGAAAGTGAAACAGTTAATGAAAACCGCTCATCGTCTTATAGTGCACATAAAGCAACAATACTAGCGTTTGAAAATGAATTAAAGATCGCTCGTTCCATGTTGGAGTTGCAACAAAAGGAAACTCGTCATTGTCAAGAACATATTTCTCTTCTGAATGGAGAGATTGACGCTTTGCGTAAGTTAGCTGAAGAGAAACAAATGGAAGTACATAAATTAAACTTAAAAATTCAAGCAAAAACTGACAAGGTGTGCGAATTCGAAACAACTTTTGACCAATTTCGCGTCGATAAGATGGCTCTGTATGAACTGGAGCAACAAAATGCGCAACTATTGGAGCGCTTGAAAGAGAAGCAAAAAGTAATCGATGAGTATGAAATTGAAATCAGCTATCTGCGGAATCAAATGGAAGACGGTAATCTCGTAGATGAATCAAAAGAAAAGAAAATGGCAGAGTTGCAAATAGTTATGCCAATTGAAAAATTTCAACTTGAGGTGAGATTGGAAAATGCACTTAAGCACATTTCTGAATTGGAAGAGAATTTAAGAATGACCCAATCTATCAACCATCAACTACATCAACAGATGGAATGGAATGATCAAATTAAACGAGACCAGTTAGCGCGGTCCAATCAATCGGAATTTCGAATGTTGTTGCAACTTGATAAGACGGAAGAGTTAGTTAAAAGTTTGGAATCTGACAAAGAGACTCTTAACAAAATTAATGATCAAAAAGAATCCAGAAGTAATTATGTTGAGAAACAATATCTAAAATCCTTGCAAAAGATCGATGATGTGGAGACGATGTGCGGCGCGGTAGTGGATTATGTTGAACGAGATTTAGCTGCAATTCAAAATTCAGAAATGTTTTTGCGGCAGGAGAATTCTCGTCTACAATCAGAACTTCAGTTGTTACATGAAGTTGTAACTCGATCGATGACAGTCGAGGAGTTCGCGAAAACGTTTGGGTCTACTGGTTCGATGTCTAAGCCTGGGAGTACCATCAAATCGCGTCATGGAGAGAATTTTCCTAAACAACACTCAAGCTTGCATTCAAAATTATCTCCTGTTCGATCACCTATGTCTGGAAAAAGAATTAACGCAATTAATGAGTGCCCTCCTATGGGTAATACTGCGTCTGCGCAACTTAAATGGCAAGAATCAAAGTTTGTCGAATTTTTGCAAATGATGGAATCTGTTGATAAACGGAGTCTCAAATATACATGCCTTATGAAGCAACTGTCTATTGTAAAAGACGTTTTGACCTCTATTCAATGTAACAAATTGCCGTCGAAATGTAATATTGATTTTTCAAGCCTGTATCTTGGTGATGATGATGTTGATGAGGTAAGATGATTGCGTCTGTAAAATATGCCCAACAATTACATTCATCTTACCTCCCAGATCATAAATGAATTTAGAACGTTTTCTTTCCGTTGTATCAGTACATTAAACTTGAGTGGTAATCTCCTCACCAGCGAAGGCCTATTTAAAATTATCACATGGATATTAGCAATGGCAACAGATGAAATTCGAGACAGAAACTTTCCCTTGGAAATTAATTTACGACAAAACAAGGTCTGTTATGCCAATATTTCTTTATTTGAGATTATGATTTGTGCTTAATAGATTAACACAAAATGCATAGAAATTGTAAAGAAAGCGCTACGAACAAGAAGTGATTTTAAACATGCGAACATTCTAAATGATGACAACTTCACTCTTATGGTCTATGGAAGAGGATTATCTTTTGACAGTACTGCACAAGTGTGTATACTACGATTTGATTTGAACAATCAAGTAGAGACTCCCCCAATCGACGATATTCATATTCATATGCGACAACCATTTTCTAGTGCTATTTCAACTGTTCTACCGTCTCCCAGTAAACTTCCTGCCCAATGGAATGTGGAAACTTTGCAATCCATACATGATGTTTATCCCAGAGATAATATTATGCATGTTCATTTGGATTAGATCGAGATATCCTACAAATAATCTGCGCATTAGATGACGAAAATGTGAGCATGATCTTATAATATATAATTAGTATTATGCATGCTATAGAAAAAACGCAGATTGATCATTTGAACACTCATGGGAAACATTGATGCTCTTTCGTACCGCTAACAGTTGACAATAATAATACCAACTAGGGAATAAGGTATGGCACCTCGGGAAAATAAAAAAGATTGCATACCGATAAGGATGTGGCAATGGAAGACTTTAGTCATTCAAATCAGAACAATATATATTAGTGTGGAACTTTATTGGTGTTCGTGGAAAGAGGTGCAGTGGTCATTTATTATCTCAGAAATTATTAGTCTAACTTCGTTTTGGAAATTACTGACGTCCAATAACGAACAAGGAAAAGAGTTTCAATCGACAATTAATGTCCTGCGTTGTTTAGCCGTTTCTAACAGACGCTAAAAGAAACAATCTCATTTGATGATACCTGACTGAGTTCAACAGCATAAGAACATCAACCATCGTGGGTCAATTCAAACTTCTCTTGTACCTATTGCACATGGATCTCTTTTCCTGGGACTGGCGCTGCTGCGCCTGCGCCGCTGCTGGCCTCTACCATTTTCGTAATAAACAGATGGTAGGGAATAAGATCCTTACCCCGCCGTACTAAAGGCAAGTTCATCTCGTGACAGCTTGATCAAAGAAAAGTTAGCTACAATAGTTTATTATATGAAATATTGTTTGGTGTGCGTTGAATATTAAAATCCATAGCTAACATCATTGTTACTGCATCTCGCGATAAAGTCGCCTTCTGGAAGAAATACAAGTATTGTATCGTAGGTTGAGTACTACATGGTTTCATCTTGAAAATAGAAGTATCTAGTACACCACCATCCATCTCGATGCATCCAACATGCTCGATGAATTAAAACCCAATCCATTACAGGTAATTCCCAGACTATATCAAATATTCCATTCATGGTAAAAGTTTCTCAATCAAATTTATTCAAGATGAAGTTTATTTATCCTTATGACACCAAATTCATATTGTTCCAATGGGAACGGGACCGACTTTACGGCTCTTCACCAAGCACAACAAAGAAAAAACCATCGGTAATATCCAACGCACTACTGTAACCTTCGTTGTGATGTTTTCAACATCAATTGTCGGGATAACGGAGACATCAAGGCCTCGTAAACATTGCATTATCCTTTTGAATGGCGATAGAAATTGATTGCAAGTTCGTTATAAACATCATTAACAATGTCATTGGAAACTTGGATGCATTTTGGTTGGTACTGGAGGAAGTTTCCTTGTCATCAAGTGAGTCGCTAAAAGCAGCTATGTTATTGGTTGGTAATGAAATTATGGTATAATTGATTAACTTTGACTAGAAAAATTAACTTTGACTAGAAAACAGCTATGAGCCCATAAACCATAGTACTAATTGCAATATGGAGGCCAAATGTTTGTTCAAAATTGTAAAATATAGTACTGTATTTGTTCATAAGACTTCGTCGAAATTAAAAAATTAATTTAATGAGGTGCGGAAGGTTGCACAATTCTCAACGAATAGTGAGTTAAAATCACTAAAATATTATATAGGCTTATCCACAATCTATATGATATAGTTACTCCTTAGGCTAAATTCAATATCAATCTTCTTGCATAGTAGATATCATATGGAATGTAAACTCGGTGCAAAGAGAGGATGGGGACTGGCAAGGATGACTTCATCCGATATTGTTAACCGATGTATGCCATTCCTATTGGGTTGAAAAGTTTGGACAACATAGAAGTACTAGTTTAAAATGGTTAAAGACGTTTGCTTGCTATTATTCATTCATTTTCATTATCAAAACAACTATGAACAATCACTACTAATAATAACCACTAATAATAGCTGAAACGATTTTTCATGTGCAGAGCGTAATTCGGCTAATTAAGATCCCCTTATTTGTGAACATAACACAATCTAATGATTGTGAACATAACGAAGTTCCGAAGAAAGTTCAGTTCTTTGTATTTTGTCACCGTTAAAAAAAAATTGTAGTATACATGTCAAACATTGTACCATGAGCGAGATTCCTTCCGCAATCCAATTTTTAAGACGTAGAAATCATATAAATAATCAAAAGTCTCCGACCGCTTAAAAATTGGAGACAGGATATAATATAGAAATGGGAATACTACGGGAGCATTACTAAGTTGCAACAATGAAACGATACTGGTTTAGAAAAATCTCGGTAGCATTACAAGCAGGAATGGGACAGGCCGTTTCAAACATAAACGAACGATTGGCTTAATGGCATATCAAGAGATGAAGAGCAAATTCAAGATGATACAGATAAGTTTCAAATGATGGATTGTACGATATAATACCTTTTTTTTACCAGATATTGTACTGGGCACTGCCTAACCAGTGGGTATACTCCTAAAACATATCCAATTCAAGTTACGCATTACATGTTATAGCATATTTTTGTGTGCATCCGCCATGCGAAGATGATATTTTGCAGTGGCAGC
>JACCEA010838840.1_pt1 | contig 12492 bp, 15 predicted proteins | sample 7449851 | NCBI WGS metagenome assembly JACCEA01 (sample SAMN15323453, study PRJNA562643) | freshwater metagenome | isolation source: river surface water | place: USA:Blue River Watershed | collected 2017-08-18 | reverse complement strand
TTTTTTATTTTCTTTTTTTTTCTTATTTTCTTTTCACGCTTATTTTATTTAAATTTTATAAATAAATTGTTAATTTATAATTATTTAATAAAATTAAGTCTAGGATTTTTTGTCTTTTTTGTTTTTATTTCTTTAACAGCTCTTTATTATATTTATGATTACTTTTCTAATTTTTTTTATTTAATTAATCCTGAATACGGCCTCATTATTTATGATAATTTAACTTTAAACTTTCTGTTAAATCTAAATATTTTAAATTTAAATTTAATTTATGTTTACTATTTTCCATTTATTTACATATTCCTCATCGTTACAATTCTTTCTATTCTTTTTTGTTTAGCCTATAGTTTTAACGAATTAATATCGTTTTTTTTTTATTGTTCAATAATTCTTATATCTGGTTATATTTTATTTTTTACCGATTCTTTGATCTTATTTTTTTTATCTTATGAAATGCTTTTAATACCTTCTTTTTTTATATTATATAAATTCGCCAAAACTCGAAAATGCATTGAAGCTTCGTATTTAATGTTTTTTTGAACTCAATTTGGGGCTTTGTTTTTAATTTTTAGTTTTCTTTATCTTTTTTTCATATGCCAGTCATCTTCCTTTTCGGTAATAAGTAATTTTAATTTTTCATCGTTTGAAACTAATTTTTTGTTTGTATGCTGAATTATTGGTTTTGGGGTAAAACTCCCAATATGGCCTTTTTATGGGTGATTACCAAAAGCACACGTCGAAGCTTCTACTAACTTTTCTATTTTTTTAAGTGGTGTTTTAGTTAAATTTGCTTTTTTTGGATTATTAAAATGTTTATTAACTATTCAGATGGAACCTACGTTTTTTTATATATATCCATTTTTAGTTATTGGTATAACCGATGCTGTATTTAAACTTTTTTATCAAATAGATTTAAAAAAACTTGTAGCTTATTCCACTGTTGTAGAAATGCATTGATTAACAATGTGTGTTATTAGTGGACAATCTTGTTTAATGTTAGCTAGTTTTTGTATGTTAATTAGTCATGCTCTTTTATCTACTAACTCCTTTCTTTTAGTTGACGCTATAAATAGACGTTTTAAAACTCGTTTAATCACAGAAATTAGTGGTGTAAATTTTTTATGCCCCAAACTTTTTTTAATAAGCCTGCTCAATCTCTTAATATTTTTAGGTTTTCCAGGTTCTATTTTTTTCGTAGCTGAATTTTTATTTTTTAGTTTTTTTTTTGATTTATTCCCTATACTTTGTTTACTACTTTTAATTCTTCTTTATTTATTAGGACCGACTTTTTTTTTTCGTAGCTGAATGAACGTTCTTTTTGGTCTTTCTTTAAACATTTTTAAAAAAATACCCTTAGATTTAAATTCCAAAGAAGTACTTATATACGGAGGTCTTGTATTTTTAATGTTTTGATTAGGTTTTTCTTGACAAACATTTATTTTTTAATTTAATGTGTATCATTGGCATCTTTAAAACAATCTTCTATAAGAAATAAAAAATATAAAATTACTAATTTTTCTCGTACGCCTGCTTTAACTAAACGTCCTCAAATAAAAGGAATTGTAAGCAAAGTAACAACAATGAGCCCTAAAAAACCAAACTCAGCTTCACGACACGTAGCTAAAGTTAAATTAACTAATGATTTTAATGTAACTGCCCGAGTTCCTGGTATAGGATATGTGTGTTCAAAATACAATCGAGTACTGGTCCATGGAGGTAGAGCAAACGATTTACCGGGAGTAGGATACTCGCTTGTACGTGGAGCATTTGATTTTTCGCCAGTTATTTTTAAACGAAAACGTCGATCTATATATGGAACCGCAAGACCTGATAATTTTACAAAACACGTTAGACGTTGTTTTAGATCTCAAAAATCCTAAATTAAAATTTTGAAACTTGAATGAATTTCTACAAAACTTGTCTCAATAATAGCTTGAGCTAGAGCTGGTTCTTTTTGACCTCTCACTTTTGGTCTCGCTTGCTGTGCTGTTGAAATGATGCACGCTTCGTGCAGTCGTTATGATATGGACCGTTTTGGTGTAATTTTCCGAGCCTCTCCTCGTCATTCTGATTTAATAATTGTCGCTGGTACTCTTACCAATAAAATGGCTCCTGTTTTACGTCGATTGTATGAACAGTTACCAGATCCCAGATGAATCGTATCTATGGGAAGTTGTGCTAATGGTGGCGGTTATTATCATTATTCGTATTCAGTCGTACGAGGTTGTGATAGAATCGTGCCCGTTGATCTTTATGTTCCCGGTTGTCCTCCTAGTGCTGAAGCTTTAATGTATGGAATGATTCAATTACAAGGTAAAATAGGGTTTATACTTTCTGAATTAAATGTTTCAAACGAATGATACGGCGGTGATCATGTGTAATCAGTATAACTAATAATTTTAATAATTTTGCTCAATTTAACAAATTGCACAAAATTATACTCTTTAAAGCATCGGTAAATTTTAAACGATTTTCATTTAAAATCACAAAATTTAAACGTCGATCTTTAATGCGACTAAAACATCGTTCATCTTTTTTAATTTATACTAATATTTTTAAATATTGAATAAAAGATTTTATGTTTAATAAGTTATATTTAAAATATCAATTTTTTAATAATATTTTCGTAAACAATTTTTTTTTTTATAATTTTAATTTTATTAAAAATAAAAGTGAATCCTTTTTTTATAATTTTAATTTTATTTTTACAACTTTAACTAATAAAAAATTTTTTTATTTTGCACATAAAAAATCTTTAATTAAAAATTCACCCCTCACAACCGCTTGATTTGTTTTAAAACCTGATTTTAATACTACAATAATCCCTATTTATAATAATTTACAAAATTTTTATTTTCCGTACCAAGATAATTTTAATATAGATTTTAATTTCGATGAAATTTTTGATATTTTTTTTAATTTATTTTTAAAAAAAAATATTGAAATTAATCGCGCCCTAACTCTATTATTTTTAAATAAAATATTTTAAAAAGTTAAATAAATTTGTTTTTAGAAAATTATAAACTTAAAAAAGCTAATTATCGCTCAGCCGCTACTCGAAATGTTTATTTTTTTTTTAATAATTTAAATTTTAATAATAAAATAAGCCATCTATCTCTAGGTTCAAAATGAAATGCGGGAAGAAATAAATCCGGAAAAATAGTAATAAGAACACGTGCTTCTTTATTAATTAAAAATAAAAATATCAAAATTAATTTCAATTTACGATATTTTAAATTAGGTTTTATAGGATCTTTTAATTTTATACCCTTTAAAAATAAATTATTATCTTTAATTTATTATTCAAATGGGTCTTTTACTTACTATTTATCTACAGAAAATCATAAACTTTTTTCTTTTATTTGTTATAATTTTTATAAAAACTTAAAAAAAATAAAAATTAAAAATACATTTTTTATGTTATTTCAGATAAAAAAACTTTCTTTTGTCTCCGCTTTAGAATTATTACCTGGTTTCGGAGCACAATATACTAGAAGTCCCGGAACTCGATCTAGAATTATAAAATTTGATTTAGAAAATCATTCAGTTTTGGTAAAACTTTCTTCGGGTGTTAAAAAAATTTTTTCCTATTATTCTTTCGTAATGTTAGGTCAATTATCTCTTCAAGATAATTTATATTGTTTAAACGGGAAAGCAGGTTACTGACGGTCATTTGGTTTGAAATCTTTAGTTCGAGGTGTGGCAATGAATCCTGTTGATCATCCTCACGGGGGGCGAACGAAATCCGTTAAATATCCTCGAACTCCTTGAGGAAAAACTACTAAATTTAAATAAGTGAGATTTCTTAAAAATAAAAATTTTTCTAATAAATTAAATTTCTGCTCATCATATTTTTGAAAAAAAATATATTTATATAACAAATACCCTTTATTTAAAAATGCTGAAAAAAAAATATTCTCTCGTTCGTCTGTAATTCCTCAAACCTTTAATCTATTAGCGGTTAAAATCTATTCTGGAAAATCCTGACATAAGCGAATTATTAATAAATGAATGATTGGTTTTAAGTTTGGAGAATTCACTTGAAATAGAAAATTAGCACTCTATAAAGCTAAACAATTAAAAAAAAAAAAAAATAATTGAAATTTGAACAATTACTACAAATTTACTGATCTCGCGGTTTTTTATATGGAGGAAAAGTAGGAAATTTTAATATTACATTAAAAAATTTTTTTTCAGAAAATTCCGGTTTAGCTGATAAATCAAAAATAAAACTAATTAAAAGATTCGAGTTTAATTTTTTAAAATATGATACATCAAAAACCTTTTTAATTTTGTCACTAGATCAAAGAAAAATCATAAACATGTATTTATCGCAATTAACTAGTATAAATAATACCATTTTTGAACTAATCAAATACAATCTAATTAGACTCTATTTAATCAAAACATTCCGTGGTCGTAGCCATGCTTTAGGAAAACCTGTGCATGGTCAACGTACTTGATCTAACGCTTCTACTGCTTCAAAATGTAACCGTACGTTAAAAATTTTTATAAGACAAGTTAAAAAAAATAATGTTGTTGAAAAAAAAATTGAATCTTTAAATACTAAAATTACTAAAAAAAAAATAAAAAGAAATGCTCCTAAGATAAAAATGGTTATAATAAAAAAAAAAAAAAACCTTTGATTTTAATGTTTTAATAAATTATGTTTGATTTTTTTAATAAAAACTCTCTTTCATCGTTAACTGTGATACAAAACAAAACACCCATTTTTTTAAAATCGGATAATTTTATTAATTATTTTTTTTTAACAAATAATTTTATTTTAATAAATAATTATCGGTTTTTTTCTTTTTATAATAGTAATTTATTCAATTTTAAAACAATCAAAAATAATATTCTGATAAAAAAAAATAATTATTTTATTTTTAAAAATATTTTAAAATTTAAAAAATACCTTCGTTTAAGCTTGACATTAAATAAATTTAAATTCAAATTTACTACTTTTTTTAAATTTATTTTTTTTAATAGTTTAAAAAAAATAAATAAAACATCTAATCTGTTTATTAACTTTTTTTATTTTAATAACATTAAAATAAACTTTTTTTATAAAAAACGTTTTTATAGAAATTGACAAAATTTAATTGGAAACTTTATATCTCCTTTTTCCATAACTTTATTTTCAAAAAAAAAATGAATTAGAAGAAATAAAACTTTTCATTTTTTTTCAAATAGATTTTTTAATAAAAATAAAAATAAAATTAAACGTAACGCATTCATTATTAAAAAAAAACATATAATTAATAATTTTTTTTATTTGAATAAATCTTTTAATCTACGTAACTACCCATCTATGCCCTTTTTAATTAAAAATAACTTGAATTATTCAATTTCAAAAAAAAACAACTACGATTTTTTTTTATCTAGACCTTATATGTTTTTAAATAATCCAAGAATGGGAAGAAATTTTAAAAAATATTCAAATTTTTTAACTATTAATTTTTATAAAAAATATTTAAAGTTTTTTAACTTTGTAAGACGAATCAATATCTCGAATAGAGTTCGAATTAATAACTCGTTCGCTTTTAAAAATTTAATATCTTATACTAGAACTATTTATAAAATAGTCAGAGGTAAAAATTTTTTTAATTTAAAACCTGTTTTTAACTGATTTTCGTTTTTTACTAAAAAAAACAAAAGTTTTTTTTATTCGAATAAAAAATCCTATAAACGACGTTCTTTATATTTTTGACGTTTTTCATTTTCTTTTAAAACAAAGTTCTCAAAAAGAAATAAATTTTTTATAATAAAAAAATCATCTTTTAATAAAAATCTAGAATTAATAAAATTTTCAAAACGTGTAAAAAAAGGAAATTTTTTTTTAAAAACGATTTGACTACGAAAAAAATTATCTAATCTAAGTTTTATTAAAATAAGATGATCGCCTGCGTTACTTACTTTGTCACTTAAGTCTTTTTTTTTTAACAAGCCTTTAAATTTTAGCGTTAAATTTTTTTCTTTTAATTTTATTTGGTTAAATTCTTTTTTAATTTTGTCTAAATTAAAACAAACCTTGCATTTAAAAAAAAACAATAATAAATCTAAGCGTTTTTTTTTTAAATCTAAAAAACCTTTTTTTTTTTCAAAAAATAAAACAAATTTTATTTTAAACAGGTATAGTTTTATTTTTATAAATAATTTTTATACTTCTTTTTCTGATGTTTCTTCTTTCTATAATTTTAAAAAAATAATGTTTTCGTTTTCTTATAAAAATGAAATTCAAAAGTACATTTTACGTAAATACTCTAAAATAACTTTTTCATTAAATTTTAAAAATTTTCAATCAAACAAGTTTTTTTTTAATAAATCTATTTTTTTCTCTCAAGAAAAGTCCACTTTAGGTTTTTCTTACTTTAATGCGTTATTTAATAAAAAAAACGAACTATACCCTTTTCTAATACAAAATAGTGCAAATAAATTAAATTGAGCGTATTTTAATAACCAAACTAGGTACGCCTTTAATTCTGAAAATGATCAAATTAATTTTAATATAAAAAGAATAAAATTTAAACCAGGATACATGAATATTTGAAGAGAAGCTCGATCGGTTTTAAAAACATCGTTAATGTTGAAAATAAAATACCAATACAGACTAACTAGTTATTTATCAAAATATAAAAAATTTATAAATTTCAAAACATTTTTATTTATGGAAATGCGAATATTTAATATTTTAATAAAATCCAGATTGTTTAATAATGAATCGCTACTGTCTCTTTTTTTTAAAAATAATTTAATTTTTTTAAACGGATTTAACTGTTCAAATCCTAACCTGCAAACGTTCGTTGGTGATTTTATTCAATTGATTGTTAATTTAAAATATTATATCCTCTATCGCTGATTTTCGAGCCTATCTTTAAAAAAAAAAAATAAATTAAAAAATGTTTTAAGAAAAAAAAATAATAGTAACACTCAATCTGACGAAAAAAAAAAAAGTTATTCGTTTCCAAAATGAATAACATATTCAAAGAATACAATAGATGACGTTTCTAATTTTTTAGAAACTGATTATCTTACTTTGTCGGTTTTTATTTTATATGAACCATTTGTTTGAAGTGATTTAAATACCTACAATCTTATAGACCAACGATTTACGGTTATAAATTTGTATAATTGAAAATATATAACTTAGTTTTAGCTCATAAGAGAATTAATTTTCTAAACTTTGAAATCTAACGTATTTAATTTTTGACAACCTAATTTTTTACAAAATTCTTATTCAGAAAGAAAAATTAAAAGTTTCGTTTTAAATTTCGGACCTCAACACCCTGCTTCGCATGGAGTTCTTCGATTAGTTGTTCAATTAAATGGTGAATTAGTTGAACGCGCCGACCCTCATGTTGGTTTTTTACATAGAGGTACTGAAAAATTAATGGAAAGTAGAAATTACTTAAAATCTTTACCTTACTTAGATCGTCTTGATTATGTTTCAATGATGACCCAAGAACATGCTTTTTGTATAGCTATTGAATCTCTATTAAAAACTGTTTCGTATACGTCTTTATATGTACAAATTCGAGTTTTATTTGATGAATTAACACGAATCTTAAATCATTTACTTGCTATTTCAACTCATTCTCTTGATGTCGGTAATATGTCACCCATGCTATGAGCGTTTGAAGAACGAGAAAGAATAATGGAATTTTATGAAAGAGTTTCGGGAGCTCGTATGCATGCAGCTTTTTACCGACCAAATGATATTGACTGAACCGGCCTCAATTATCAATTTTTCTTAGATGTTTCTATGTATGCAAGAGATTGTTTTAAATCTCTTACTGAAATTTTTACTGTTTTAGCTACAAATAGAATTTGAAAATCTCGTTTAGTTAATATCGGTAGCTTAAACATTACTGATGCTTATTCTTATGGAGTAACTGGACCAGTTTTACGTAGTGCAGGTATAAAAAAAGATATTAGATTTTTAAAATCTGAAACCTATTCACATTATTGATTTTTATCAATTCAAGGTTACTTAGGAAAAAGAGGTGATAGTTACGATCGTTTTTTAATAAGAATTAGAGAAATGTTTGAAAGTGTTAATATAGTTTTTCAAATTTTAACTAATTTAACAAATTTAACAAACGAAAACTCTAATATCATTGATTTTAAAAATAAAAAAATCAATTTTTTTTCTTTTTTTGATTTTTTATACTCTCATCGATTTAAAAAATTAAATCATAATTCAAAATACACATCTATGGAGACTTTAATTAATCATTTTAAACATTACAGCGAAGGTGTGAAAGTTCCAAGAGGTTTTGTTTATAAAGCAGTCGAAGCTCCTAAAGGAGAATTTGGGGTTTCCATTGTCTCTGATGGGACATCAATGCCTTATAGATGTAAAATAAGAACCCCAGCTTATCATCACATGCAAGTAATGCCTCGTTTAGTACAGGGTCATTTTTTTGCTGATTTAGTAACGGTTTTAGGGTCACAGGATATTGTTTTTGGTGATGTTGATCGTTAATGATTAGAGAAAATCGATGAAAATTTATAGATATTTATAGAAGAAAACTTTTTTTAAAAAATGAATTAAAAAAATTAATTTTGAAAAGTTTAATTAAAAACGACAATTTACCTATAATTTATAGATATTTCGCTTTATATAATAAATCTAAGTTGTACCGATTTAGCTCGTTAACTCAACAAAAAAACAAATGTGTAGAAACCGGACGTACTTGAAGTACTGTAAAAAATACTAAATACTCGCGATTTTTTTTTAGAACTGAATCTAATTCCGGTAATCTACCTGGTTTTAAACGATCAAGTTGGTAAGATTAATTTACTAGCGATAAATTTTTCATGTGAGATTTAAAATTAATTATTGTAGATTTTTTTTTTTACTTAAATTTTTTTTTTTATGATTTTTTATTTAATATTTTAAACACTATTGATCCTTTTCTTAACAATGGTCTTTTTTTGTTTAATTCAAAAATATATTATCAATTTCCTCAAAATATGGTTTTCTTTTTTGCTATTAAATTTTGTTTAGCTATTGCTTTATTGATTTTAATCCGAGGAGGTACTCCTAGATATCGGTACGATTATTTAACGAAGTTAGGGTGATTAAAATTTTTAGGATTAATAATTGCTATTTTTTTTATTTCTATTTTAGTTTTTTTTTTATACTAAAATTTAGAACATGAGTATGAAATTTGAACACTTATATTCTTTTATAAAATTTATTTATAATTTTAAATTTATATATATTTTAAAATTTATTTTTTTATCTTTTTTTAATTTTATTCGTTTAAATTACTTATTTCAATGAAAAATTTCTAACTATGCCGATAGTTATTGATTTTTTTACAGTAATAAAAAATCAATTCATGAGTTAAGATATCTTTCTAAATAATTTAAATTTTACTTTTGGAAACTAGCTTAATCGGTAAAGCATTAAATTTTGGGTTTAATGAGTATGGGTTCGAATCCCGTGTTTCCAATTAATGCATAAAATATATAATATCTCTTATATTTTAAATTTAATCAATATAAATAAAGCCAAAAAAAACCTTTCTTTCTTGGTGCTATTTTCTATTAAAAATTATCAATTTATACAAACTTTAAAAAAGTTTAATGTCATTCATGATTATAAATTATTGAAAAAAAATGATTTTAATTATATAAAAATAACTTTATTTTTTTATAAAAATAAAGTTATCTGCCACAACTTTAAATTAATTAGTAATCAATCTAAAATTTTTACCATCTCTTATCATTCACTTAAACTTTTAACTAAAAAGTCCGGTTCATCTATTTTTTTAATTTCAACTTCTAATGGTCTTTTATCTAATAAAGAAGCTATAAATCAACGAATTGGAGGTGTTCTTTTAGGTTTTTTTTCTTTGTAATTATATATACATATATTTTGTATAATGAACAATAGTAAATTTATTATTAAATTCAAAAATCATTTCAAAAACATAAATTTTTACTCGATGCCCGTTTCTATTTTATTTATATTTCGAAAAAGATTAAATCTTATATTAAATTTTATTTTTATATTTTTTATTTTATTTTTTTCTATTTTATAATTTTGTATTAATTTAAGGAAAAAATATTATCGATTTATACAGATTTTAACATAATTATTATTAATATTACAAATTATTATTGAGTGTATAAATGTACAATTATTTAAGTCAAATTTTTTATAAGTATTTCGAAATCTTTTATTTTTTTAAAATCAATTTTTATAAAAAATTTAAAAATTTATTTTTTAATTTAAATTATAAATTTTATCATAATTTTATTTATACTAAATTTTTTATTTGAAAAAATATTTTTGAAATTAATTTTTGAACTAATAAAAATAAAAATAAAAAAAAATTTAAATCTATTTTAAATTTTAATAAATCTTCTACTACTTCTATTTCTTTATTTAAGCAATTGAATAGATTTTATTTTTTTACAAATATTTTTAAAAATAATTTTTTAATTTTTTTTTTTTTTAATAACTTTTCTAACGTGTTTAGCTTTTTTTTATTAAATTATTTAAAAACAAATTTTAATTTTAATAAACTATCAATTTATTTTTTAAACATTTATAAATGAACTTTAGGTGAAGGTTTTTTTTATTTAAGAGGTCTTTTTTTTATATTTTTTATTGATGCTGCTATTACTGATGATGAACCTTTATGGGAACCTATCGAATGAAGTTTAGTACAAACTTGACTTCTTTTTATTTTTATCTTTGCTTGAATTGCCGAAAACTTAATTACTAGTAGATATGGAAGTTATACGGGAAGAGATAAACGTGTATGATTTGCTTGATATAAAAGCTTTTGATTAATTGATTTATGTTACGCTATATCTTATGGCTTAGCTGCACTATTTGTTATCATCCCTTTTTATTTTGAATTAACTTACACTGTTTCTTTTATTTTTTCATGATGAAATTGGTATACTCGTGTTTTTTTTTTCAAATTTATTAGTATATTCACTATAATAATTCTAATTGCTCATTTATTACAATTAAATATACGTTGATTAAATTGAAAAAAACTAATAATTTTTATACTTCTTATCAATTTCTTTATAGCATACCTTTTATATACGCATTTTATTATGACTTTTTTTGGATATTTTACCGATCCTTTATGATATCAAAAAACTCGTTTTGTGGATTATATCCAATTAAGTCACGAACCGTTAAAATGGGGATGAGGGCCTGCAAAACGTGATCACTTTACATATCATAAAGTAACTACTTCTTTTTGATATAAAAATGATGGACAATTTGCGGGAGCTTTTTTAATGATTCATATATTTTTTTTTTTAACAATTTTTTTTTTATATATATATTGAGTTACTTTATTGAGAAGAGTTTATACTACTAAAGAAGTTACTTATACTTTTACTGTTTTTTGTATTTCATCTTTAAAACAATTCTATTATTTTTTTTTTTTATTATATTTGTTGATTTTTATGAGTTTTATTGTATGTTACTGACGTTTTCCTGTTGAATTTTTATGACTTATAAATTCAAACTCATGATTTATTAATTTCTTTTTTATAATTAAGGATTATTTTTTTTTATTGTTAAATATTTTTTTATAATGTGTTTTGTTATTTATTAAAGCTTCTAAAGTTTTATCTTTAAGTTTTGTTTTCATGCCATTAATGGGTTGCGCCGTTGCTACTGGTTTAATTTTTGCTTCCTTAATTAAAGGAATTTCTTATGCTCCAGACTTAGAAGAAGTATTATTCAATTATACTGCTTTAGGTTTTGCTTTCGTTGAAAGTTTCGCTTTCCTTTTATTTTTCGTAGCCGCTATCGTAATTTTTTTATAATTTACGTAAATTTACATCGATAATAAAAGTTAAAACGAGTAAGAATTAAGAATTCTTGTTATAATTTTTTACATAGTCTAAAGACGTTTGAGTACATTTTTAAAATAATATGGGAAATATGAGCAATCCTTCTATAAATAGATGAGGTTTAAATTTATTTTGATATAGATACTGATTTAATGATAAAAATAACTCATCGTTAATTCATCAAGATAATTTAATTAATAAACTTCTTTTAATTTATATTCATTATGGTTTATTATACAATAAAAATATATTTTTAAACAAGTATTGATATTTTATTAATTCCAAATCTTTAAAAAATCATCAAGATTCGTACAACTTAAAATATTTTCGCTTAGTTGAATATAAAAATCGTGTTTTAAAAGAATCCAAGTCTTACAAAATAAGAAACAAAATAAAAAATATATATTTTTCAAAAATGTGAATTTTAAGATATCAAAAATGAATACTTATTAATTTTTATTGTTTTCAACCTATGTCTTTTAAATTAAATAAGAAAACTTTAAAAAAAAAATCCTTTGATTTTTATATCGATAAAAACACTAAAACAATTGAATTTTTAAACTACCGTCAGAAGTTTTTTTTTTTTTTTTTTTTAAAAAAATACTTTCAAAAAAAAGATTATTATAATTTTTAAAATTTTTTAAATTTTTT
>JACCEA010801547.1_pt1 | contig 12492 bp, 11 predicted proteins | sample 7449851 | NCBI WGS metagenome assembly JACCEA01 (sample SAMN15323453, study PRJNA562643) | freshwater metagenome | isolation source: river surface water | place: USA:Blue River Watershed | collected 2017-08-18 | reverse complement strand
GCAGCTGGTACACAACGAGTGAAAGGTCCATTAAGCGATATGGAAAAAATGTTGGAAGCTACAGTTAGGCATATGGATGAAGTCGCGCCAAAGATGTTTTTTTAGTTAGTGCATTTGTTCACTATTGGTGGACATTCTCCTGTGCGTTGTACTATCGATAGCAGTTTTTGTAGTTAGTCTTGTCTTGAATAATGGATAATCAAAAATTTTGCGAAAGTAAATATTATTTTTCATTATTTGGGTTTGTAGTTGTCGGTTGTAATTGTAGTTGTGAAAGTTAAATAGTTCAAGAACTCATACAACAAAAACCTTATTGCATCATGCGCCAATTTAGTTGACTAGTTATATTGTTAGCAATCACGTGTTTTGATTTGACTTTAGAACTCTACTTCTTCCCAATTCATCTATAACTCATCTACAGCTATGGTATACATTGTAACATACACAAGTGAAGATATGAAGGTCGGCACATCGCACCGTAGGACGTCACGCAGAATCCTCTCCTTCATTTTCCATTCTCCACATTTGCACAAAACCACGACACTCATTGCTATAGTCTCTATAAGAGAGAGCTACATACAAACTACAAAAAAGTTAAGTAAAAAGACCATACACTCCGAAACCGTTTAGTGGTTCTTGGTGTGCTTGGCCAAAAGGTCAGTGTGCTCCTGGACAGGGGTCTTGGTGAAGACGGTCTCGGCCCACAAGTCAGGGGTCAAGAAGGAGTAGGTCTTAGCAAGAGCATGGTAGACAGCCATAGCCAAGTTACCTCTGGTACGGGAGTGACCAGTGGTGGAGGAGTAGACATCCTCAATACCAGCCATGTTCATGAGCTTCTTTGGGATGACGGAAGCGACGATACCAGAACCACGAGGAGCAGGGATCAAGCGGGTGCGGACAGAGCCGCACTTGCCGGAGACCTTGCATGGGACAGTGTGTGGAGCACCAGCGTTCAAACCCCAGTAACCTCTGCGGACAGGAACCAAGTTCATCTTGGCGTTGATGATACCACCACGGATGGCAGTAGCAACTTCCTTAGCGCACTTGACACCAAGACCGATGTGGCCGTTGGAATCACCGACAGCGACGTAGCACTTGAAGCGGGTGCGTTGACCGGCAGTGGTTTGCTTCTGGACAGGCATGATCTTCATGACCTCATCCTTCAAGGCATCACCGAGCAAGGTGTCGACGATCTGGTATTCCTTGATTGGGAGGGAGAACAAGAAGATTTCCTCAACAGACTTAATCTTGCCAGCCTTGACCAAACGACCAAGCTTGGTGACAGGAGTCCACTCGTCCTTCTTCTCGCCCTTTGGAGCGCGAGGACCACGACCACGGCCACGGCCACCTTCACGGTCACCACCTCTGTAAAAACAAACTTGTTGATAAGCATACAATTCGCCAAGGACCAATGCGTAATCTCACCTGCCACCACGGCCACGTCCAAAACCACCCTTTCTCTCTTCAGTAGCGTCAGCCATTTTGATTGCTAATAATAAAACACGTTGCGTGACTTAAAAATATGCCCTTTTATTCACTTGCGACATTTTATAATTGATGATGTGGGTGGCTCGGAATGGTTGTCGAAATTTCGGGTTTTCGAAAAGTAACAACTCCTTGCCTCCTTTTTGCTTACTAACTTAACGGTAAAGTTTGTGGAACAATAGAAGCAGCATTCTCGCTCATGCTGCTTGACGCGCCTCTGATTTTTTAGCGCTACCTTTCTTTCGATTCCAATATCAGTCTGTCATCCTATCTTTTTTGCGAAAGCGGCAAGTGAATCTTCGCTTTCCCTCTTCATCTTAGCAACCACTATCTTCAGTTCATCGTCATTAATTTAAATTTTTAACGAAAAAAATGTTCGCTCGTGATGCCAAGCGTTCTCTCACTCTTTCGGTGGCTCCTTCCTACATGCCAAACAATCTCTCTGCATCCAATGCAGAGTATTTGGTAAGAACCGTATTTATGGTATATATTGACTAAATGTTCACTATGTCTCTCTTTTTCCATACAGGCTGTTGTCAAGGGAAATGATGTTCATGTCATTCGCTCCAATGGTGAAACCACTCGTGTTGCCATAAATAAATGCAAGATTACTCAGTCAAGATTTGTCGAAATTGGTCGCAGCAGCGTCTTAGCTGTGCTTTCTGATCAAGGTATTCAAGTTTGGTCAAGTGAGGGTGACGTCCTCCTATTCAATCATGCCACTGCCACTTCCATTACTGATGGTGAAGATCCTCGCTACATGCGTGGTGTTGGTTCCACCGGTAAAGAGTTGATTATCGGTGGATCCAATGGTAGTGTATTGGTCTTTGATTGCTCAGCTGGCGCCAAGAGTGGAGATTTCCGTCTTCTGCATACTCTCGAGACATTGAAAAATCCTATTCAGACCATCGCTGCTTCTCCAATTTCTCCATTTGTTGCTGTTGGTGATGATCAAGGCAATATCTTTGTATACAATGCAAATGAAGCATATGCTCAATGCAATGTCTTTACCGGTACTGGTGCCCCATGTACATCACTTGCTGTAGCAGAAGATGGTATCATCGTCGGTGGATTCAGTACTGGACATATTCGCTTATTCCGTACGGATGTCAGTGAACTTGCTGCAGAGATTGCTGCTCATACACGCGCTGTTACTGCAGTTTCTTATCAAGAAAATACCCAATTGTTAGCAAGTTGCTCATCGGATTCTCAAGTACATGTCTTCTCTGTACCAAATTTCCGTTCCAAAGCCAATAGCAGTGTCGGTTGTGTATTTTCAGATTTCTTGGAGAATAAGATGTGCACGGGAATTTCTTTTGTAGGAGAGACCAGATTGGCTGTGAGTAGTTATGACGATGAAGAGTTATGCTTCTATAGTAGAGTCTAAATGGAAGATTCCTCACTTTCAGTTGGTGAGTAGACGTAATGTGAGGAAGAATCGTGTGAAGTTGTTTTTGTATTGATGTATAGAAGTTGTTGTGAATATTTTTGTGAGTAGTCCTAGCTGAGTGGGTAATAGAGTAGATCTCTCGATGGGCCACTGTGAATATGTTGTGAGTGTCTTTGTGTTTAGTCATTTAAATACTGTAAGCGAAAGTACCATTGGTGGCAGAATAAGTTCTAATTTTGAGGTTGTCGTGAGCATAATGTAAAACCCTAATAGACGAGTTCATCAAAAGTTTGGAAATTTTTACTTGAATTCTTTCCTCGCTATATTTCAAAAGGAACCGCACCGCTACTACATCAGTAATTTAATCATTATTTCCCATCGTTATTAGTTGGGAAGTTCTTGTTTATGATGTTTCCCCACACTCATATATACAGTCAATTCAAATTCAAATAATAAACAATGACACAAATCTCTTTCCATACACGAATAATTACTACGACACAAATTATATATCCACGCAAAATAAATATTTACATTATACTTTATCTTCCTTCAATTCTTTCTTCAAATCTAAGCTTATTTGTTGTATTTCACTGTGTAATACTTGTTATACCAAGTACAATCACCTCTACAAAGTACACATCATGGTCAGTTACCAATTCTTGCAGACATAAATAATCATTCTTACCTTTCACCTTGTCCATAGACCGTGCCATTACTCGACCCATAACCTTCCACACACGTACATTGTCCAGTCTTTGGATTACAAATACCCAGTTGTGAACACTCCACATCTTCTTTGGTGCCTTGTTGGTACTCACTAATTTCAACAAAGGTTCCTCCATCAAGACCATCCAGATAGGTTGCATCTACCTTCATCAATGGCAAATCGCCAAATTCACCAAGGAATTCGATAAATATTGCTGCGTAGATAAACGAAATGAGATGCTCCAGCACGGGATACTAAGACTTAGAACTTACATGAATTTGAGCACACTGTCTCGTTATTTGGTGTTACAGTGACATCGCTGATGCTGTGGAATGAGAGAGAAAAAGAGAGACATTAGTCGATAATCGAAGTGTGAATGATGACGATGATGCTTGCTTACGTATATATTTGCTCCAGTTTAAACTCTAAGTCTGATGTGGTATCATTGGGATAAATAGCGAGAGTCATATTTTCTCGGAAAGTAAGATGGAAATATCCATTGGTAGCATTACAATATAGTCTTTGAATCTCATTATGTCCATCTGTCAATGGATTGTCACCCTTTGGACAAAGAGACATTCCACAATCGTAACCAATGAAATCAGACACTGCATGAGCATAAGGACCGCGATAGAAGCGACTTGTAAAGTTCTCATTAAGATATCCGGCAGTCACGTTAACAGCAGAAGTCATGTTGGGGAATTGATAGCTCATATAACTGCGAGCGTAGGAATCATCGTATTTTCCATCGACAGAAATTGAACGATCACACATACAACCGGTGATAAGACTACGTTTGAGAGAGAGAGAGAGATGGAGATAACATCATTTTCGAGCAGTAGGCACTATCACTTACTCGGCATCCCAAGAATCTGAATAAACCACTCTTCGCAATTCTTTGTCTGAATCATACGCAAATGCTGCCAATTCTCGCATCGTCATACATGCACCATTTCCTCCACAATAGTCTCCCTTTGAATTTTTAACGCATTTCATTACTTCACATGCCGACCCTGTAAATACTCCAAATCTACCACCACAGTATCTGAGAGAGAGACAGACAGACAGAGAGAGTTATTGCGTGGTAAGTGAAAAATCCCAATAAGCAATCTTCATCAACAGGACTTACTCGCACTCGCCACTTGCAACATTGCACTCTCCAATACCACCACATTGCGTATACAGAGTATGTCCAGGACCAACAAGACCAAACCAAGCACGACTAGTACCACATGATTTCTTCTCACAAGCCAATCCCTCTGAATGGAGAAAGCAAGAGAAATAGTCAGTGACATGTACCATAATACATAAGAAGAAACTTACCAAATCCACTATTACACAGACAATTACCAGTTTCTTCATTGCATTGTCCACGTCCAGAACAAATCTTCTTATCAAAATATGGACAAGATGTATAATACAAAGTATCATTATAAATATACGGTGTAACAAATGATTGTTGAAAACCGCAATCACCACGATTACCACGACCACCTTTACCATCAGAACTATTATAACCAACAAAACATTTGCATGCACCAGATTCATAATCACATAAACCATGATTAGAACATTCTACATATTCTTTGGTTCCTTCCACAGAACGATAATGAGCATCAGGAAGAGTTGAAACTTCACCTTTTGAACGAAGTAATATGGGATTACCTTTCAACCCACCACCAGCAATGATTTGTAGTTTTGGACGTGGACCAAGTGGTAGGATGAATTCAATTTCTGTGACACTACCATCTTCACTACACATTTGTGAACCTTGACGAAATCGTACTTCTGCTTCATCTAAGTTACGAAATTGCTATAAGATAAACATAGATATTATATCATCAAAATAAGATCGCAAGAAAAATGCGAAACTAATATCTTACTTCAAGTCGATATTTGATAAGTTCTTCCGCAGCATCATATGGAATAAGAGGACTCACTTGTCCCATATACACAAAGTACAATCCACCTTGACAAGCTGAACACTTACAATCAATAAGTTGAATCTCATTCACACCGAGAGTATTTGGATCATCACCACGTGGACATGATTTACGATCACAGATAGCGCCCTCCCAACCAGGATCACAAACACAACCATAAATTTTATCAGCATCCCATTCGGTATATTCCTCACCACCCCAATAGCGATCATAGTCGATATAAGTGGACACTTCACGTAACGACATACATCGGCCTGAACCAGAGCAGATTTCTTTGTTCGAACCGAATGTGACCTGAGCTTCGAGAGTGAGACCATAATGGCACATTACTGCGGTGAAGAAGGGATATTTAATCGGGCTTCAAATAATCAATTTGTCACTTACATTTTTCACAAGCCGCACCAGTAAAGCCTGAACGACATTTACATGTACCGGTGGTGCGATCACATTCACCCTAAAACAATATGTTGTATGTATGTCAAGAAAAGAATACACAAGTTTGAGTTACATCAAAACATACCATATTGGAGCACTCAGTGAAAGCAGCGTGTGCAGTATTGTTTGCGGTGGGGTAGTCTACCCATGCAGTATGTGAGGGGCATAGCCTCAGAGAGCAGTCAATTCCGATATAACCAGTATAACACTGACAAACACCCGAGTTCGACATGTCGGTTGAGCAGAGTCCATGTCCTGAACAACGACTCGGACAACCGGTATTCGTCACGCTACCCGCTTCAGTGGGCAAGAGTAGACAGAAGTAAAGACAGAGACCAAATAGAAAGGTTGAAAGACGAAACATCTCGGTTATATATTATTTATTTAAAATTGTGATGTACGAAATATTTTGCCTGTACAACAGACAGTCCTTAAGACAACTTAATGTACACTGTCCTATCATCGACCAAGCAAAGAGCAGAATAATTTATAAAGTACCGAACAGCAAAGCAAAGCAAACAACAGCGAATAAGAAAAGAAACGCCGACATTGCGCGGAAAATACCGTCCCATCAGCAGAAAGAAGCAATTGCGCTGGCAGAAACACCCAGTGTGTATGCGAGCGACTGCAGCATAGGTTTGCCCACCCTGCAGTAAAAACATGTTAATTTATATAATTTGATATTCACTACCAGCTATCTCCCATGTAGTCTAACGGTTAGGATATAAGATTCTCACTCTTGAGATCCGGGTTCGATTCCCGGCATGGGAAGACAATACTTTTTTCGTTATCTCATCACCAAATCCCCCCAATCTAGCAATACAAATTATAATTATTATACTATCGTTGTCGCTATCTTTCTTGCACTCTTTTTTCAGCTATTCAACTCTGTGATGGAAAATTTTCAAGAGAATCCTTCGAGCACCTAATGTTTGAAAAAATATGAACTTGGTGATCTTCACCGTCATTTTCAAGAAATTAGCTCTCCCAACTAATTTGATATATCTTTTCTTTATGAGAAACGCTACGAAGGTAATGTGGTGATATGGTAGCCAACAAGTTCGTCATGGGGCTGAATGTAAGGGTTAGTAGCTAAAGAATCTTTAGAATCATACTTGCCAGTGCGTTGCAGGCTGTTCCACATCAATACCATAGGTATTAACTGAAAAGATGATTCGCAGAAATAATACTGTGTTAGTGCTTACATCGTGAAGATGAGGCGGGCATGTAAAACAAGTGCAGCATATCATGGATCAGAATTAACATCACTCCCTTTTCCACCAGCAAGTATTTATGATAAAGCTGATAATGGGGGATTATGTTGTTACGCATTTGAAAATAGTCGTGATGGAGTATAAGGTTTAGTTATCAAGTATTCTCATCCTACAGTGGTATCCGAGCTCGATTCCCGTCATGGGAAGTATGCACAACCTTTTTTAAGCCGTTTGGGCCGCACGGACTCTAACGAGCAGCGATAATTTGCTAAACTTTTATTGATACTGGTAGATGTGGATTAAGTTTCATATTATCCAACTTTCTTTGCTCAAAAACTTACAAGATAAAAATTCAATTCAAATTATTGAAATACTTTTCTGTGAATGATTATAAATTATCAATCAAACAATTATTGTCGAAGAGGAACTACATAAAACACTTTATACATTTAGATACGCAAGATACGGCAACTAACACAATGAACAACACTAGGATAAAGAAGCACGCAATAAGATAGATATTATACCTTTGTTTGAAATCGACAGTGATATCGGTGAGATACAGTAAACCAATCACCCAGAGGAGAGAAAGCTAAATATATTATAAACCACCTTTTATTTCCACTCAAATTCGAGCTCCTCAGGACATTGAGCGAAATGTTCAACTAAACTCTCCATTAAGGCTTCAATACCAGGACGAGTGAATTCAGGATCAATTTCCAAATCCTTATCCGACAAGGCAAGAAGTCCTTTCCACGCTGACGCGAGTTGCTTGACGAGCGCTTTGAGAGCATCGGCATCCTCATAATCCAGCATCCATACATCATAGTTAACAAGAGCCTTGGTCAAACCATAGAGTGAGTCAAACTTCTCGCCAGCAGTCTTCTTCTTCAAGATTTTCTTAATTTCCTTTGGAACTTTTTCAAAGACTTCAGTACTGAAGCTGGTGTTGAAAGCCAAAATACCATCTTCAGCTTGTTCACCAAGAAGAAATTCGGAGTATTCATCCAAAGTCTTTTCACGACGGTCAGTGATGATTACATGACGGAATTGAGCCATTTCTTCTTCGTTATATTCACGTTCATCATCCTCCAAGCCATATTCATCGAAGTTTCCAGCAGTCATGATAAGGTCATCATCACCTTCCTCATCATCGTCTTCATCACCTTCCTCTTCACCAACTTCCTCAATCTCATCGCCTTCCTCCTCGTCCTCTTCGTTACCATCTTCTTCTTCTTCGTTTTCTCCTTCGCCCGTATAGATGGCAGCTTCCTCATCCTCATCATCTTCCTCATCCACCTCATCATCTCCAGCACCGCGTTCGACAGAGTATCCCTTACCCCCGACTCTCTTCATGACTTCTTCGAGGCGATCCATGTGACGTTGCTTGACAGAGTCGGCTTTAGCAGCATCCGCTGGCTCAGGCTTCGTATCTGCAACCTTGGCCTTGTTGTCCGCCTCTTCGGCAGCACCTTCAGCCTTTCTCTTATTGCTACTATTCTTTGCCATTGTTGATATTTAGTAGTGATTTGATAATTGCACACTGAATTGAGTTGTGTGTTGGAATAGCGCGAATCGGAACAACGCAAAAGCCCAACAAATCAATTTTGGATGGCGTTCAAAGTTGAATGGTGCATATAGAAATAGTCCAATAGGACGGTTCCATGTTCCAGTTTACACAATTACTTAAACTAGTTTAGGAAATTTCTCAAATATTTCAAGGAGTTCGCTTGAAATAATGAGGGAATTCATGCCAGCTCAGGCGGCCGGCACCACTCGTCTCCCCCAACACAGCAGAGAGATAGGATGTGGATTTTCTTTGCTGAACGGCAAACAGAACAAGGCTATTTGTAGCAAATCATCTTTCCAAGCACAGATTAGTTTCAACGAATTGTTGCACGAAGAAAAATGGCACCAACTCCAACACCTGATACACCTGCTACTTCAAGCGGAGAGAAGACTCTTCGTACCATGGAACAACCTGGTGCGACAGAAGTCCAAGTGAATGACAAGGTTTATGATGCTCATGCTTTGGCAGCTGTTCACCCTGGTGGAGAGCTCTTCATCAAGGTATTTGCTGGACGTGATGCTACTGAAGCATTTCTCTCCTACCATCGTCGCCAATTCCCTCACGAGAAGATGACCTCTGCGTTAGTTGGCAAGACCAACTCCAGCAAGGATCCTACTGCAGACAAGGATTATCTCGAACTCTGTGAGCGTATCGACAAGGTTTTACCTCGTAATCAATCCTTTGCTCCATTCTCCTATTACTGCAAGACTTTTGGTTTGCTCGCTGCTGCTGTTAGTCTCGAGTACTATCAACATTCCACCGCCACATACCGCTGGTACATTTCTATCGTTCAAGGTTTACTCTTTGCTTGGATGGGTATGAATATCCAACACGATGCTAATCACGGTGCAATCTCTCGTAACTCATGGATTAATCGCATTCTTGGCATGAGTCAAAACTGGATTGGTGGTTCTTCACTCGATTGGATTCACCAACATGTGGTGCAACATCATATCTTCCCAAATGATGCTTCTCATGATCCTGATATCGTTGGTTCTGATATTCTTCGTCTTAACCCATTGAGACCATTGAACGGTGTGGTTGCCTATCAATACCTCTACGTCTTCGTGCTCTTCGCCTTCTTTGGGATCTCCTATATTATCACTTCTTTCCAACATCTGGTTGAAGGTTTCCACTTCACTAAGATGTCAACTTTGGTTAAGTCTAATCGTACATTTGAAGAAGCAACTATCTTATTTTTCTTTTTCCGTTGGTTTGCTATTCCTTTGTATAACCAACCACATTGGTCTACAATCCTCCATGTCTTACCAATGTTGTTGACTGGTGGTTATTACCTTGCATTCTTTTTCATTATTTCTCATAACTTTGAAGGTGCTGCATTGAACCACGAGAAATATACTTTAGAAGAGGATAAATCGTTCCTTCGTAGACAAGTTCTTACTGCTTCTAATGTTGGTGGATCATGGTTGGGTTTCATCAATGGTGGATTGAATTATCAGATTGAACACCACTTGTTCCCACGTATTCAACACACTCATTATCCATTGATTGCTCCTGTAGTGAAGAAGTATTGTGAAGAGAAAGGTATTCCATATGTTCACTTCCCAACTGTATGGGATAATGTGTTGTCATGTGTTCGCCACTTGTACCAAATGGGACATCAAGAGTTTCCTACTGGATACCATGATGCTCCAAAGAAGAAGAACTAAGTGTCACAGTGTACTGACAAGGAGAGACAATTTAGTGTTCTCAAATAGTTTGTTAGAGGAAGAGGAGAAAAGAAAGCTGCATCAGTTTTAAATGAGAGAAGGTGGCTAGGTTATGTGTATAATATAGTGTTGCTTTGTTTTTATGCGCTTTAAATTTTGAGTGTGTGAAGATTGTTGTTGTTCGTATTAATTACAATAAGTTTTGAAAGTTATAACCCCGGTAATAGAAGCAATTAAATAAAGTCCAAGATAAAAGTAAACCATCAGGCCTCCAATGGACATTTATTCCGTCTGTTTAAGCCTCTTTTTGCATCTTGTAGTTTTTGGCGCCAGCAGGGGACAAAAAGGCGGCATCCCACATCTCTGTACATACAAAAAATTACACCATTCAACTGTTGCGCATCATGGCCAATTGCAAGAGTAGTGCCGCGAAAAAGAGAAGTAAGACTTCAGTGCGACAAGCATGGCGCGCATTATCAGAGGATACTGGTGATTTCTGGGTTGAGCCGCGTCTACCAGTCTTCAACCAACACATGGCTGCCCCTGTTGACTTTGCACGTGAAATTTACTCTCGTTATCATCCTGCAATCTTGGTTGGAATGACAGATCATTGGCCTGCTTCAGAGAATTGGACGAGAGATTATCTCTTGTCTAAATTAGGTGATCGCAAAGTCTCAATCAATCTCACACCAGATGGAATGGCTGACAGTATTCAGACAGTATTACCCCACGATGCTCTTCCTGAAGAAGGAGAAGAAAAGGCTACACCAAAAGAATACTTTGTGTATCCTGCAGAAGTAGAAATGACAATATCAGAATTCTACACATTACTTGATGATCGCCACACCACTTCCAACTCTTCACCAATCATACCATACCTTTCTCAACAAAATGATAATTTACGACAACATTTACCTGAATTATTAGAAGATATTGATTTATATGTTCCATTAGCAAGAGAAGTCTTTGGATGTGATTATCCTGAAGCTGTTAATCTATGGATTGGTGATGAGAGATCGGTATCATCAATGCATAAAGATCATTTTGAAAACTTTTACTTTGTTATTTCTGGTGAAAAGACTTTTACTCTCTTACCACCGAGTGATACTGCTTTTATACCAGAATTTATCTATCCTACTGCGAGATATACTGCTGCGATTAATGACCATGATGGACAAAGACAATGGGATCTGACTCTCACTAAGGCAGGTTGCCCCAGTGATGAACTCAGTTGGACACCACTTGACCCTGAAGTACCAGAGTCTGTAGCAAAGTTTCCTAAGTTTGCTAAATATGCTCATCCAATTCAAGTGACTGTAAGTGCGGGTGAATGTCTCTATATCCCATCGATGTGGTATCATCGTGTCTCTCAAAATGAACTCACCGTATCAGTGAACTTTTGGTATGACCAACGATTTGATTTTCGTTATGTCTTCTTCAAAGCTATCCAGTCAATGATGTCGATTGCAGATAACAATAGCGAGGATGATGAAGAGAGCGATGAAGAGGAGATAGTGTGTAGGGATAAGAATGAAGAGGCTGGTATTGAAGTGATTAGTACCGAAGAATATGTTGAGAATAGCAGTTTACCAGAAGTAGAATCATATAGTGATGATGTGTAGGTTTTAGCAATATAGGTTAATAGATTAATTTAATCACATTAAGTAATACTAGTTCCCCTCTGAGACCTAATTTCACACAATTAAGATACTCCTATCAATCACATTAGAACCACTAACATTTACGTAAGGAATACATTAATGTATACAACATTATGATCTACATGCAATTATTATCTACAAATTGATATAAATAAACTACTTCTCATTTTCTCCTGTTCCATTTGATGGAGATTGTCCCGCATTACTACCACCATTGTTATTATTATTATTGTTATTGAGTACAAGTTTACCTTTCTGAAACCTATTAGTGAGTAGGAATAGTGTATATAAACCACGTCTCTCTCTTGCATTATTTACTGCAATACTACCATCACTTTTATTATCACCTTTACGATTGATTGGCATATCCATAGGATTAGACATAATAGCATCATATAATTTTTTACGATGTATT
>JACCEA012159843.1_pt1 | contig 12493 bp, 10 predicted proteins | sample 7449851 | NCBI WGS metagenome assembly JACCEA01 (sample SAMN15323453, study PRJNA562643) | freshwater metagenome | isolation source: river surface water | place: USA:Blue River Watershed | collected 2017-08-18 | reverse complement strand
TCGGGCAACACGATTTGCACACGCTCGGGGTCGATGTGCGCGGTGGCACTCGACTCGACGATTTCCTGAATCGTCTTCATGCCCGACCAGATGCCTGCAAAGCGGCTGAGCGCCAAGGCGTGCAAGCCTTGGTCCAGGATGTCTTGCACGCTGGCCGGGAAAAACACAGGCAGTCCGCAGGCCTTGAAGATGTGGTCGCTCTGGTGCGCGGCGGTGGAGCTTTTGGCCACATGGTCATCGCCCGCCACGGCCAGCACACCGCCCCAAGGCGTGGTGCCCGCCATGTTGGCGTGTTTGAACACGTCCGAGCAGCGGTCCACGCCGGGGCCTTTGCCGTACCAGATGCCGAACACCCCATCGAACTTGTTGGTGCCCGGGGGCGCAAAACCCAGTTGCTGTGTGCCCCACAAGGCGGTGGCGGCCAACTCTTCGTTCACGCCGGGTTGGAACACAATGTGCTGCGCCTTCAGGTGGTCTTTGGCTTTCCACAGCGACTGGTCGTAGCTGCCCAGTGGCGAGCCCCGGTAACCGCTGATGAACCCGGCAGTGTTCTTGCCTTGCAGCGCGTCGCGTTGCCGCTGCAGCATGGGCAGTTTGACCAGCGCCTGCACACCGCTCATGAAAGCGCGGCCCACATCGAGGCTGTATTTATCGTCCAGCGTTACCGTCTCTAAAGCCTGGCGGATCGATTCGGGCAAGGGAGCGTTCATGGTCTGTCCTGCGACTGAATTGGATGACACAGTTTAGAGCGTGTCAGCCGACAAGAGCTTGCTTTCGGTGACAGGATTTGCCCTAGGTCCAGGCAGCGTTGTGCGCAACAAACCCGCGAAAAACGTCAGAAATAAAGAGTACAAAATACCCCAAAATATTTCCGGCTTGCGCCAACACGCCCGTTTTTCAGCCAAAGTCGTGCGTTCTTGAGCATGGGCAGGTTCAGGCCCTGCCTGTAAAATAAGCAACTTCAACCGGCCCCGTGGCAGGGCGGTCCCCGGCGCAGGCGGTGCCCATTTTTGGCCTTCACACAAGGCGTACTTTTCATGCTTTACCCTCAAGAATTCGATGTGATCGTGGTCGGTGGTGGCCATGCCGGAACCGAAGCCGCGTTGGCGGCGGCACGCATGGGCTGCAAAACGCTCTTGCTCAGCCACAACATCGAGACGCTGGGCCAGATGAGCTGCAACCCCAGCATTGGTGGCATTGGCAAGGGACACTTGGTCAAAGAGGTCGATGCTTTGGGCGGTGCCATGGCGCTGGCGACCGACGAGGGTGGCATCCAGTTCCGTATTCTCAACAGTTCCAAAGGCCCGGCCGTGCGTGCTACCCGCGCCCAGGCCGACCGCATTTTGTACAAGGCCGCCATTCGCCGCATGCTCGAGAACCAGCCCAACTTGTGGCTGTTTCAGCAAGCGGTGGACGACCTGATGGTCGAAGGTGACCGTGTGGTGGGTGCTGTGACGCAAGTCGGCATCCGTTTCCGCTCGCGGACCGTGGTGTTGACGGCGGGCACTTTCCTGGATGGCAAGATCCATGTGGGCTTGCAGAACTACGCCGCGGGCAGGGCAGGCGATCCGCCAGCGGTCAGCCTGTCGGCGCGGCTCAAGGAACTGAAGCTGCCGCAAGGGCGCCTGAAGACCGGCACACCGCCGCGTCTGGACGGCCGCACCATCGACTTCAGCCAATGCCTCGAACAGCCCGGCGACGGCGTGCCCGGCGGTATGAACCCCGAAGGCGGGGTGCCGGTGTTCAGTTTCATGGGCAATGCCGACATGCACCCACAGCAAGTGCCGTGCTGGATCACCCACACCAACGAGCGCACACACGACATCATCCGCTCTGGCTTTGACCGCAGCCCCATGTTCACTGGCAAGATTGAGGGCGTGGGCCCGCGTTATTGCCCGAGCGTCGAAGACAAGATCAACCGATTTGCCGACAAGGACAGCCACCAGATTTTTCTGGAGCCCGAGGGCCTGACCACCCACGAGTATTACCCCAACGGCATCTCGACCAGCTTGCCGTTTGACATCCAGTACGACCTGGTGCGCTCGATGAAGGGGCTGGAGAACTGCCATATCCTTAGGCCCGGCTACGCCATCGAATACGACTTCTTTGACCCCCGCTCCCTGAAGAACAGCTTTGAGACCCGGCAGATCAATGGTTTGTTCTTTGCAGGTCAGATCAACGGCACCACCGGATACGAAGAGGCTGCGGCCCAGGGCTTGTTTGCCGGCATCAACGCCGCGCTGCAATGCCGAGGCGAAGCGGCCTGGACACCAGCACGCGACCAAGCCTATTTGGGCGTGTTGGTCGATGACCTGGTCACCCAGGGGGTGACCGAGCCCTACCGCATGTTCACCAGCCGCGCCGAATTCCGCTTGCAGCTGCGTGAAGACAATGCCGATGCCCGCCTGACCGAAGTGGGGCGGCAGATGGGCCTTGTTGATGACGCCCGTTGGGATGCTTTCAGCCGCAAGCGCGACGCTGTTTCACGTGAAACAGAGCGCTTGAAGTCCACCTGGGTGAACCCGCGCAACTTGCCGGCGGCTGAGTCTGAGCGGGTGCTGGGCAAGGCCATTGAGCACGAGCACAACTTGTTCGATTTGCTGCGCAGACCGAATGTGAGCTATCCGGCGCTGATGACGCTCGACGGCGGGCGCATGGCCAGTACCGATGTTTCACGTGAAACGCTGGGCGACTTGAGCCCCTCGGTGATTGAACAGGTTGAGATTGCTGCCAAGTATTCCGGCTACATCGACCGCCAAAAAGGGGAGGTGGAGCGGGCTGCGTTTTATGAACACCTGCGCCTGCCCGAGAGTTTGGACTACATGCAGGTGTCGGCACTGTCCATTGAGGCGCGCCAAAAGCTGGCCAAGCACCGCCCCGAAACCCTGGGCCAGGCGTCGCGTATTTCAGGCATCACACCTGCCAGCGTGTCCTTGCTCTTGATTCACCTGAAGAAGGGCGGCTTCAAAGGTTTCATGCAAGCGGCAGAGGAAGGCGTGCAGGCATGAGCGTGAATTTGGAAGCAGGCCTGCGCTCCGGTGTGCAGGCCTTGGGCTTGGTTTTGACGGATGCACAAATCCAGCACTTGTTGGACTATGCTGCCCTGATCCAGAAATGGAACAAGGTCTACAACCTGACGGCGCTGCGCGACCCGGCTGACATGCTCACGCACCATTTGTTGGACAGCCTGACCGCCATCGCCCCTTTGCGCCGACACACCCAGGGCCAGGCCATCAAGGTGTTGGATGTGGGTTCAGGTGGCGGTTTGCCCGGCGTGGTCTTGGCCATCTGTATGCCCGAGTTGAATGTGAGCTGTGTCGACACGGTGGCCAAGAAGGCCGCGTTTGTTCAGCAAGTGGCCGTGAGCCTGAAACTGCCCAACTTGCGTGGTTTGCATGCGCGGGTCGAGTCCCTGGCCGACCCGTATCAGGTCATTTGCTCCCGCGCCTTTGCCTCTTTGCCTGACTTTGTGACCTGGTCCCGTTCGGCACTGGCCGAGGGCGGGGTGTGGATGGCCATGAAGGGCAAACACCCACAGGGCGAAATCGCCGCACTGCCCGCCGATGTGCAGGTGTTTCACGTGGAACCATTGGCCGTTCCGGGCCTGGACGTTGAGCGCTGCATGGTCTGGATGAAAACCAAAACAGACTGAGTCAGCGGGTGTTTCACGTGGAACACACCCAGTGTTCAGGCTGCGAGAAAGCATCACGTACACTCGCCGCATCCCCCTGAAAGTGCATTCATGTTTGGTATTTCGGATTACGGCGCATTCGCTGCGGCCTTTGTCCTGCTTTTGCTCTTGCCCGGCCCCGGTAACTTGGCCTTGATCAGCTCGGCCAGCAAAGGGGGCATGTCGGGAGGATTGGCTTCGGTTTTGGGCTTGCTTTTGGGCGATCAGATTTTGTTGTGGCTCACGGTGGCTGGTGTGGCTGCAGTGCTCAAATCCTATCCACCTTTGTTCATCACACTTCAGTGGGCGGGCGCGGCCTATCTGGTTTGGTTGGGTGGCAAGATGCTGTTGTCCAAGCCCGGGCAGGGCCCTGGTTTGCAAATCACGCCCGGGTATTATTTTCGGGAAACATTGCTCATCACCTTGCTCAACCCCAAGGCGATCATGTTTTATCTGGCGTTTTTTCCGCAGTTCATCGATCCGGTCCATCACCAAGGATGGGTGACTTTTGGGGTGATGGCGGGGACAATTGCCGTACTGGGTTTTGTGTACTGTTTTGGCGTGGTTTGGGTCACCCACCACATGGCCGAACGCATGCGTGCAAATCCCAAGTGGACGTCATGGTTACAAAAGTTGGCCGGTGTGTGCCTGATTGGTTTTGGACTCAGGATGGTGGTGGCCAAATAAGGCGCCCCGGACAGTTTCGCTTATTCGTAAAGAGTCACTTTCATGTTTTTTGGCATTTCAGATTACGGTGCATTTGTCGCCGCCATTGTGGTGTTTCTGGCCATTCCCGGGCCGGGCAACCTGGCCCTCATCACGTCCACCAGCAAGGGGGGTGTGGCTGGGGGGATCATGGCCACACTGGGTGTGATCGCGGGTGATCAGGTGCTGATGTGGCTGGCCGTGGCGGGTGTGGCCGCGGTGTTGACCACGTACCCGGCGGCCTTTGTGGCCATCCAATGGCTGGGTGCGGTGTACTTGGCCTGGTTGGGCTGGAAGATGTTGATGGCCAAACCCGGCGATGCGCCCGTTTTGAATATTCGGCCTCGGCAGTATTTTCAGCAGGCCCTGGCCATCACTTTGCTCAACCCCAAGGCGATTGTTTTTTACATGGCATTTTTTCCGCTGTTCGTTGACCCGCAAACCCATCTGGGTTTGATCAGCTTTGCTGTCATGGCGGCCACCATCGCCGCTTTGACCTTTTTGTACGGTTTGGGCATGACCTTGTTGACGCACCACCTGGCCGAGCGCATGCGGGCCAATCCCAAGGTGGGGCGGGTGCTTGAAAAGGTGGCGGGTATTTTTCTTGTGGGCTTTGGCATCAAGCTGGCCATTTCCAAATAAAAGCGGGAGCACGACATGGCCAAAATTTTCTGCGTTGCCAACCAAAAGGGTGGGGTGGGCAAAACCACCACCACGGTGAACCTGGCCGCTGGCCTGGCCAAGCTGGGCCAGCGTGTGTTGTTGGTCGATCTGGACCCACAGGGCAACGCCACCATGGGTTCGGGCATCGACAAACGCCAGCTGGAGCTGAGCGTGTACGACGTCTTGCTGGAGTCGGCCACGGTGAACGAGGCGGCGGTACTGGCCGAAAAATGTGGCTACCGGGTGCTGAGCGCCAACCGCGAACTCGCTGGTGCAGAAGTGGAGTTGGTGCAACTCGAGCACCGTGACCAGCGCCTCAAAAATGCGCTTGCTGCGGTGGATGCCGACTACGATTTTGTGCTGATCGATTGCCCGCCGTCCTTGTCCATGTTGACCTTGAATGGCCTGTGCTCGGCCCATGGCGTGATCGTGCCCATGCAGTGTGAGTACTTTGCGCTGGAAGGTTTGACCGACCTGGTCAACACCATCAAGCAGGTGCACGCCAACCTGAACAAGGACCTGAAAATCATTGGTTTGCTGCGTGTCATGTTTGATCCCCGCATCACGCTGCAGATGCAGGTCAGCGAACAACTGAAGTCGCACTTTGGCAACAAGGTGTTCGACACCGTGATCCCGCGCAATGTGCGCTTGGCCGAAGCGCCCAGTTATGGCCTGCCTGGTGTGGTGTTTGACCCCCACGCCAAAGGCAGCCAGGCGTATGTCGATTTCGCGGCCGAAATGATCAAACGGGCCCCCACACTTTGAACGCCATCAACGCATCCATGGCCGGCTATACCCGCCCAGTTCAGACACAAGGGTGCGGCGGGCTTGTGGGCGAGGGCCAAGGTATGACCGTGTTGCTCTTGCCGGGCTGGCAAGGCAGTGGCTCCGACCACTGGCAAATGCGCTGGGCAAAGGTGCATGGTTACAGTGTGGTGGAGCAAAACGACTGGATGCGGCCACGCCGGGGCGACTGGCTGGCGCGTTTGGACGAAGTGGTCATCGACGCGCCCGGGCCTGTGGTGCTGGTGGCGCACAGCTTGGGCTGCATTCTGGTGGCGGCCTGGGCCGCCTTTTCACGGCACACCGCCAAAGTGCGGGCAGCCCTGTTGGTGGCGCCGGGCGATGTGGAAGTGCCCGCCATGCAAGAGGTTTTGCCGGGCTGGTTGCCCATTAAAAGACAGCCGCTGCCTTTTCGCAGCATGGTGGTGGGCAGTGACAACGACCCGTATTGCAGCGCCGAGCGTGCGCAGCAACTGGCCCGCGACTGGTCTGCCCGCTGGCATGGCTTGGGCGCGGCAGGGCACATCAACGCCGATTCATCGCTGGGCGATTGGCCAGAGGGCCACGCACTTTTGAACACTCTTTTGAAGGATTGAACATGGTCACCAAAAAACCCAAAGGCTTGGGCCGAGGACTGGAGGCTTTGCTCGGCCCCAAAGTGGAAGAGGCGCCCCATACGGCCTCTTATGCCGAAAGCGGCTTGCCCAGCCAGCTCAAGCTCGACCAGATGGTCGCTGGCATGTACCAGCCGCGCACGCGCATGGACGAGGGGGCTTTGTACGAGTTGGCCGAGTCCATCAAGGCGCAGGGCATCATGCAGCCGATTTTGGTGCGGCAGTTGCACGACGGCCCCAACGCCGGCAAATACGAGATCATCGCGGGCGAGCGGCGGTTTCGCGCCTCGCGCCTCGCGGGCCTGGACGCTGTCCCTGTTTTGGTGCGTGATGTGCCCAACGAGGCTGCAGCCGCCATGGCCCTCATTGAGAACATCCAGCGCGAAGACCTCAACCCGCTGGAAGAAGCCCAAGGCCTGCAACGCTTGATCAAAGAGTTTGGGCTCACTCACGAAACGGCGGCCCAAGCCGTCGGTCGCTCGCGCAGTGCGGCCAGCAACCTGCTGCGTTTGCTGAACCTGGCCGACCCCGTGCAGTCCATGCTGATGGCGGGAGACCTCGACATGGGCCACGCACGCGCTTTGCTGTCATTGGACAAGGCCGCCCAAATCACCGCCGCCAACCAAATTGCGGCCAAAAAGCTGTCGGTGCGCGAGGCCGAGAGTCTGGCCAAAAAGCTGGGGGCAGAGTTCAACCTGGTCACACAAAAGCCCAAAAAGGAAAAGTCCCGCGATATCCGCCGGGTGGAAGAAGAGCTGTCGGACCTGCTGATGGCCGAGGTCGAGGTGCGCGTGAAAAAGCGCGTCAAGCGCTTGGGCAAGATGGAAGAGATGGGGGAGCTGTCGATCCAGTTTGGCTCGCTCGACGAACTCAACGGCCTGATTGACAAATTGCGCGGTTAAGACGGTGCCGCACCTCGCGCAAAAACTGTCCCGAGCTTTGTGGCGAAGGCTGTTTCGCCCGGATGGCTTTTTGCGCCAGGAAATGCTCACGAGTTATTTGATCTTGGTGAGTGTCACGACCTTTTTGGGTTACCTGTTCACGCCCGTGCCGGCGGTGTCACAGGCCAATTTGGTGGTGTCGGTGTTGGCGGTTTGTCTGTTTTCCGTGGTCCGCATTCGGGCCATTTTTAAGCACCTCGTGCACGCGGTGACGGCGCTCACGGCTTTGCTGACTTTTTATACGGCCATGCACACGGGCGGCATCAACTCCACCGCTGTGGTTTGGCTCAACGTGTTGTCGGTGCCGGTTTTGTTGATGTTGGGGCGTGGGGCCACCTTGGTCTGGATCGGCATCATGGTGTTGGCCATTTGGAGCTTGACCCTGATGACCTGGCTCGGCTTTGTGAGCAGCCATGTCGACGTGTCGTCTTCGGTGGTGACTTGGGCCTATCTGAACCATGTGTTTGCCTTGTTGAACCTGATGATGGGGGTGCGCATTTATGAGCACCTGCACAAGGTGCAGTTGTACAAAATCAACCAGCGCAACGACGAGCTCAAGGCCACACATGAGGCGCTGATCCTGGCGCAGGCGCACAAAGACGAATTTGTGGCCGCCGTTGGCCACGAGCTGCGCACGCCCATGAACGTGATTTTGGGCTTTAACGGCGTGTTGCGCCGGGAGCTGGCCGACGAGACCGAGCCCTTGGCGGTGGTCGGGCACATCCGCCGCTCGACCGAGCATTTGCTGCAGGTCGTGAATGACATCCTGGATTTTTCGCAGTTGCAGGCCGGCAAGTTGCGCCTGAACCGCGTGGACTTTGCCTTGCAGACCCTGCAAGACGATCTGCAACACCGCTACGACACAAAAGCCCAAAACAAGGGCTTGGTTTTGTGTTTTGAGCGCAGCGCCGACTTGCCCGACCGGGTGCATGGCGACCAGAACCGTTTGCTGCAAATCCTGAACAACCTGGTGGACAACGGCATCAAATTCACACACCAAGGCGCGGTGACGGTGCGCATGATGGCCCGCGGCGAGCACATGCGTTTTGAGGTGCAAGATTCCGGACGGGGTATTCCGCGTGAACGGCAGGCCCACATTTTTCGGCGTTTCGAACATGGCGATGTGCAAACCAACCGGGCCTATGGTGGCACGGGTTTGGGTTTGACGCTCAGCGAAAAACTGGTGACGCTGCATGGCGGCCAGATCGGGGTGGACAGCCAAGAGGGCCGAGGCGCACTGTTCTGGTTTGAGATTCCCATGGAGTCGGCGCAGAGCGCAGACACGCTCGTGGACTTGATCGATGACAAGCTGAGCGATGAGCCCTTGAGCATCTTGGTGGTGGACGACAACAACGTCAACCTGATGGTGGCCCAACTGCAATTGCAAAAATGCTGGCCCAACGCACAGATCACCACGGTGGACAGCGGCGCCAAGGCGCTCAGCCTGATCGATCAGCAGTTGTTTGATGTGGCGCTCATTGACATGGTCATGCCGGAGATGGACGGCATGCAGGTCACACGCCAAATCCGTCAGCAATTTCCAGCCATTGCAGCCCGCATGCCGATCTTGGCACTCACAGCCAACACCAATCCGGTGGACCGCGAGCGTTGCCTGGCCGCGGGCATGAACGATGTGCTGCACAAGCCCATGGAGATGGCCATGCTGATGCGCACCTTGGGTCACCACATTGCTTTGGCAAGAAGGGGCCGATCGTGACACCCATGGCCTTGATCGGTGCGGTGTTGGCCCGCATGGTGACACATCTGCCCAAGCGCTATCAGCAGGGCAAGATGCCCTATGTGTTTTTCTTTGTGGTGGTGGTGATTGCGGTCCTTTTGACGGGTGCCGTGTTGAGTCCCTACTCCTACGCGAACGTGATCTTCACCAGTTTTGCGGTCTGTCTGTTTGCGCTGCTGGTGATGGTCAACCGAGGCTTTTCATTGAATTGGGCCACCCAACTGGCCACCGGGCTGGGGGCGCTGATTTTGTTTTATGCGGTTTGGTCCACCGGGGGTGTGTACTCGCCTCGAATGGCCTGGATGCTGATTTTGCCCCTGACCCCTTTTTATGTGATTGGCCGCAGGGCCGGCATTTTTTGGCTGTTGGCGGTGCTGTTGCTGCAATTTTTGGTGTTCGTGTCAAACCATCAGGGCTGGATTCAATCCTTTGAGACCGGCATGGCGCATGTGCCCTCGTCGTTGTTGACCTACACACTGGTGACCTGCGTGTTGATTGTGGTGCCCTTGATGTACGACCACATGTACCGTCAGGCCCTGGAAGAAAGCCGCAAGCACCAGCGCGAATTGGAAGCCCGGCGTGAAGAGCTTGAACACACCTCGGCCATGCGCGAGCATTTCATTGCCACGGTGAGCCACGAGCTGCGCACCCCCATGAACGCCATTTTGGGCTTCAACGCCTTGTTGTTGGCCCGCGTGCATGGCAAACCCGAAGCCATCAAGGTGCTCAACCACACGCGCCAATCCGCCGACCACCTGATGACGGTGATCAACGACATCTTGGACTATTCGCAACTGCAGTCGGGGCAGTTGGTCATCCAGCCCGAGACCTTCGAATTGCGCCACATCGCCCAGCACGCCTTTGAACTGTTCAAGCCGCGTGTGGAAAGCATGAGTCTGGATTACCGCCTGGTGTTGGACCCCGCTTTGCCCGTTTGGGTGCACACCGACCCCCACCGCCTGATGCAGGTGCTGGTCAATTTGCTGGGCAATGCGCTCAAATTCACGCACCAAGGTTTGGTGGTTTTGCAGGTGCGCTGGACCGATCCCGGGGTGGAGTTTTCCGTGCAGGACACCGGCATTGGCATTGCCAAGGAGCGTCAAGACCAGATCTTCAAACGCTTTGCGCAGGCTGAAAACGACACCCAAACCTTGTACGGGGGCAACGGTTTGGGGCTGGCCATTTCTCAGAAACTGGCCCAATTGCTCGGGGGGGCCATTGGTTTTGAAAGCGAGCCCGGTCAAGGCTCTCGCTTTTGGCTGCAACTGCCCTTGACCGCGGCCAGCGCTCCCCTCCAGTCGGCCGAGCAGCACCTGCACCAGCTGCAAAGTGCCGACCGGGCCTGGACTTTCCTGGTGGCCGATGACCACCCGGTGAACCGCTTGCTGCTCAAACAGGTGTTGCAAAACGCCTGGCCCCACAGCGTGGTTTTGGAGGCGGTTGATGGGCAAAAGGCGCTGGACGTGTTGCGAGAGCAGGCGGTGGACCTGGTCTTCATGGACATGGTCATGCCGATCATGGACGGCATCGACGTCACCCGACTCATTCGCCAGGACGCGGTGGACCGCATCCACCAAGTGCCGGTGTTGGGCCTCACCGCCAACGTCAACCCCCTGGACTTGGAGCGCTTCAAATCGGCAGGTCTGAACGGCGTGATGCTCAAGCCTTTTGAACCCAGCGCTTTGTGCCATCGGGCAGAAACCTTGTTGATGCCCACGGGTGACGCCGCATGATGCCGATTTGGCGTGATGTCTCGGCATCCACGCTGGTGGCCGGGTTCGTGGCGGTGCTGGTGGGTTTCACGAGTTCGGCAGCGATTGTTTTTTCAGCTGCGCAGGCCTTGGGCGCCAACCCGGCGCAAACGGTGTCCTGGATGTGGGCCTTGGGTTTGGGCATGGGCCTGAGCAGCTTGGGGCTGAGTCTGTGGTACCGGCAGCCGGTGCTGACGGCCTGGTCAACACCGGGGGCAGCTGTCTTGGCGGTGAGTCAGGGCGTGACCTTGCCGGAGGCCACCGGCGCGTTCATGGTGTGTGCCTTGTGGATCATGCTGGCGGGCTACAGCGGATGGTTTGAACGCCTCATGTCTAAAATTCCCATGGCCCTGGCCAGCGCCTTGTTGGCGGGTGTCTTGGCACGCTTCGCCCTGGACGCGGTGGGGGCGGTGGCCCATGCGCCCGTGTTGGTGATCGCCATGACGCTGGCCTATTTGCTGGGCCGCCGCTGGTGGCCGCGTTGGTCGGTGCCGGTGGTGTTGCTGGTGGGCATGGCGGTGGCCGCCGCACAAAACCAGCTGCATTTGTCCAGTGTGGACTGGTCTTGGGGTGTGCCCGTGTGGGTGAGCCCGACTTGGAGTGGGGCGGCCATGGTCAGTGTGGCCTTGCCGCTTTTTGTGGTGACCATGGCTTCTCAGAATTTACCGGGTGTGGCCGCGCAACGCGCATCGGGTTACAACACCCCGGTGTCCCCGGTGGTGGGTGCGACCGGTCTGGCCAGTTTCTTGTTGGCGCCTTTTGGGGGCTATGCGCTGAACCTGGCGGCCATCACTGCAGCCATTTGCATGGGCAAAGAAGCCCACCCCGATCCGGCCCGCCGTTACACCGCATCGGTTTTTGCGGGTGTGCTGTACATCGCCCTGGGCCTGGCCGCAGGCACCATTGTCAGCCTGATGGCGGCGTTTCCCCGGGCCTTGGTCTTGGCGGTGGCGGGCTTGGCCCTTTTGGGCACGATGACGGCGGGGCTGACAGCCGCGGTCAAGGACGAGCAGCACCGCGAGGCCGCAGTGCTGACCTTTTTGGTGACCCTGTCGGGCGTGACGCTGGCCGGGGTGGGCTCGGCCTTTTGGGGTGTGGTGGTGGGTGGTCTGGCGCAATGGCTGTGGACCAGGCGCCAAACGGCCTCACATTGAGAAAATCTTGCCCGGGTTCATGATGTTGTGCGGGTCCAGCGCCCGCTTGATGGTGCGCATCATGTCGACCGCGCCTTCGCCGGTTTCGGTGCGCAAGAAGTCCATCTTGTGCAGGCCAATGCCGTGCTCACCGGTGCAGGTGCCACCCAGGCGCAGGGCGCGGCTGACCAATTGCTGGTTCAGCGCTTCGGCGGTTTCGCATTCCTGTGGGTTGTTCGGGTCGATCAAGTAACCGAAGTGGAAGTTGCCGTCGCCCACATGGCCGACCAAAAAGTAAGGCAGGCCGCTGGCATCGGTTTCGGTGATGGAGTCGAGCAGGCAATCGGCCAGGCGGCTGATGGGCACGCAGGTGTCGGTGCTGATGGCGCGGCAGCCGGGTTTGCTCTGGATGGCCGCAAAGTAGGCGTTGTGCCGGGCAGTCCACAAGCGCGTGCGCTCTTCGGGGGTGGTGGCCCATTCAAAGGCGTTGCCACC
>JACCEA010820868.1_pt1 | contig 12493 bp, 9 predicted proteins | sample 7449851 | NCBI WGS metagenome assembly JACCEA01 (sample SAMN15323453, study PRJNA562643) | freshwater metagenome | isolation source: river surface water | place: USA:Blue River Watershed | collected 2017-08-18 | reverse complement strand
TGGATCGTATCCAGCAATCACGCTATGAAGTAGTGCCGTATCTAAAACATTTCTGGCACATGGACCTGCTTGATCAAGCGAAGAAGCAAGTGCGATTAAGCCAAACCGACTTACCCCACCATAAGTTGGCTTAACGCCGACAGTTCCAGTTACTGCTGCAGGTTGGCGAATCGATCCACCAGTATCGGTTCCAATTGACATTGGTGCTTCAAAAGCAGCTAAACATGCAGAAGAACCACCGCCGGAACCACCAGGAATTCGGGTTAAGTCCCAAGGATTATGTGTTGGACCGTACGCAGAATGTTCGGTTGATGAGCCCATCGCAAACTCATCCATATTTGTTTTACCCAAAATTGGAATTCCCGCTTTGCGAATTTTTGCCACCAACGTTGCATCATATGGCGGAATCCAGCCTTCAAGAATTTTTGAGCCAGCAGTAGTTGGCATACCTTGACTTGCTAAAACATCTTTTAGCCCAAGCGGCACTCCGGCGAGTACTGAGGCTGGCTTCCCTTCTGCAATATCTTGATCTGCTTTTTTGGCTGCATCAAGTGCACCTTCTTTATTTACATAAAGAAAAGCATGAACTTGCTCATCTACTTTTTCAATTCGATCTAAGTGAGCTTGAGTAACCTCAACTGACGAAACTTCTCGGCTAGCAATTTTTTGCGCAAGTTGTGCCGCTGATAGATGGATTAATTCAGTCATTATTAATCCTCATCCAAAATTCGAGGCACTCTAAAGCGATCATCTTCGACCGCAGGAGCGCCAGCCACCGCCAAACCACTGGCAAGGGATTCACTAGGCACATCTTCGCGGAAAACATTTGTCATCGGCACTGGATGACTCATCGCAGGTACATCTTTTGCCGCAACTTCCGAGACTTGCGCCACTGCATCCAAAATTGCATCTAGTTGCTTGGCGTAATGATCGAGTTGTACCTCTGGAATATCAATTCTGGCTAGCCGGGCTAAGTGGGCTACATCATCTTTAGAGATTCCAGACATGTGAGCAATTCTAATAGTGAAATTGTGTTTTAAAAATTGCCAAGCACTTTGGACAAATTAAGCAATGTTAAGAAAAATACTTAGCTTTAACCGCTTCAGGTCCGTTACTTAACAAAAGTTCAAACCCAGCCTCGTCCAAAATTGGTCGATTCAGTTCTTCTGCTTTCTTTGCTTTTGAACCGGCTCCCGGGCCAATCACCACGAAGTCAGTGTTTTTTGAAACTGAACTTGCGCTCTTGCCGCCACGAGAAGTAATTGCAACTTGAGCTTCTTCTCGGGTGAAATTTTCTAAACTTCCAGTCACGACAATTGTGAGCCCAGCAAGAGTTTGCGGACCAGTAACCATTTTTTCTTGAGTTAGTTGAACGCCAGCTTTACGCCATTTCTCAACAACTTCACGATGCCATGGCTCAGCAAACCACTCAACAATCGCTTGCGCAATTGTTTGCCCAATTCCTTCGACCTGAGCAATTTCTTCGAGGTTTGCTTTAGCTAATTGGTCAATCGATGAATACTCATTTGCTATGGCTTGAGCCGTAGTACTGCCGATATGTCGAATTGATAAGGCAGAAAGAATCCGCCACAAAGGTTTGGCTTTCGCCAATTCAATCTGAGTCAATAACAGCTTTCCATTTTCAGCGAACTCACGATTGGCTCCACGCACGAAAAAGTCACTCTTTTTTAATTGAGCTTCAGTAAGCGAAAATAAATCACCCTCATCGGTAATAATTTTGTCTTCTAAAAGTGCCCGGGCAGCTTTTTCACCAAGACCTTCTATGTCGAGTACTGAACGTGATCCCAAATGTTCTAATCTGCCTCGCAGCTGAGCTGGGCATGATCGATTGTTTGGACATCTAATGTCCACATCACTTTCTTTTTCCGGTGCAAGGGGACTGCCACACTCTGGACATTTCTTTGGCATTTTGAATGCTTTTTCATTTCCATCACGAAGCTCAACTACTGGTCCCAAAATTTCCGGAATCACATCTCCGGCTTTACGTAAAAATATGGTGTCACCGATCAAAACACCTTTACGTAAAATTTCTGCTTGGTTATGCAATGTGGCAAAACTAACTGTTGTTCCAGCCACTAATACTGGCTCTACTTGAGCTCGCGGAGTAATTCGGCCTGTTCGGCCAACTTGGACGCCAATGTCAACTAATTTTGTGCGGACAACAGTTGGTGGATATTTAAATGCGATTGCCCAGCGTGGTGCGCGAGCAGTGAAACCAAGCTTGGCTTGTTCGGCCAAACTATCAACTTTTATGACTACCCCATCAATGTCATGTTCAATTTCATGACGTTGTTCACCGAATTTAGCGATATACGCTTGTACTTCTTTTGCCGTTTTAACGACTTGAACTCGGCTAGATGTTGGCAAACCCCAATCTTTCAAAATTTCATATGCATGGGATTGTGCAGTAATTTCTAAACCTTCATGCGCACCGATACCGTGCACGATTAAATCCAGTCGGCTCAATGCTGATTTTGCTCGATCTAATTCCTCTTGATACTTGGCAAGTGAAGCAACCTGCTTACTGTCCGCATCCTTACCATCTGCTCGCTTCTTTGCATCAGCCACAGCTTCGATACGTCGATCTATCCGTTGGCGCAATGTGCCAGCTGCTGCATTTCTTGGGTTAGCAAAAGCGGTACGCCCAGTTGCGGTTACTTCAAGATTAATTTGATCAAACTCGGCAAGCGTAAAGAATACTTCTCCCCGTACTTCAAGTAACTGCGGAACTTTCTTACCTTTAGCGCTTTTTAATTCAGTTGGAATACATTTCATGTATTCCACATTCGCCGTGACATTCTCGCCTACTGAACCACTTCCACGAGTTGCTAAAGTTTCGAGTTTGCCGTTTCGATAAACCGCATTTATGGCTAATCCGTCAATTTTTAATTCGCATAAGAAATTGTGATTTCCAACTCGATTAAACCAAGCAGCAAGTTCGTCGTCATCGAAAACATTGTCGAGCGACCACATGCGGGTTGGATGCTTAAACTCTGAGAAACCTTCAGCAGCCTGTCCCCCTACGGACTGCGTTGGTGAGTCCCCGGATGCTAATTCTGGATATTCCAGTTCAAGATCGGCTAACTGTTTAAATGCCTTGTCATATTCATCATCAGAGATCGTTGGCTTATCGTGCTGGTAATAATCAGTTCTTGCTTGTTCAATTAATTCAACAAGTTTGGCGTGCTTATTCTGGATCGCCTTTGGGATCGTCACGACTAATTTGATCCAACTAGTTGTTCAGTGTTTGTTTGCGTCATTCGCCGAGTGCGATTAATTGTGCCTGAGCCAACAACGCGAGTTCCTTCGTATAAAACTGCGGCTTGTCCGCTTGCCACACCACGAGCCATTTGATCTAACTCAATTCGGAAACCTGAATCCGTGTTAAACGCGGTGGCGGGTATTTCCTCACCATGTGCGCGGAACTGGACTCCAACTTTCATTCCATCAGTTAATTTTGGTCCGATCCACACTGGCCGAATCGCTTCAATCACATTGATGTCTAACAATGTTGGAGGGCCAACCATAACTTTGTTATTTGGTACATCAACATCAACTACATATCTGCGGGCACCGTCTGCTGCAGGTCGACCTAAAGCAAGACCTCTACGCTGGCCCACGGTGTATGCATGCGCACCTTCGTGTTGACCAACAACTTCACCACTGACTGCATCGACAACTTCGCCAGGTTTCTCGCCAATTCTGCGGGAAAGCCAGCCTGCAGTGTCTCCATCGGGAATAAAGCAAATGTCATGACTGTCTGGTTTTTGCGCAACCAAAATTCCACGTGCTGCTGCTTCTCTGCGCACTTCTTCTTTTGTTGTGTCGCCAAGTGGAAAAAGTGAATGCGAAATTTGCTCGTGGGTTAAGACACCAAGCACATAAGACTGATCCTTTGTCATGTCGATAGCGCGATGTAATTCTTTCCCGTTCGGTCCGTCAAATACCTGCGCATAGTGACCGGTAACTACCGCATCAAAACCGAGTGCCATGGCACGCTCTAACACCGCTTGAAATTTAATTCGCTCATTACAGCGCAAGCAAGGATTTGGTGTTCGGCCGGCCGCATATTCGCTAACAAAATCATCGATAACAGCTTCTTGAAATTCTGCGGAAAGATCCCACACATAAAAAGGTGCGCCAAGCATGTCAGCTGCTCGAAAAGCATCATTTGCATCTTCGATTGTGCAACATCCGCGAGCACCTGTACGAAGCGATTCACGATTACGCGACAAAGCCAAATGAACCGCAGTTACATCATGGCCAGCATCAACAGCTCGTGCTGCCGCTACAGCTGAATCAACGCCACCGGAGAGCGCTGCAAGAACACGCATTACTGATCACCAGCCATGGCAAAAGCTTTTGGTACACCGGCACGCTTTGCTCGCTCTACCGCACTAGGTAAGTGAGTAATTAACTCTTGAATATCTTGGCTTGTTGAGTTATGGCCCAGTGAAAAACGCAAGGTGCATCTCGCCGCATCTTCATCGGCGCCCATAGCAAGCAATACATGAGATGGTTGCGGCACACCTGCGCTACAAGCCGATCCAACAGAACACTCAACACCATTTGCATCAAGCAACATCAGCAAGGAGTCACCTAAGCAACCAGGGAAAGTAAAGTGCACATTATTAGCCAAGCGATTTTGTAAATCACCATTCAAGATTGCATCAGGCACAGTTGCTTTAACTTCGTTTATTAGCTGATCGCGTAACTGAGTAATTTTGGCGACTTGTTCGCTGCGTCGCTGCGCCGAAATTTCAAGTGCCTTGGCGAATGCCACGATTGCTGGAACATCAAGCGTTCCTGATCTAACATCTCGCTCTTGTCCTCCACCATGAATTAGTGGAGTAACTGTGCAGTCTCGACTCATGATGATTGCACCAACACCATGCGGTCCACCAACTTTGTGACCAGAGACAGACATGGCGCATGTTCCCAATTCAGAAAAATTCACGTCTAACCAGACGGGAGCCTGAACGGCATCGGTATGAAAGCGAATTCCATGCCCACGAATAACTTCAACCAGTGCTGCAATGTCATTTATGGTGCCGACTTCATTATTTGCCAACATGACACTTACGACTGCAACCGATTCAAAATCACCATTAATCGTTTTTTCTAAAGCTTCTGGCGTAACTAATCCAGTGGCAGTTACCGGAATGTACTCGACACGGAATCCGTCGCTATCACCTAGCCAATGCGCTGGATCAAGAATTGCGTGATGTTCTACTGCGCTAATTAGTACTCGATCGCGTTTTGGATTTTTGTCACGCTGATCCCAAGCGATGCCTTTTAGTGCGATGTTATTTGCCTCTGTTCCACCTGAGGTGAATACAACTTCAGCTGGTCGACAACCAAGAACATTAGCTACGTTCTCTCGAGCCTCTTCGACTAATCGACGTGCTCGGCGACCTGAGGCATGCAAAGATGACGGATTGCCACAATCCGTCAGTAACTTTGCCATTAGCTGCGAAACTTCCGGATACATCGGAGTTGTTGCAGCATGATCTAAGTACGCCACTAGGCAATTCTACCTATTTATAAAAGTGGCGGAATTAGTGAAATTTACTTGCGCGCCTTAATTCGAGTTGTTAAGTCAGGCACGACCTCGTTTAAGTCACCAACAATTCCAAAATCTGCCAAATCAAAAATTGGTGCTTCAGGGTCTTTATTCACCACAACAACAGTCTTTGAGGTTTGCATGCCAGCACGATGTTGGATTGCTCCCGAAATGCCATTCGCAATGTAAAGCGAAGGAGATACTGTTTTTCCAGTTTGACCCACTTGGAATTGATGTGGATACCAACCGGCGTCAGTAGCCGCGCGTGAAGCTCCGACCGCTGCGCCAAGAACATCTGCAAGCGGCTCAATTACATTCTTAAAGCCCTCTTCGCTTGCAACTCCGCGACCACCCGAAACAACTACTGCTGCTTCAGATAAATCTGGACGACCACTCTTTTGCACCGAAACTCGGTTTGTCACTTTTGTTTTTGATGGAGTGTGATCTACGGTCAGTGAGACAACCTCAGCAGATCCGCCACTAGCAACCGGAGAAATCGAATTTGGCCGCACAGTAACAATTGGTGTACCAGAAGTTACTTTTGCAGTAACGATTGTGGCGCCACCAAAAATATTTTGGGTTACTGAACCGTCTGAACTGATATCCGTTGCATCAGTTAGTACACCTGAATTAGTTGCCAAGGCAAGTCGACCAGCGATCTCTTTTCCATCGGCGGTAGATGGAACCAACACTGCGGCTGGATTTAATTCTTTGACCAACTTTGCAAGTGCAGTTACAGCCGGAACAACAACTTCATTTACATAGACTTCACTTGAATCTACATAAACTTTTTTAGCGCCGTGGTCGCCGAGTAGTCCGCTGGTCGAATCTGAACCTGGACCTAGTACTACAGCAACTGGTGAGCCTACTTTTGCAGCCATGGCCAGCAACTCAAGTGAAACTTTCTTTACTTCACCCTTTGCATGTTCAATGAGAACTAAAACGTATGTCATAACTTCTCCTAAATGAACTTCTGTGAAACTAGGAATTCTTCAAGCTTTGCTGCCGCAGTGCCATCAACAACAATTTGGGTTCCAGCTGCTTTAGCTGGGCGTGCGGTGAAATTAGCAACAGTAGACCAAGCTGCAGATAAACCAACTGCACTTGGCTCAACACCAACCTGGGCAAGTGAAAGAGTTTCCATCGGCGCCTTCTTAGCCGCCATGATGTTTTTAAACGATGGATATCTTGGTTCATTGATTTTTTCAACAACTGAAACAACAGCTGGCATAGCCGACTTAACTTCGTCGTATCCATAGTCAGTTTGTCGCTGGATTGTTAATTCGCTTCCAGTGACTTCAACTTTGCTTGCAAATGTCATCTGAGGCAGATCTAGACGAGCGGCCACCATTGCAGGAACAACACTCATCCGGGCGTCAGTTGATTCACTACCGAACAAAATAAGATCAAAATCTTTACCTTTTAAAGCTTGGGCAATTACTAGTGATGTGGCAACTGCATCAGATCCGTGAAGCGCATCGTCAACAACATGTATTCCGTCGTTGGCTCCCATTGAAATTGCTTTTCGAATACTGTCTGCAGCTTCTGCTGGTCCAACTGAAAGGATCGTTACTTCGCCACCGTGCGCTTCAACTAAACGCAAAGCTTCTTCAACGGCGTACTCATCTAATTCGTTTACAACTCGATCAGCTGCAGCTCGATCTAATGTGTTGTCGGCAGGATTCAATTTCTTTTCTGCCCAACTGTCTGGGACCTGTTTAATACAGACGCAAATTTTCAAGGTGTTGGCTCCTTTTTATGCCTAGTGCCCGAAACTAGACCACATTGAAATTGTATCCAATCCAGTAAAAGTTGCTTTGGCTGGGGATTAGCTAAACGTTGCTTTGCCCGGACCGTTTTCAATGAAGGACTGCATCCCAATCATTTGATCAGCAGTTCCAAACAAACCAGCAAAAATTTCTTGTTCAACTTTTAAACCTTCAGCCAAGCTAACTTCAATTCCCTGATCTATGGCTGCCTTGGCCGCGGCTAACGCAGTTGCAGAGCCTTTCGCCAAACTGTCTGCCAACTCTAATGCGCGACTTAAAAGTTGATCAGGTGCAACAACTTCATTAACTAACCCAAAACTTTGTGCTTCAACAGCCGGAACAAATCGACCGGTAAAAATCAAATCTTTGGCTTTTGCGCTGCCAATTAGCCGTGCAAGTCGCTGAGTGCCACCAGCACCTGGAATCACCCCGAGCAAAATTTCTGGCAAACCAAGTTGAGCATCATTGCTTGCGACTCGAAAGTCACAGGCTAAGGCAAGTTCTAGGCCACCACCTAGTGCATATCCAGTTACTGCAGCAATTGTTGGTTTTGGAATTTGCGAAACTGCTGTGAAGCAATCTTGTAACCCTGGAGTTTCTCGTGCCGCATCTGCAGCATTCCAATTCACCATTTCTTTTATGTCAGCACCTGCGGCAAAAGATTTTTCGCCACCATAAATGACTACTGCTCTGACATCTGGATTTTCTGAGATCTCATTGCTGATTAATCTAATTTCTTCTTGCATGGCACGATTCAAGACATTCATTTTTGGTCGATCTAAGCGAATCAATCCAACTGAACCGTGGTGCTCTAAAGAAACGAATTCATACATATAAATAAGCCTAACGACTTAGTAATGTCGCCACCTATTCTGCAAGTTTTTTGGGCAAGATAGTGTTTTGTCAGCAAAAGTTTGACCAAAAGAATGGGGCGGTAATGCACGGTATTGAAGCCGGCTTGCCTGAACCATTAGGTGCAACCATAGTTTCTGGTGGCGTTAATTTTGCAGTATGGGCTCCTGAATCAGATCGCGTAGAGCTTTGTTTACTCGACGATGATGGAGCGCATTGGAATGTTGATCTACCTGGATTTACCAAGGGTGTATATCACGGCTTTATTCCAGAAATTGGTCCAGGACAACGCTATGGATTTCGAGTTCATGGCGCTTGGCAACCAGAAAAAGGTTTGCGCTTTAATCCAGCGAAACTTCTTATTGATCCGTATGCCAAAGCCATCACTGGTGAACTGAAATTTCATGAAGCAGTTTTTGGACACATCGGAAATGACACCACGGTATTTAACTCCATGGACAGCAGCCCGTTTGTTCCAAACTCTGTAGTAGTTAATGATTCTTATGACTGGGAAGATGACAAATTACCTCGGATTCCACTTGCGAATACCGTTATTTATGAAGCACATGTAGTTTCACTGACAAAAACTCACCCAGAAATCCCAGAACATCTTCGGGGAACCTACGCGGGTATGGCTCACCCAGCAGTAATTTCACACCTAAAAAATCTGGGTGTGACAACTGTCGAATTGCTGCCAATTCATCATTGGCTAAGTGAAACATTTCTATTGGCAAGAGGTGCGCAAAATTATTGGGGTTACAGCTCGATTGGTTTCTTTGCCCCACACGCAGGGTATTCATCAACTGGTACCAAAGGCGAACAAATCCGCGAATTCAAAGACATGGTCAAGGCATTCCATCAAGCTGGGCTCGAAATTGTGCTCGATGTCGTCTATAACCACACAGCTGAAGGAAATGAATTTGGTCCTACCCTTTCGTTTCGTGGTTTAGATAATTCGGGTTACTACCACCTAGCTGAAGATCAATCAAAGTACTGGGATTCAACTGGATGCGGAAATACAATTCGAGCAAGTCATCCCCAAACGCTGCGCTTAATTATGGATTCACTTCGTTACTGGGTAACCGAAATGCATGTTGATGGATTTCGCTTTGACCTAACAAGTGCACTGACTAGAAATTCTTCCCATGAAGTGGATTTAGAAGGTGCGTTTCTAACTGCAGTTACTCAAGATCCAATTTTGCGAAACGTAAAGTTGATCGCCGAACCTTGGGATCTTGGTAGTGGCGGTTATCAAGTTGGCTCCTATCCTGCTCCGTGGAGTGAATGGAATGATCAATTTCGCGATACCGTTCGTGACTTTTGGCGCGGACAAAGTGGTGGCGTTGCAGAACTTGGCTGGCGATTAACGGGTTCGGCAGATATGTACTGGGATCAAGTTGGTGGATCTCATGCATCGGTTAACTTCGTAACTGCTCACGACGGTTTTACCTTAAGAGACTTAGTTAGCTACAACGAAAAACATAATTTGGCTAACGGTGAAGAAAATCAAGATGGCAATAACTCGAATAGATCTTGGAATTGTGGTGTCGAAGGTGAAACCCAAGATGCGACAATCAACTCACATCGACACCGCCAAATGCGCAATTTACTAGCCACCACAATTTTGAGTGCTGGAATTCCGATGTTGCTTGCCGGGGATGAAATTGGCCGAACCCAACAGGGAAATAACAATGCCTATTGCCAAAATAATGAAATTTCCTGGGTTAACTGGAACTTGGCGGCTTGGCAAAAAGAGATCCAAGATTTCACCGCACACTTAATTAAAATTCGCCAAGCCCATCGAGTATTTCAGCGAAGTGGATATTTGCAAGGTGAAAACGTTGAGTATGTAAACGTGCCAGACATTGCTTGGTTTAGTCCGGATGGAAATTTATTCACCAATGAAGACTGGCAAGATCCGCAAACTCGTGCAATCGGGATGTACTTAGCTGGGGCAATATCTGATGGCATTAATACTGACATGGTTGATAATGGTTTTTACTTTTTCTTAAATTCAGGTGACAACCCAGTGACAGTGAACCTACCAGCCGGAGATTTTGCAAAAAGTTATCGGCTTATGTTCAATACCGTTGATTCTCATGATTGGGAAAAATTTGACTTGATTCCTGCTGGAAGTCAGGTCGTGTTAGCTCGGTGGTCCAGTGCACTCTGGATGGTCACTTCCCGCTAGTTACTTACAGATAATTAGCCAACAATTACGCCTTGGGCCTGGCTAATCGCTACGGTTGACTTGTGGCAACTACTAAACCAAGTTCGGGTTCAATCGGTCGAATCCCAGTTTTAGATATTTGGCCAATGGTTAGTGGCGGTATCCGACCGGTTAAAGCGGTAACAGGTGAGCGGATAAAAATTTATGCCACTGTTTTTCGTGAGGGGCATGACAGCGTTGCTGCGGATGTAGTACTGGTTGATCCGAACGGAGAACAATTTTCTCGAACTCGGATGAAACTCATCGGCGAGGGTACTGATCGATATGTAGCTGCTATTCAACCAAGTAAAGAAGGTAACTGGAGTTACCGAATCGAAGCTTGGAGTGATCCACTTTCGACTTGGCTACATCGAATTGAAGTTAAAGTACCAGCAAATATTGATGTGGAACTTGAGTTTCAAGAAGGTTCTACCCTCTTACAAAAAATTGCAAAGTTAGCATCTGGTAAAGATTCCGAAACCATTAGCAAAATTGCAAAATCAATTGTCGATAAAAATTTGCTTCCGGCAATTAGACAAAAATTAGTTGAAGATCCAATTTTTTTGGAGATGTTACGTAGTTATCCATTGCGCGAATTTGTTTCTAGTTACGGTCCAATCAAATTAAAAGTTGAACGTAAAAGGGCACTTTACGGTTCTTGGTATGAATTTTTCCCTCGCAGCGAGGGCGCCAAGCAATTAGCCGATGGCAAATGGCAAAGCGGAACATTTAAAACAGCTGCACTTCGATTGCCAGCCATTGCAGATATGGGATTCGATGTTTTGTATCTACCCCCGATTCATCCAATTGGGATAACGAATCGCAAAGGACCAAACAATTCATTAACTGCTGGACCGAATGATCCTGGCTCTCCTTGGGCTGTTGGAAGTAAATCAGGCGGTCACGATGCAATTCATCCTGAACTAGGAACTGAAAAAGATTTTGTTGAGTTTGTCGCTACGGCCAAGAAATTAAATATCGAAATCGCCTTGGACTTGGCTTTACAAGCAAGTCCTGATCACCCGTGGGTGAAGGAACATCCAGAATGGTTTTCCCAAAGAGCAGATGGAACTATTGCCTACGCAGAAAATCCACCTAAAAAATATCAAGACATCTACCCAATTAACTTTGATCAAGATCCAACTGGCATCTATGCCGAAGTTGAAAGAGTTGTTCGGCATTGGATGAATTTAGGTGTGCGAATTTTTCGAGTCGATAATCCGCATACAAAACCTGTCGCGTTCTGGGAGTGGTTGATTAGTCGGATAAATGCCACTGACCCAGACGTTATTTTCTTGGCAGAGGCTTTTACTCGACCAGCAATGATGCGCGCGTTGGCTGAAATTGGATTCCAACAAAGTTACACATATTTCACCTGGCGAAACAATAAATGGGAACTTGAAGAATACTTACGTGAACTAAGCGGTGGGGCTTCGCCGTATATGCGCCCAAATTTCTTTGTAAATACTCCGGACATACTTCCAACTTATTTACAAGAAGGTGGTAGACCAGCTTTTGCAATTAGAGCTGCGCTGGCTGCAACACTTTCTCCAACTTGGGGCGTTTATGCCGGATATGAACTGTATGAGAATCGTCCGACGAAGCCAGGTGCTGAGGAGTACTACTTCTCAGAAAAATATGAGTTTAAAAACCGGGATTGGGCCGGAGCAATAAAATCTGGAGATTCACTTGCTCCACTAATCAAGAAACTAAATGAAATACGTCGCTCCCATCCGGCACTGCAACAACTTCGCGAAATTGAATTTCACCGAGTCGATTCAGATCAAGTTATTTGTTACTCCAAAAAAGATGGTGATGATCTAGTGATCTGCCTAGTAACTCTTGATCCTTTCGTTAGTCAAAAAACTACCGTGCACTTTGATATGCCAAAACTTGGTCTTGATTGGGCTAGTCAAATAGATTTCGTTGATGAATTAACCAGCACCGAATTCAAGCTTTCTGAACATACCGAATTTAATTTCGACCCTTCTGGGCAATTTGCTTTCATTTTGACCAAGAAAAAAATTGTTAAACGATAATGGCTACACATAAAGCTCCGACTGCCCAATTAGATCAAAT
>JACCEA010935275.1_pt1 | contig 12495 bp, 14 predicted proteins | sample 7449851 | NCBI WGS metagenome assembly JACCEA01 (sample SAMN15323453, study PRJNA562643) | freshwater metagenome | isolation source: river surface water | place: USA:Blue River Watershed | collected 2017-08-18 | reverse complement strand
CCGCCGTACTCAATGACGAAGCCAGTAACGGTGTAATCTCCACCGCCGCCGGTATTGTTCAAGTCATTCCATTTTCCGGCGACCAGACCTCCGGTGTTGCTGCTAATGAGCTGGGCGTAATCCTCAGTACCACCGCCGTTATTAGGTTCACCTGTTTGCCAGCTGTAATAGGGGGACGTGTTGTAAACAGGGTTATTGCCGTCACTGGGCTCGGTCATGATGAGGGTGCCAGCTTCTGGCCCGGTCACCCACCGCCACTCTCCTTCGACTGCCACATCGTTGGCACCAATCCAGGCGTTACCGCCCACTTTGGCGACGATGAAGTCGTTTTCCTGCTGCGAGGTGATGGTGGTCAGGTAGCCATCCAACCCGTTGAATTTCATTACGAAATATCTCGCAGCATTTTCGGCGGCTGTCCAGGTTGTATCGTTAATGGTGATGCCGTTAATGGTGCTGCCGTATTTGATGTATTCGTAGTAATGCCCGTTGTTCGGGTTGTAGGCTTGGCCACCTCTGACCGCACTGATATTGAGCGTGGGGTTGGCATTGGCATTGCTGTTGTAAACCTGCAGCGATTGCAGGGCTGCATTGACCTGGCTCAACGTGCCCTCAAACGCAATGCTGTTGGCTGAGCCGTCGTACAAATTACCGTAGCCGGTGGAGGTCGTCACCCCGGTGCTGCTATTGCTGAGCTTGATGTTGCCGCTACCGATTTCCGCCACAATCCGCACGGTGCCAGAGAAGCCAGCCGCCGGCGCAGAGCTGTAAACAGGGGTCCAGGTGTTGACCTGTAGGTTGGAAAGCGATGGGGCAACGATGGAAGTGGTCAAGAGAAATGTCCTAAAGTGCGTTGTGCAATGAAGAGGCGTCTTGAAACACCATTGAATAAACTCTATCGGGTGCCTTTTTTAAAACCTAAAAAATCCCAAATCCCTGACTTCAACATGCTTGATGCTTTTCACCACCGCCCTTGGTGGCGTTACACAGCCCTGGTTTGGGTGTTGCTTTGGATTTGCCTGGCGGGGGCCGGTTCTGCCCATGCGCAGGACCACATCGTCGAGAGAGGCTGGCTGGAAGACCCCACCGGTCAACTGACCTGGACTGAGGTGCAGGAGCGTGCCATGCAGCCCTTTAAGGAGACCTTGAACCAGGGATTTGGCAGGGGAGTGTTGTGGCTGCGGTTGCGCATTGAGCCCAACCCTTTGCAACTGCCCTCTGCTCCGCTCGACCCGCTGGTGCTGCGCATTCGCCCTGTGTACCTGGATGAGGTGGTGGTATTTGATCCGCTGGCGCCTGGCGGCCGGGTGGGTGTGGTCGGTGATCGTCAGCACCCTCAGCAGGACGTGTTGCAGGGCACAGACTTTTTGATGCCCATTGCCCGTGGCAATGTCCCGCGTGACCTTTGGCTGCGGTTGCAGTCCACCAGCACCCGACAGATCCATGTGGAGGCATTGCCCCAGGACACACTGGCATCCACGACGTTGCGGTGGAACGTCATCACCAGCTTTTACATCGGCGCAGTCATGGTGCTATTGCTCTGGGGCGTCGTCAACCTGCTGTTGACTCGTGATGCGGTGATGGGCTCTTTTGCGTTGATGAACTTGACTGCCGGCTTGTTTGGGCTCACCTCCCTGGGCTTCTTTCGGGTCTTTTGGCCTTTGGCCTGGAGTGCCGAGACCTTGAATTTGCTGGGCAGTTTGTTTTCGGTCCTGGTGGTGGGCGGGGGTGTGGTCTTTCACATCCGCTTCTTGCGCGAATTTCGGCCTGTCACTTGGGCCATGGGCTTGCTTTATGCCATGCTGGCGCTGGTGCTGGTCAATTTGGCGCTGTTGGCCTTGGGGCAAGTCACTTGGGCCTTGCAAAGCAATATGGTGACCATCCTGTTGGCGCCACCGATTTGTCTGGTGTGCGCTATCACAGGCAGAGTTTGGGTAATGGCGCCAGACGCCATTGCGGAGCCAGCTTTGACCAGGCAGGTGTTGGTGGCTTTTTATGTGAGTTTTCTCACAATTTTTATGCTGTCTTCCACGACCGGTTTGGGTTGGCTCCCCGCCAGCGAGTGGACTATCTATGTCAGCCAGCTGCACACGTTGGTCAGCAGCGTGTTGCTGATGTTGATGTTGCAATACCGTGCATTCATATTAAGTAAAAAAAGGCAGCAAGCACAATTAGATTTGGAAAAAAGTACCCTTCAAATTGCTCATGAGCGCCAGATGCGTGAAGATCAGGCCCAGCTGATGGTCATGTTGACCCATGAACTGAAAACACCGCTGGCGACGATGCACATGCGACTTGATCCGGGTGCTCAAGGCACTCAGGCCATCAAACGTGCCATCGGTGACATGAACAGGGTGATTGAGCGTTGCTTGCAAACCACTCAGCTTGATGACCGTCAATTGCTGGTCAACAGCGAGCATGCGGATTTGGTCAAACTGATACTTGATGCTGTTTCTTCGTGCGCACAGCCTGCGCAGGTGCAAATGCAGATGCCGGCGCAGTGCTTCATCCAGACTGACAGGCAGTTGCTGTTCGTCGTGCTGAGCAACCTGCTTGAGAACGCCTGCAAATACGCTGCTGCTGACTCATTGATCCTGTTACATCTGAAAGCACAAGAGCCTTCGCCAGAGACGCCGGGTCAGGTCCGGATCGAGATTTCTAACCTGCCGGGTCTTGCTGGCTGGCCAGATGCTGACAAGGTGTTTGATAAATACTACCGCAGTCCACAGGCAAGACGTCAGGCTGGTACAGGGTTAGGGTTGTTTCTTGTGCATAAGCTGATGCAAACCCTGGGCGGCCATGCGGTGTACGCGCCCGACAGCGTGCACGTACGTTTTGTCTTGCAACTGCCCATATCAGCTTCAGCTGTCTGATTTGGTTTCCTTTGGGATGGTTGCTATCTTGTTTTCTATGATCGAGTCTGAATTGCCCTTGAATCCCATTAAGACCTGATGCCCAAAGCTCCTTCACTTCATATTCTGGTGGTCGAAGACAACGATGGCTTGCGCGAGGCCACGGTCGATTTTCTTCAATCAAAAGGGCATCATGTCAGCGGAGTTGTCTGTGCTGAGGATGTAGACGACACACCGACGCGCGATGTGCCTGATCTTTACGTCATAGACGTCAACTTGCCTGGAGAAGACGGGTTCAGTCTGGCGCAACGCATCCGATCGAGTCAGCCTGTTGCTGGCATTGTGCTTATGACAGCCCGAGGTCAATTAAAAGATCGACTCTCCGGATATGAGTCTGGCGCCGACAACTATCTGATCAAGCCCGTAGAGCAAAGCGAGTTGCTGGTGTGCATCAACAATCTGGCGCATCGTCTCAAGTCTGGCGGCAAAACCGTGTCAAAGCAGCTGGTTTTAAATAGTCAGACACTCAGTTTGACTGGGCCCAAGGGAGCAGTCACTTTGACCTTGCCGGAAAGTCTTTTGCTCGCAGCATTGTCCAGGGCTGCAGGGCAGAAATTGGAGCGCTGGCAAGCGATGCAGCTGATTGATGCCAAAGACAAGGGGTTGGTGGTGGCAAATCTGGAAATGCGTATCAGCGCCTTGCGCAGAAAGCTCACGCAATGCGGGGCGCCAGAAAATGCCATCAGGACTTTGCGGGGTTTTGGTTATTTTCTGAGTCATCCCATCATGCTGATGTGAAGGGCATCACGCCATCAGAAAAGGCTATCTAACAGCCTTCTGGCGGAAGCGGTGAGATTCGAACTCACGGACCCTTTCGAGTCGCCGGTTTTCAAGTCTAGGAACAAACACCACTGAAATCAAATACTTAGGCGGATTTCATTTCCGCAAATACCCCAATTTTGGGCGTTCTAAGTGTTTGATTTTCCTGATCCCGCCCACCTTGTTGCGGAAACGATTTTCCCACCTTTTCTCTGCCCTGAACAGCTGCGGAAATACCACCAGAGGAACGGCCCGCCGTCCTGGGTGACAGTGTGGGAAACGTTATGAACATTCAGAACCATTCAACCGCAACGAGAGGTGACCAAGTGCAGACCGAGAACCAGAACGCAACCGGAACCCGCTACATCCGCGCCAACCAGCTGCTGCAGCAGTTCGTTCCATTCAGCCCGTCAACCCTGCGCCGCAAGGTGCTGGCCGGCGAATTCCCGCAGCCTGTGAAGCTGTCCGCCCGCGTGGTGGCCTGGAAGCTTGACGACGTGATCGCGTGGGCGAAGGCGTGCGAAACCGCCGGGGCTTGACGCCATGAGCATGTTTGCCATGGTGCCCATCGAAGTGATTCAGGACAGGCGGTTGACGCTTGAGCAGATTCGCGTCCTGGTCGCATTGCTTTCATTTCGCAACAAGGTTGGTGACACCGTGTGGCCGTCGCGTGCCGCTATTGCCGAGCGTACAGGAATGCACCCTGCCAACATTAGCAGCGCCACCACCGCACTGGTTGCTCTTGGCTGGTTAGAAAAAGACGGCAAGGGCGGACATAGCAAAGCCACCAGGTACACCATCAAAGCGCAGACGTTTTGTTCTCAAACGGTAGCCGAACGGGCAACGGTAGCCGATGCGGCAACGGTAGCCGAACGGGCTACACCTACGGTAGCCCAACAGGCTACACGCCCCCTAGCCGATTCGGCTACACGCATAGAACAGACCAATGAACAGACCAGGGAACAGACCAATGATTTGGGCGCTTCGCGCCCTGCGCGCGCAAAGAATGGAAAGCGCCGCCCCTTGTCTGCTAACCCGCCAGGATTCGACGAAGTGTTGTCCCTGATCGAGTACGAGGTTCAAGGATTCATGACGCCGGAGGAAAAGCTGGCAGAGGCGGAAGCCTTCACCGACTACTACCAGGCCATAGGCTGGGTAAGGAAGGGCGGTGCGCAAATCTTCTCACTCGAAAAGCTGGTGGCCGATTGGATTGGACGGAAGGAGGCGCAGCAATGAGTCGAAACATCAAACACCAGGTGCGCGCAGCACTGGAAGCAGGCCAGGCACTGACCAGCCTGGACGCCTATTACCGCTTTGGCAGCCATCACCTGGCCAGCACGATCCGCACGCTGCGCGCTGAAGGCATGGCAATCACCAGCACCAGGGTGACCAAGCGTTACCCCGATCGGAAGGCGGTGGCCTTTGCCCTGTATCACCTGGCCGGCGTGCAGCCGGAAGCGGACGGCAGGCAATGAGGGGCGGCACGGCATGGCATGGGGGCGGGGGTTCAAGGTACTAGCTTGGCCGGTGGGGCTTGCGGCGGGAAGCCTGCCGCGGCATTCCCTTTGTGAGTGCCCCTGATTTTTCGCTTCGTTTCGCACCAGAACGGCCCACGCGGCGCCGAAAAGCTAGACCCCTACTCGCTGGCCACCTGAATCACAAAAGCCCGCAGCAGGCCGCAAAACCGAATCGCGGAGCGCCCCGACTTCGCCTTGGCTGAAAAATAAGGGGGGCGGAAAAACCTCCAGAGGAAAAGCACGCCAGATTCTCCGAGCATGTCGGTATCGAACCCAAAACGAGGCCCGACAAATGCCAGCCAACACCCTGACCGACCTGATTTCCCAAGCGCGCAACGCGGCGCCGTACACCGTGCGCGACCGTGGCCCGCACTTCGAGCCGCAATACCTGCCGAAGCGCGCTGCAGCCATGCGCAGCCTGAACCTGAAGGCGTCCTTCCTGCCGCGCCTGTTCGACAAGAACGGCCGCATGATTTCGGCACCGATCGGAATGCCGGCCGGCGAGAAAATCGCACTGGACGCCGCTGTGGTGGCTGCAAGCCGGGTGGCGCAAGCTGGGGCGCATGTGCTGATCCGCGACGACCAGCTGCGCGCTACCCCGATCGGAACCGACAAGGGCGTGGTAATGGCTGACGTGCTATCCACGTTTTCGACGATCGAGCCGGCAATCTTCAGCGATGTGGCAGACGATGCCGATGTCGCCGTCACCGCTGCCCTGCCAATGCACCGCGCGACCATGGACTGGTCAACGGCGCAAGGTGTGGCTGTCCGCTTCGAGGTTCCGCGCAGCACGCTGAAGGACTACGACCAGGAACTTTTTTCTAATGAACTGCTGCTGGCCCTGGGCCTGGGCCTGGGGCGTGCTGCCGATCGCCTGATGCTGGCGGCCGTAGCAGCAGCCACCCCGGCACCGTTCAGCCTGGCAGCAGCAGCTGCGCAAGGGCTGAAGGCTGGCGAACTTCGGGCACTGATCGGCACAAGCGCCGCCGGGGCGGCATTCCGTGCTGATGGCCAGCTGACCGCAGCCGGCATCGATGCTGAACTGACCGCAGACATGGCCGGCACCCTGGTCGGCGCCTGGGATCGGGCAGCCATTGCAATCAGCAACGACGTGCACCTGCTGGCCGAGCGCACCGCCAAGAACGGCACGCTGGCTGTGACCGCATGGGCGCACATGATCCCGATGCTGCTCGACTCCAGCAAATTCTGGTCGGTGGCCTGATGAACGCCACGTTCTAGCGCCTGGCCGAGATATTCGCACGCCGGCAGGCTGGGCTTCCTGAGTACGTCGAGGCTGAACTGGCCTGCTGTACCGTGACCACCCGCGACACCGATGACGGTGAATCGCGTGCCGTGATCATGGGGCTGGGTGGCCGCGCAATTTACCGAGACCAGGTGGAGGCCCGCATTCGCAAACGCTGGCCCGAACTGAACCACCGCCAGGTTCAGCGCGCCTGCGACTTCCTGGACGCGCGCGTCCGCCTGGCAGCAACACCGAGCCGGCAAGCGCGCCGCCGCACATCCTGGATTTGGAATTTTTGAGGACTACGCATGACCACGACCCACATTTCCCACGGCCTGACCATTGCCACACGCCAGAACGCGGACGCAAAGCCGAAGGCCGTCACCATCCGAATTTTGCCGGCTGACCTGGACAGCGGCATCAAGACTTCGGTCGTTATCGGCGGCAAATTCGCACGCCCTGGTGACCAGGCCGAAGTGACCGAACACGAAGCCAATGACCTGATCGCGCGGGGCCGCGCGGAACTGGTGGCGAACTGATGTCACCGCCATGGCCGATGGCGGGAGTAATCGGCTGGTTTCTCGGTGGCCCCATGGGGCTTTGAGGGCGGCCCCGATGCCCGGAAGGCAAAAGGGCTGCCCGTTTTTTTAAGGTGACACGATGGCAAACAAGAGGCTGAACGCCACCATCACGATCGGCGGGGCGATCACAGGAGCATTGAAAAGCGCCCTGGGCACCACCCGCACCAAGCTGGGGGAGATTGGCAGCACCGTGCGCCAGCTGGAGCGCCAGCAAAAGCAGCTGGGCACGTCGATCCAGACCTTCGGCAGCATGGGCAAGAACGTCGACGGAATGCGCGCGCGCTACGCTGCGTTGACCGATCAGATCGGCAAAGCCCGCCGCGAGCAAGAGCGATTGAAGGCGGCCGGCGACATGAGCGCCGCCGGTGGCGCACGCATGGCCAACGCTGGCATGGCGATCGGCGCGACCATGGCAGCCGCGTCCACCGCCTTCGTGCCAGTGATCCAGGCCGCAGCCTTCGAGAAAGCCATGCTGGGCGTGGCCAAGCAAGTCGAGGGCGCCCGCGATGAATCGGGCAAGCTGACCGCGACCTACTACCAGATGGGCGAAGCGATCCAGCGTCTGGGGCGTGAAATCCCGATGGCCACCAACGAGATCGCGGACATGGTGACGGCCGGCGCCCGCATGGGCGTGGCCAAGGACGAACTGATCGGCTTTACCCGCACGGCCGCGATGATGGCCAGCGCCTTTGAACTGCCGGCCGGCGAACTGGCCGACCAGATGGGCAAGATCGCGCAGCTGTTCAAAATCCCGATCCCGCGCATTGGCGAACTGGCCGATGCGATCAACTACCTGGACGACGAGACGCAATCGACCGCGCCGGGGCTGATCGACTTCCTGACCCGTACCGGGGGCGTGGCTGGCGCAGTGTCCGTGACGGCCAGCCAGATGGCCGCCCTGGGTTCGACGCTGCTGTCCCTGGGAGAGCGTAGCGAAACCGCCAGCACGGCGACCAATGCCTTCTTCCAGAAGCTGGCTGCAGCTGACAAGGGCACGAAGGCATTCAAGGCCGCCATGGCCGAGGTGGGCCTATCCGCGGCCGAGGTGCAGAAGGGAATGCAGGTCGACGCGCAAGGCACGATCCTGAAGGTGCTGGACGCGGTGGGCAAGATGCCGGCCGAAAAGCGCCTGGGAGTGCTGGTCGACCTGGTGGGCCTGGAGCATTCCGACACCCTGGCCAAGCTGGCCGGTAACGTCGAGGAATACCGGCGCCAGATCGAACTGGCCGGAAGCCAAAAGGCAGCGGGGAGCATGTCGCGCGAATTCCAAGCGCAGCTGCAGACCACGAACGCGCAGTGGGAGATCACGAAAAACGTGGTCACCGAAGTGGGCGTGAAGATCGGCAGCGTGCTGCTGCCGGCGGTGAATTCCGCCCTGGTGACGATCGGGGGCGCCACGTCCGCCGTGGCCGACTTCGTTCGGGAGAACAAGACGCTGATCGGTAACGTGGCTGCAGCTGCCGCCGGTATCGGTGGCGCCCTGCTGGCCTGGAATGGCCTGTCCTTTGCGATCGGTGCAGGCATGAAGGCGATCGGCCTGGTCATGGCAGCCAACCCGATCGGCCTGGCCGCCCTGGCGATCGCTGGCACCGCAGCGGTGATCTGGAAGAACTGGGAGCCGATCAAGGGCTTCTTCGTGGGCCTTTGGGACACCGTGACGAACGCGGCGACGTGGGCCTGGGACGGCATCAAACGCGCGTGGCTGGACTACACCCCCATGGGACAGATCGTGAAGAACTGGGAGCCGATCAAGGGCTTCTTCGCCGGCCTGTTCGACAACATCCGAGCGACCGCGACCGCAGCGATCGATTGGGTGCTGGGCAAGATTGCAGCCGTGGGTGAAATGTGGGGCAAGACCAAGGCGTTCTTCGGCTTTGGCCCCGAGGCTGGCGCAGCTGGTGGGAGCGCAAAGCCCCAGCCGGCCAGTGTGCCCGCGGTATCTCAAGGACTGCCACCGATCCCTGCCATGCGCGCGGGGAACGCACCAGGCCCGACGGTCAACAACACGGTCACCGCACCGATCACGATCAACCAGCAACCCGGCCAGGACAGCAAGCAGCTGGCCGACGAGGTGGCGCGCCGGCTGAAGGAGCGCGAAAGCGTGCAGCGCCGTGGCGCCATGTACGACCACGCGATGGGGTACTGACCATGGAAGAACTACGCGAAGAACTGGCCGACCTGGTGGAGCGTGCGAAGGCCGTGCGCAACGGATTCGCCGGGGTGAAGTCGGCATCGAGCCTGGCCGCAATGGACGCGGCTGAATCACTGGCCGACCTGGGGCAGCGGTTCCACAACCTGTCGATCAAGCTGAAGCAGGCCGCCAGGGAGGAAGCGCAGCGCGATGCGCAAGCCCGTCATGGTGATCGGCTACCAAAGCGGAACGCCGCGCAGCTGGCGGACGCAATGTGCCGTCGTGGCGCGTATCGGGTGACGGCATGAGCGCGGCCGCACTGCCCCCTGTAGCGGCCGTCCTGGAAGGCATCATCGGGCGCCGCCTGACGATGGCCCTGGCATCGAGCACCGACGCTGGCACGGTGTACGTGCCACTTCACCCGAAGCCCACGCACAAGCTGGTGCAAGTGATCGGCATGGCGGCCACCGCCAAGCTGGCCGAAACCTTCGGAGGGCAAACCGTGCGAATCCCGGTGTGCGACCAGGTGCGCCGCGCCAGCCGTGACGCCGAAATCCGCAAGCTGGCCGCCGATGGCGTGACGCAGGTGGAGATCGCGCGCCGCTTCGGCATGACCGACCGCGCCGTGCGCTACATCCTGGCCGCCGGATAACATCCACTCGAATACACGCTTGCTCGTTTTCATGTTTGCTCTTAAACTCACAGCATCAACACTGTGAAAGGAGCAAACGATGGCTAAGAAGCAAACCACGGCGCAGGCCGGTACCGAAACCACGGCAGCGAGCGAAGGATCGGCAAGCCTGCCGCGTTCCCTGGTGTCGGAACGCGCAATCGCCCAGCGTGTGAACCGCGCCCTGGCGAAGCGTGGGCAGAAGCTGATCAAGAGCAAAGGCCCGCGCCAGGTTGCCGCCCTGGGTGAGTGGCACATTGCAGACGAACGGCAAGGCGGCATCGTTTCGACGAATGTGAGCCTGGCAGACGTGGCACGCCAGGAGGGCTTGCTGCAGCCATGGGAGGGCATCTTCGTGGTGGCCGATGCCGGCGGCAAGGCGCCGGGAACGCCTTCGACCTACCACCCGGTGATCGGCTACGTGGTCGGGACGGTACTTCGCGCAGCTGGTGGCCTTACCCGAGAACAGGCAATCGAGGCCGCCCGCGTGCTGGCCGACCAAACCGAACACGACGACGAGATCGACTTCATCGGCGCCGGCCTGGATCGCACGCTGACAACGCACATCGAACGATGAAAGGGGGCGACCATGGAAACCAGCCAAACAGCCCTGCAGCCAGGCGATCGCGTCCACAGCCTTCATGCTGGCCGCGGTGGGTTTGTGGTGCGCACGTACCCCGATGGATCGGCCTGCATTCATTGGGACGATCGGGAGCCGCAGGCGCCCGGCCTTGGCCATGAGCGTATGCCGCGCAAGCTGCTGCTGACCGCATCGGACTGCCCCCCGCCACGACCTGCACTGTAGGAGGCTGAACCATGCGACCAAAGACCAGCAACAGCGACCTGCCGCCCCGGATGATCCGCCGCAAGCGGAAGCTGAAATCCGGCAAGGTGTGGCAGAGCTTCTACTACAACGGCAGGGGCGCAGACGGCCGCCGTGTCGAGATTCCGCTGGGCAGTGACCTGATCGAAGCAAAGCGCCGGTGGGCGCAGCTTGAAGCGAAGGAAGCCCCGACCGACACCGGCTTGATGCGGTTCATCTTCGACCGATACGAGCGCGAGATCATCCCGGCGAAAGCGCCAGCGACCCAGCGCGACAACCTGCTGTGCTTCAAGAGCCTGCGCGCGGTATTTGACAGCGCGCCGATCGACGCGATCACGCCGCAGATCATTGCCCAGTACCGGGACAAGCGCGGCGAAGCTGCGCCGGTGCGAGCAAACCGGGAAATCACCCTGCTGTCGCATGTGTTCAACCTGGCGCGCGAGTGGGGCTACACCGCGAAGGAGAACCCGGCCAGGGGCGTGCGCAAGAACAAGGAAAAGCCGCGCGACTTCTATGCCGACGACAAGGTGTGGGCGGCCGTGTATGACAAGGCGTGCGCGGAACTTCAGGACGCGATGGACTTGGCCTACATCACTGGCCAGCGTCCGGCGGACGTGCTGAAAATGCGCCTGGCCGACATAAGCGACGGCGCGCTGGAAGTGCGCCAGAACAAGACCGCGAAGAAGCTGCGGATTCTGCTGGACGATCCAGAAGGCGGCCGCACCGACCTGGGCCAGCTGGTGGATCGCATCAAGGGACGGTCGCGCAAGGTATCGAGCCTGTTCCTGGTGGCCACCGCCGGCGGGGCACCGCTGAACAAATGGACGCTGCGCACCCGGTTTGATGACGCCAGGGACGCGGCAGCGAAGGAAGCGGCCACGGCTGGCAACGATGGCCTGGCAGCCCGCATTCGTTCCTTCCAGTTCCGCGACATCCGCCCGAAGGCCGCCAGCGAAACCGACCTGATCCACGCCAGCAAGCTGCTGGGACACACCGACAAGCAGATCACCCGCACCGTCTACCAGCGTGTCGGGGAGGAAGTGCTGCCGATCAAGAGGAAGCAGCGATCGTGAGGCCGGCACACAAAAACGGCCCCACGCTGGGGGCCGATTCGATAGGTGGCGGAGACGGTGAGATTCGAACTCACGGAAGGCTTTCACCTTCGTCGGTTTTCAAGACCGATCCATTAAACCACTCTGGCACGTCTCCAAAAATTCGCCGCGATTCGCGGGGGGTTGCGGAAACCGTTTCCGCAACTACGCGGAAAAATCACACCGAAACCATTACAGATCAAGCACATAGGAACGATATGCAGCGGCTTTCAAGACCGGTGCAATCGACCACTCTGCCACGCTTCCTTGGGGGGAGATTGTAACGAGATAAATGGCGGGATCGACACGGTCCGGCAAAAGCGACTCAAGTGGGGCTCAGCATGCCCCGTTTCTCAATGAAGGCCACCACTTCGGCCAGTCCGTCCAAGGTTTTCAGGTTGGTCATGACCCAGGGGCGGGTGTCCGGGTTGGGGCGCATGCGGTCGGTGTCGGCACGCATCACATCCAGATCGGCGCCCACATGCGGGGCCAGGTCGGTTTTGTTGATCACGAACAAATCGCTTTTGGTGATGCCGGGGCCGCCCTTGCGCGGGATCTTTTCGCCCGCAGCCACATCGATCACATAGATCGTGAGGTCACTCAGCTCGGGGCTGAAGGTGGCGGCCAGGTTGTCGCCGCCGCTTTCGATGAAGACCACGTCGGCGTTCGGAAATTTTTCGAGCATGCGGTCAATCGCTTCGAGGTTGATCGACGCGTCTTCGCGGATGGCGGTGTGCGGGCAGCCGCCGGTTTCCACGCCCATGATGCGCT
>JACCEA011727063.1_pt1 | contig 12499 bp, 7 predicted proteins | sample 7449851 | NCBI WGS metagenome assembly JACCEA01 (sample SAMN15323453, study PRJNA562643) | freshwater metagenome | isolation source: river surface water | place: USA:Blue River Watershed | collected 2017-08-18 | reverse complement strand
CCCAGCGTATTCGTTTGGCTACGCAGATTGGCACCCAGCTGGTCGGGGTGCTCTATATTTTGGATGAACCCAGCATTGGTCTCCATCAGCGAGACAATGTAAAATTGATCTCAGCATTGAAGCGACTTCGGGATCTGGGCAACTCCGTTCTCGTGGTCGAGCACGACAAGGACATGATGCTCGAGTCAGACTACCTAGTGGACATGGGGCCTGGCGCAGGAAGACACGGTGGCCATGTCGTTGCTGCAGGACCTCCTGCTGAAATCCTCCAATCTGACTCGGTTACTGCACGTTACCTGCAAGGAAAGTTGGGCTTGGATATTCCAAGCAGCCGAAGAGTAGGAACTGGAGAGCAGTTGGTCTTGAAAGGGGCTTCTGGCAATAACTTGAAAAATGTAACGGTATCCTTTCCCTTGGGTACCTTAATTGTGGTGACGGGGGTCTCGGGTAGTGGAAAAAGTACGCTGATCCACGAAACCTTGTTTCCACTCTTGAATCGGGAGTTTTACAACTCCAAAAAGGAACCGATGCCCTTTGATCGAATTGATGGGTTGAAGCAGTTAGACAAGGTGATTGAAGTGGACCAAAGTCCCATTGGCCGGACCCCTAGGTCCAATCCTGCAACCTACACGGGCATGTTTTCGGATATCCGTACTCTATTTACCGAGCTTCCGGAATCAAAAATCAGGGGCTACAAGCCGGGCAGATTTTCCTTTAATGTGAAAGGCGGCCGCTGTGAGGATTGCGAAGGAGCAGGAATGAAGTTGGTGGAGATGGATTTTCTCCCCGATGTTCACATCCCATGTGAGACCTGCAAGGGCAAGCGATACAATCGAGAAACCCTCGAGGTGCGATTCAAAGGGAAGTCCATTTCCGATGTGCTCGACATGACCGTAGAGCAGGCGGTAGAATTCTTTGAATTCCAACCCAAAATCCTTCGAAAAGTCATTACCCTGAGTGAGGTGGGCTTGGGCTACATCACGCTTGGACAGCATGCCACGACACTTTCCGGAGGCGAGGCGCAACGGGTGAAGTTGGCTACGGAATTATCCAAAAAAGATACGGGCAAAACCTTCTACATTTTGGATGAGCCGACTACGGGCTTGCATTTTCAGGACATTGATTTGTTGATGAATGTCCTCCAAAAACTGGTGGATAAAGGCAATACCGTCTTGGTGATTGAGCACAACCTGGATGTAATCAAGGTGGCGGATTACCTGATTGACATGGGGCCTGAAGGAGGCAATAAAGGAGGTACCGTAGTGGTGCAAGGTAGCCCAGAAAAAGTAGCTGCTCATCCAGAAAGCCATACCGGAAGATTCTTGAAGCAGGAATTACATCGCTGAAAATAGGCTAAAAATCAAGCCTATCGCCCTCTTATCAAATTCGAAGGTCAACCTAGACTTCCTTCCTTAACTTTCGCGTATGAACAGAAGCACACTCTATTGGCTATTGCAGGTCTTGGGCTGGGGAAGCTTTGCTTTTGTCAATGTTTTTTTTGCCTCCTTATCTGAGGGGATTACTCCCCTTCAAACTTGGGCCTTTGTGGCCTTGTCTGCGTTTTATTTAGCCTCTACGCATGCCTTCAGGCTAGTGGTCAAAGGCTTCGGTTGGTTTAAGCTAGGCGTATTTCGATTGCTAGCCCAAGTCGTCCTAGCTGTTGGTATCCTCGCAGTAAGCAATGTTTTTGCCCAGGTGCTGATTAATTTGGCTTTTGGTACGCTCAATCCGGGTGCTGATTTCCGTGCCTTGGTGATTTCTGTTAACCTTTTTGTGAGCTCCCTTTATTATGGATTTTGGGTGTTGCTCTACTTTGTATTTCACTTTTTGGACAACTACAATACCACCCTTCGGTACGAAGCAAAAATCAACGAGATCCGACTCAACCACTTGAAAAGTCAGCTCAATCCGCATTTTATTTTCAATGCGCTAAACTCCGTCCGTGCGCTAGTCGATGAGGATCCGGTCAAGGCAAAATCCGCCATCACCCAAATTTCCAACATGCTTCGGTTCTCGTTGATGCTGGACAAAAAACAGGTGATTGACCTGGCCGATGAGTTGGCCACGGTCAAGGATTATTTGGCGCTGGAATCCATCCGTTTTGAGGAGCGCTTGCAGGTAGATTACCAAATTGAGGATGGGGCGTATGCTTACAAGATCCCGCCGATGATGCTGCAGACGATTGTAGAAAATGCAATTAAGCACGGGATTTCCAACTTGGTGAAAGGTGGGGTGATTGAAATTAAATGCCGAGAAGGACTAGAAGATGAATTGTACATCCAAGTCAAAAATAGTGGATACTACGAAGCCCAGGCTGCTAACAAGCGCAAAGAAGAGGAAGGACATGGGATAGACAATACCCAACAACGCCTTGCCCTCCTGTATGGTGATAAGGCAAGCTTCCGAATCTTCAATTCTGGAGGGCAATTTGTGATTACTGAAATTAAAATTCCGAAACAAAGACTTACTTTAGACTAATTAACCCAATTGATATGAGAGCCCTGGTAATTGATGACGAACGCCTAGCCCGCAAGGAGCTAATCAATTTATTGAATCAACTGGAAACGGTCGAAGTGGTAGGTGAAGCAATGAATGTGGAGGATGCCAAAGAAAAAATTGATCAACTTCAGCCAGATGTTATCTTTCTTGACATTCAGATGCCGGAGAAAACAGGCTTTGACCTCTTGGAGGAGTTGGACAATTTGCCACATGTCATCTTCACTACTGCCTACGACGAGTATGCGCTGAAGGCATTTCAAGTCAATGCACTAGACTATTTGCTCAAACCGATTGAGCCGAAGCGGTTGGAAGATGCCGTACTGAAGCTTCAGGGAAAAATGGAGGGTATCGCCAAACGTGAAGAGCAGGAAGGGCTTGGTAATTCTAAAAAATTAACCCTAGAGGATCAGGTATTTGTCAAAGATGGAGATCGTTGCTGGTTTGTGCGCCTTTCCAATGTGCGTCTTTTTGAGTCGGATGGCAATTACATCAAAGTCTATTTTGACAACTTCAAGCCGATGATTCACAAGTCATTGAATGCCTTGGACGAGCGATTGGACGAGAAATCTTTTTTTAGAGCCAGTCGTAAGCACATCATCAACCTGGGCTGGGTAGAGGCCATCGAACCTTGGTTTAACGGGGGTCTCGTAGTCACCCTCAAAGGTGGGGACCGCATCGAAGTCAGCCGCCGACAAGCTGCGCGCTTTAAGGAAATGATGAGTTTGTAAGAAAGCGGGATTCGCTTGCAAACCAAAATTTTCTCCAACTTCACTTTATTCTAATCTCAAAATCGAATATGACATTTACCAAAATCACCATTCAGGCTACTGTATTAGCCGACCGAAATAAAGCCTGGGTTCATTACACCGAGCCCACTCACATCACCCAGTGGAATTTTGCTTCCGAAGACTGGTGTTGCCCGGAAGCCAGTACCGACTTGGTTGTTGGAGGGAAGTTTTCGTGGCGGATGGAGGCAAAGGACGGAAGTTTCGGATTTGACTTTGAAGGCGTATTTACCGAGATCTTTCCATTCGAAAAACTCAAGTATGCCTTGGCGGATCAACGGGAAGTTGAAATCTCGTTTAGCGACCTTCCCGAAGGCACCTTGGTCCAAATTATCTTTGATGCTGAAAACGAGAACAGTCTGGAACTTCAGCAATCTGGATGGCAATCCATTTTGAATAACTTCAAGTCCCACACGGAGAAAAGTTGATTCTTCGCTGGTAAGGAAGGAGAATGTTCTGAGGTCTTCTGACAACTGGTACCATGCATCGAAGTAAAGATGCGTATGCAACTTATCCATTCCCCTAACTACATGACGCCCTTTAAAAAAATCACGGTTACCACCCTAATTTTAGCAGAAAAGAAAAAAGCCTGGGAATACTATACCCTGCCTGAGCACATTGTCAATTGGAATTTTGCATCTGACCAGTGGCATTGCCCCAAAGCAAGCAATGACTTGGTTGTTGGGGGAAAATATTACACCCGTATGGAGGCCAAATTCGGAGAAATTGGTTTTGATTTTGAGGGCACCTATACCGAAGTGTTGCCTGAAGAGGGCTTTACTTTTAAGTTGTCCGACGAAAGGGAGGTTAGTGTTAGCTTTACCGAGAAAGGAGAGAGTACCCAGGTGCGTGTGATTTTTGATGCCGAAACTGAAAACACATTCAAGCTTCAAACTCAAGGATGGCAAACCATCCTCGATCAGTATAAAAAATATACCGAATCCAACTGCATCTAAATTAAGCTTTGGGAACTGATTTTTTGGCATTCCCAATTTGAATTCCTAGAGTAAATCATTTGCCAGATTGGCTAGTTCCGAACGCTCCCCTTTTTCTAGTTTGACGTGTGCATAGAGTGGATGATCCTTGACCCGATCGATGAGGTAGGATAGTCCATTGGATTGTGCATCGAGGTAGGGGGTATCAATCTGGAATACGTCTCCAGTAAAGATGATTTTGGTATTTTCTCCAGCTCGGGAAATGATGGTTTTGATTTCGTGGGGGGTAAGGTTTTGGGCCTCGTCGACAATAAAGAAAATATTGGAGAGGGACCTGCCACGGATGTACGCAAGTGGCTGGATGACTAACTTTTCTTGATTGACCAGCTCCGTAATTTTTTGGTATTCCTTGTCCGTTTCCTTGTATTGATTTTGGATGAACTTCAAATTGTCCCAAAGCGGCTCCATGTAGGGGTTGAGCTTGGACTTGATGTCGCCAGGAAGGTATCCAATGTCCTTGTTGGACAGGGGCACGATGGGCCGTGCTAGGAATATTTGTTTGTATTCGCGCCGTTGTTCCAGTGCTCCTGCGAGGGCAAGGAGCGTTTTTCCCGTTCCGGCGACCCCTTGGATGGATACGAGTTTGATGCGAGGATTTAGGATGGCATGCAGCGCAAAGGTCTGCTCGGCATTGCGGGGCTTGATGTTGTAGGCCAACTGCTTGTCGACCCGGGTCAGCACATTTTCATCGGCATTGTAATAGGCAAGGACGGAATGCTTTTGACTCTTTAAGATGTAGAAGGCATTCGCTTTTCGTTTTCGATTGCCCAGAATCACCTTCGCTTCAATGGAGCCTCGTTCGTAGAGTGTATTGATTGCCTGGGGATCCAAGTCTTCCAAGAGGTACTTGCCTGTATTTTCAAGTTCTTCGATATTTTTGATTTTCCCTGTTTCGTAATCCTCTGCGAGGATATCTAAGGATTTTGCTTTTAGGCGCAGGTTGATGTCCTTCGAAACGAGGATGACCTTTCTATTCTGTTCATGCTGCTTCAGGTAGAGGGCGGCATTCAGGATTTTGTGGTCGTTCTTCTCTTCACCGAAAATCACGTTGGCATTCAGGTTGTTGTCCGGATTCATCAACACCTTGAAGTTTCCCTTCGTTTTTCCATTCAAGGGGGTCCATTCGTGGATCATGTGATCCCGAGACAGATTGTCTAGCAATCGGATAAACTCCCGTGCCTCAAAATTCTTGGTGTCGTTGCCTTTTTTGAATTGGTCCAGCTCCTCCAATACGGTGATCGGGATGACCACATCGTGCTCGGCAAAATTCATGATGGAGTTGTGCGTGTACAGGATTACAGAAGTATCCAGTACAAAGATTTTCCGGTCTTTAGCGGATTTGGCTTTAGGCATCGGCAGAAAAAGGATTGGAATGAACGTTTCTAAAATTTAGAAAAATATATCCAACTCGTTACCTATTTCCATAATAAATTATGGTTAAGAAATGCAGATGTAAAATTACCGAACTGATAATCAATAGAATAAGTGAAAAATCAAGCCAAGTCGGGTCACTTTCAGTACCCAAATCGTCTAGTTAAATGCCTGAAACTTGTTCGATCTACTTAGTCTAGCAATGCGCGGATGTCGTCATTGTCCAAGCTCTTCATGAAGCTTTCTTCATTGCTGATCAGCTCTCCTGCAAGGGCAAGTTTACGGTCCTGAAGGGCCATGATTTTTTCTTCCACCGATCCTCGGCTGATAAACTTGTAGATAATCACCTTATTCTCTTGTCCAATGCGGTGCGCTCGGTCGATGGCCTGGGCTTCGACGGCAGGGTTCCACCAGGGGTCAAGGAGAAATACATATTCTGCTTTGGTCAGGTTCAAACCCACGCCCCCAGCCTTAAGGGAAATCAAAAACACCTTGCAGTCCTCTTGGGTTTGGAATTTTTCCACCTGTCCCTGCCGGTCTTTGGTAGCCCCGTCCAAATAGGCATAGGGGATTTTTTCGCTATCCAAAAACTCCCGAACGATGGACAAGTGTCGAACAAACTGACTAAACACCAACACCTTGTGGTTTTCGGAGATGGTCTCCTGCAGCATGTAGGTAATGTCCTCCAACTTGCCAGACTCGCCTGTATAGTCCTCTCGGACGAGTTTGGGGTGGTTGGCAATCTGCCGGAGCTGGGTAAGTCCGCGGAGGAGGGTAAACTGCTGGCTTCCTCGTCCAGTCCCCGCCAATTCCCCAATGATTTTTTCTCGGTAATAGCTCTTTACTTCCTCGTAGACCTTTTCTTGGTCAGCCGTCATGTCTGAGTATTTCACGTTGGTGATTTTCTCAGGGAGATCTTTTGCTACTTGAGACTTTAAGCGGCGAAGGATAAAAGGCTTGATCATGGCATGCAAGCGAGCCGCTTTTTCACGGTCGTGCTGCTTTTCAATCGGCTGGAGAAATTGCTTTTTGAACATGAGCTGATTGCCCAGCAGTCCTGGATTCACAAAGTTCATCTGAGACCAGAGGTCCATGGTACCATTTTCTACTGGGGTACCAGTCAGGATAAGCCGGCGCTTGCTTTTTAGCTTATTGACAGCGGTAGCGATATTGGATCCCGGGTTTTTGATGGCTTGTGACTCATCCAAGATCACGTAATTGAAGTAAAATTGGCTGAGCTGCTCGATGTCCATCCGGACGATGCCATAGGAAGTCAAGACCACGTCGTATCCACGAAATTTCCAGGGGTCCTTATTGCGCTGTGTGCCCGAATACACTAAGATTTTAAGGTCTGGGGCAAACTTTTTGGCTTCCAACTCCCAGTTGTAAATCAACGAGGTTGGCATGACTAATAGGGAAGCAAAGCCATCGTTTTCCTCCTTTTCATAGGCCAAAAGGGCCAAGGTTTGTACGGTTTTACCAAGACCCATGTCGTCAGCGAGGCATCCGCCAAACTGGTATTCGTTCAAAAAGCGAAGCCAGTTGTAGCCCGCATTCTGGTACGGACGAAGGGACCCTTTGAAAGTGTTGGGCAAGGCATAGTCGTCAATCGCATCAAAATTGCGCAAACGCTCTAGCTTCAAACTCAGGTTGAGGCGAATCAATTCTCCATTCTGCAATTCTCTTGCAAAGGCCAAGTGATGCTTTCGGAGCACCAACTCTTCGGCGCTTCGTTCCTCGATGAAGTTGAAAAGCTCGGAATAGTTGACAAACCAAGAAGCGGGAATTACAGCAATTTCTCCATTGGGAAGTTCAAACTCGTGCTTGCCTTGGATGAGTAGTTTTCGAAGTTTGGCAAAGGGCACTAGGTAAATACCGAACTTGATCAGTGCCTTGACATCAAACCAGTCAATATTTTCATTGACTTCAATTGCAATTTGCGCTCTGCCAATGTGGTAAGTTTTCCCGTTGAGGCCCCCTTTCTGCACGACCTTGATCTTATTTTCTCGCAGGTAATCCTCATTATTGCCGAGCCACTCGAAAGCCTTTGTTTTGGGTAAGGCTGTTTTTCCATGGATGAATTCCAGCCCGTTTTTTTTCAGGATCGTCAAGTAACGTTCCTCTAGCTTAGTGGTCCGGACAGTTTTGAAAAAAGTAAAATTGCCGTCCTTTTCCTCATAGCGACAGGAGTTGCCACTTCCTTCTCCGGCATGGAGAAGGGTTCCAAAATCAAATTCTCCGTACTTAAATCGAGGTTCTAGAACAATGATGTCTTCGGCAGGGGTGGAAATTTCTTCTCCAAAGAGAGTTTCTATAGACACCCCCCCTGGCAAGCCACTTACTGCCAAAAGGGCCTCTGGGGTGCCTTGTTCCGTATGAATATCAAACCCCTTTGCCACTACTTCAAATTGGGTAATCAAGGAGGTGACAAATTTGCGGTAATATTCGGGCTCAAACTTTCGTTCGATCAGAATCGCATTTTTACTCAGGAAGGGTTGTAATTTTTTACCATCAATCCCTTTTTCAAAATGAAAAAGTTGCTGATTCACCACCAGCCATGCGGGTTCCTTGCACACCAAGTAGCCGCCCTTGTGCTGCCAGTTTAATTTTTGTCCTTGAAACTTGATTAATGGGTAGTACTGCGTATTGAATTCTCCTTTGTCGAAGTGAAAAAGTACCGTAGCGGGTTCCGCTTGCACAGTAATTTCTTTGCCGGTGGGGTTTCCATCTGAAGCGGTTTCAAATAAGCGCTTACCAATCATTAAGGGAAGAATCTTCGCGCGCTTGATTTCCAAGTTTTTAAATATCAGCTCCTGGATGGTTGGGTCAGCCGTCTTTGGATCAAAAATTTTTCTAAGGAATTCTTTCGGCTTTAGGCTCCCTTTTTTCATGTAGGGCTTGACCACCACGTCCTGCTGCATGCTATCCATCAGACGGATCAACTCGTAATCCTGTTCGTCTAGACCCGAGTCAAATTCTTTGGCATTTGCTGAACTGATGTTTTGGTAGGCATAGGTAAGCCGCCCTTTATCATCCAATGGGACTACATAGGATTCAAAAAGAAAACCCAAGTATTCGTGGATGTAAATGGAATATACAAGCTGAAAAGGCTGATCTGGATCAACAATCATAACAATAAAAAAAACTAGTGTATATATTATTCACTATTGTGTGCGGCTTTTCTCTCCAATCGAGGCTCCTTTATAGGGACACGAAAAGGAAAATTACGGATTAAACCAGTATTATTTGCGATTTACCCTGATTTTTTTGGAGAAAAAAAAGAGAGACTAATCAGTCTCTCTTCTTAACTTTTGAATGCAACGAGGGGTTTACTCGGCTTCTTCAGACTCTTGCTTAGTTGTTACTTTTTCAGATTTGGTCTCTGGGAAAAAGCGATTTTGAAAAATTAAAATGATCGCGACACCGATAAAAATAGAAGCATCTGCCACATTGAAGATTGGCCAAAGGGCGGTATAGCCTCCTCCCCACAACGGAACCCATTCGGGGATGTATCCTTCCCAAAGATCAAAGTAAAACATGTCTACCACCTGACCATGAAACCAGGGGGTAGGGGCATTGTAGGGTGCATTGTCAAGCCATACCCCATAAAACACAGAATCTACCAAGTTTCCGATAGCTCCGCCCAATATGAGTGCAATGCACCAGGTATAGCCGGCATGTGTTTTTTGTTGGATCAGGTAGTAGAGGTAATAGCCAATTCCCACCATGGCAACCAAGCGGAAGGAGGTTAGGATCATTTTTCCATATTCTGAGCCCAGCTCCATACCAAAGGCCATTCCTGGGTTGGTAGTGTAGTGCAGCTTAAACCAGTCACCGAAAATTTGGATTTGTCCTGGGCTGCCGAAGTCCATTTGGAAGTGCACCCACATTTTGGTGGCCTGATCTAGAACGATCACCAAAAAAGCAATTCCGAAATACTTGAGGTAGTTGTTCATGTAGGAAAGGTTATGCCTTAACTAGGCGTACGGCCAATTCAAATTCATCCATATCCAAAACGGTCGCTTCCCCGTCCAACTTGCCTACAGCAAGGGAAATGGCCTGCGTTTCTTCTTGAATATATCCTCCAAATAAAGCGATAGAAGCATTGACTACAGGATTGCTGTCGGATATGAGGAGATTGATTTTATCCTGTACCTCCAGTCCAAGGTCCTTGCGTAAGTTTTGAATGCGGTTGACCAAATCACGGGCAACCCCTTCTTGCTTCAATTCTTCGGTCAGGGTTACATCCAGCGCTACGGTTACTCCTTGATCCGAAGCCACTGACCAGCCTGGGATATCTTGGGAGCTGATCAATACTTCTTCGAGTAGCAGGTCGATTTCTTCCCCTTCTACCGAAAGCAGGTAATGTCCCTCACGCTCGATTTGATTGATTTCTGTGGCTCCCCAGCCTTGCAAGGCGGCCACGACAAAGCGCATTTTTGGTCCCAATTTCTTGCCCAATACGGGTAAGTTGGGCTTGATTTGCTTCACCAATATTCCGGAGGCATCATCCAGGTATTCGATCTCCTTGATATTGACTTCCGTTTGGATGAGCTCCGCCACATGGGCTACTTGAGATTTGAATTTTTGGGAAAGTACAGGCACCAGGATGCGTTGCAAAGGTTGACGCACCTTGATTTTTTCTTTCTTTCTCAAGGAGTGTACCAAGGAAGAAATCGTCTGAGCCAGGTCCATGCTTGTTTCCAAGTCAGGATTGATCAGCGACTGATTGGCAGTGTTCCAGTCTGTCAAATGCACGGAAGCCTTTCCGGATTCTCCTGCTTCGGTTAAGTTTTTGTACAACCAGTCCGCATAGAAAGGGGCGAAGGAAGACATCAGTTGGCTGAGTGTAAAGAGGCACTCGTACAAGGTCTCGTAGGCGGCCTGCTTGTCGGCCTGCATGTCTCCTCTCCAGAATCGTTTGCGTGCCAGACGTACATACCAGTTGGATAGCTGGTCAACCGTGAAATTTTGGATCGCACGGGTAGCCTTGGTGGCATCGTAGCCATCCATGGCTGCCTCTACTTCCAGAATGAGGGACTGCAGCTTGGATAGGATCCATTGATCGAGCTCTGCACGCTCTTGCACTGGAATGGCCTTTTCTGCCCGGTAGATGAAGGCATCTAGGTTGGCATACAAGGCAAAGAAATTGTAGGTATTCTGCAGCGTGCCAAAGAAGCGTCGCTGCACTTCGGTCACCCCGTCTAGGTTGAATTTAAGGTTATCCCAAGGGTTGGCATTGCTAAGCAAGTACCAGCGCAAGGCATCGGGCCCGTACTCCTTCAAGGTTTTGAAAGGGTCGATGGCATTGCCGAGGCGCTTGGACATCTTGTTTCCATTTTTGTCCAGTACCAAGCCATTGGCGATGACATTTTTGAAAGATACGCTGTCAAATAGCATCACCGACAAAGCGTGAAGTGTAAAAAACCAGCCTCGAGTCTGATCCACTCCTTCTGCAATGTAATCTGCAGGGAAGTTGGCTTCAAAGACATCCTTGTTTTCAAATGGATAGTGCCACTGGGCATAAGGCATCGCTCCTGAGTCAAACCAAACGTCAATCAAGTCGGTCTCACGGAACATTTTTTGTCCTTTGGGAGAAAGCAAGATGACGTCATCCACATAAGGACGGTGTAGGTCGAGCTCCTTGCCTGCATAAGGGGAAGCAGTCATGAGACCAGCGGCCACGGATTTATCGATTTCTGCCTGTAGCTCCGCGATGGAGCCGATGCATTTTTCTTCGGTGCCATCGGCAGTTCTCCAGATCGGTAATGGAGTCCCCCAGAAGCGGGAGCGGCTCAAGTTCCAGTCTACCAAGTTCTCCAACCAGTTTCCAAATCTACCGGTGCCTGTGGCCTCTGGTTTCCATTGGATGGTTTTGTTGAGTTCCACCATGCGGTCCTTGTAGGCGGTGGTTTTGATAAACCAACTTTCTAGCGGGTAGTACAAGATCGGCTTGTCCGTTCTCCAGCAATGCGGGTAGCTGTGCTCGTATTTTTCGACCTTGAAGGCCTTGTTTTCATTTTTGAGTAGGATTGACAAGATCACATCCGTGTTTTTGTAATCCGGAGCGGACTCATCGTCCTGCGTGTAATTTTTGACGTAGAAATCATTCGGGCCAAAGGTCTTGTGCGCGCTGATTGCATGTTCCTGCATTTTGGCGACCAGGTATTCGCCGACAATGGGCAAGAATTTACCTTGACGGTCTACCACAGGCACCTCGTTGCCGAGTTCGTCTTGGACAAAGATGCCTGGCACCTTTTGCTGAACCAAGGTTCTAAAGTCATCCGCACCAAAGGCCTTGGCCAAGTGCACGATGCCCGTACCGTCTTCGGTGGTTACGTAATCCCCAGCGACTACCGTAAAGGCAGGATGCGGAAGAGATAACCCTGGGATTGGGAGCAACTGCTCGTATTCCCAGCCGATCATGCTTTTGCCTTTGAACTCTTCCAATACTTGGTAGGGAATCAGTTTGTCTCCTGGGCGGTAGTCCTCTAGTGGGAGCTCAGCGGCTTTCGGAGAAAAGTAGGACGCCACCCTGGCTTTCGCCAAAATCACATCCACCGGAAGGTGAGTGTAGGGATTGAAGGAGCGCACCTTCACATAGTCTAGGTTTTCACCGATGGCCAAAGCCGAGTTGGAAGGCAAGGTCCAAGGCGTGGTAGTCCAGGCAAGGATGTAGGTATTGGTTTGTCCTTTGAGTTTAAACTGGCCTGTGATGGAGGTGTCTTTTACCTCGCGGTAGCAGCCTGGCTGGTTGAGTTCGTGCGAACTGAGTCCCGTCCCTGCCGCAGGAGAGTAGGGCTGTATGGTATAGCCTTTGTAGAGTAGGCCTTTGTCGTAAAGCTGCTT
>JACCEA010998049.1_pt1 | contig 12500 bp, 8 predicted proteins | sample 7449851 | NCBI WGS metagenome assembly JACCEA01 (sample SAMN15323453, study PRJNA562643) | freshwater metagenome | isolation source: river surface water | place: USA:Blue River Watershed | collected 2017-08-18 | reverse complement strand
GGAGCGTGCTGGTATTTTACTTGACCTTGATGAGATGAAGCAATTGAAGGTTTCTGTTGATGTGCGCATTGAAGAAGCAAAACAAAAAATTATTGGCTTTTTAGAAGCGCAGGGAATTGAAGCTCCCAGCGCAATTAATTTGAACGCGCCGCGCCAAATTGAAAAATTATTGTTTGATGATTTAGGCTTGATGCCACGAGGTAAAAGTCCCAAAGGTGCACGATCAACCAATCAAGATATTTTGGTAGCACTCAGCAAAGAGCATCCGATTCCTGCATTGATTGTGCAATTTCGTGAATTGATGAAGTTAAAAACAACGTACATTGAACCGCTTCCGCTTTTAATCAGCAAACAAGATCAAAAAATTCATACATCATATAATCAAACTGCTGTGGCAACGGGACGACTTTCAAGCAATGATCCGAATATGCAGAATATTCCTGTTGCTTTTGATCAGACATTGAATGTGCGTAAAGCTTTTATTGCAAGCCCAGGAAAAACATTAATTTCGGTTGATTATTCTCAAATTGAATTACGTGTTTTGGCACATGTAACGCAGGATCCACATTTGATGGATGCGTTTTTACATGATGAAGATATTCATATAAAAACAGCAACACAGATTTTTGGTATTGAAAAAGACCAAGTGACTGATGAGCAGCGACAAGTGGGCAAGCGGATTAACTTTAGTATTATGTATGGTATGACGCCGTTTGGGCTTTCAAAGGATTTAGATATTTCATTGAAAGATGCAAAGATATACATTGATGCTTATTTTGATCGATATCAAGGTGTGAAAAAATGGATGGATGAAGTTGTTGCGCAGGCTCAAAAAGATGGCTACGTTAATACTTTATGGGGCAGGCGTCGGTATATTCCTGAGTTGAAAGAAAAAAATAAAGTGCTTTTTGAATCAGGGCGTCGTGCCGCGGTTAATACACCGATTCAAGGAACAACGTCTGAGTTGATTAAGTGGGCAATGTTGGCAATAGATCAATATTGTTTTGAACATGCCCAAGAAGGGGCTATGTTGCTTCAGATTCATGATGAGGTCGTGCTTGAAGTTGTCGATAAAAAAGTTGATGCATTTGCAGCACGGGTGAAACAGATCATGGAACAGGTTGTTTTATGGAGCGTGCCGCTTAAAGTTTCAGTTCGAACGGGCAAGAATTGGGCGGCAATAACCAAGTAAAATTTATGTTGCCCAATAAAATAACATTGTTGTAGGAATAGCAAGCAATCGTTTGTGTACGCATGGATCTGTAACAATGTGTTGCAAGTATTGAAAAATAGTCGAATCGGGATTGTTCAATAAGCCCGTTGTGAGATCATGATCTTCACGCGTTAGCATATAACTAAGCATTATTAAAGCTGCACCGGTTATATGTTTTGTAATACTGATGGAGCTGCGCGTTTGGCCTAAAACAAGAAGTCGATTTTTAAAATAAGGGTCTTTGTTTGCTTTTCTGGCTACTTCAAGGGGAATCGCAGTAAACCATGGTTTTTTAAGATGTAGGTTATATTCAAGAAGTAGATCAAATGCTTCTTTGTTATTGGTTTCAATTGCATACGCAAGTGCTCCATACTTATCAAATTGCCAGTAACTTCCTGAATAAAATCCATTGATATATTGATTTATAAGTTGAACAGGAATCGCAGCAACACTTTGTGTGCTTGCATCAGCTTCAAGACATATTTGAAGAAGTTTTATGTTTTTAGTTTTTATTGCCCAATGAATAAGGTGCCCCGTTTCATATGTTTCGTATTTTTGTCCATACGGATTTGAAGCAAAAAAGAGGGAAATTTTAATTGGTTCATTGAGTAAATCAGGAAAGACATTGAAAATATATGGTAAATATTTAAGGTCCCAAGGGGCCTTTCCTGTTATGTTATTAATGATGTACGTATATAATGGTTTGTAGTCATCTTTTTTTATACAGCCCCATGGATTTTGTAAGAAAGCAAGTGGAATATTTTTAAACTGTTCTGGATTACATAAAATTTCTTTTGCTTCTAGTAATTTCTTTTTTGACTCGTTGTTATTTGTAGTAGCTAATTGTTTTTGATAAGCAAATTTTATTTGTTCTTTAAGGCTATCATGACAAATCCCATTAAAATGAGCAGGTTTTTGTATTCCAAGCATTTTAAATGCTTGATTGAATGAAAGCGTTGCTTCATCTGTATTGATTGGATTTGCAGAGCTATAAAGATGCATAACAGGGAACCAGAGCAGTAAAAGTAATAATCGTTTGTTTATCATTATCATCTCCTAATCCAGATCATTTAGGTTGGTATATGTGGATTCAGTATTTGATCCACCTAAATTTGTAACAAAATAAAAAAACAACAGAGTAGGAAGAATGAGTAGTCGTTTATGTTTTTTTGGTGCTTTAAAAATATTGATTACATAGCGATATAAGTTGAAATCTGAAACAACTGGTTTTTTTGAATCTTGTTGTTGAGTTTTTTCTTCAAGTTTTAGTTTCTCTTTTTTGAGTGTTTTACGTGCATTCGTGTATTCATAGTCTTCAAGACATTTAAAAATACTGAGTAAGCACATAAGGCCGAAAGTAAAGTTTTTGTTGATGATATTTATACTACGAGTGTCGCCTTTTTCGAGAAGTTTATTTCTGTAGTAGGGATTATTACTTAAATAGGCAATATCAATGGGGCTTTCACAAAAAAAAGGGTTGTCTGATGGATTTCCCCTATAAGCATTATGTTCTATGAGTAGATCGAAAGCTTCTTGATTATCGCGTTTCACAGCAAGTGCAAGGGCTGTGTATAGGGAATATGAATATTCCGTATGCTCGAAATTAAATCGTGATGAATGAGGAATTATTTTGAGCGTATCAGTCTTAACATTTTTTTTAAAAAGAGCTTTAAGTAATTCAATTTTATTATTTTCAATAGCATAGTGAATAGGGTAAAATGTTGTTTGAGGTGAACGGCCTGATTTTAACTCGGTTTCTGGATTTTTTAATAAATAATCATCTGAGAACGTTTGATTTTGATGATAAAAATGGTAAGAAAAATTAAAGCGATGCTGCCATGATTCACATTTTTGTTTAAATATCTCAGGTGAGGTAAGGATTTCATAAGCATGTTGAACCTTCTTAAAATTGGCTTCTGCGACTGGATTATTAGGATTTTTATCAGGATGATATTTAAAAACTAGTCTGTTATATTGGTTTCTAATTAATGTGTGAAAAATCTTAAAATCATTTAGTTTTGTTAAATTTGTTATTGTTACTAATTCATCTAAGGTTGTAATCGTATTAAAGGTTTTCACGCTAGATTTTTTTACTATATCAAGGATCTCTTGATCAGTTATTTCAAGCGTTTCAAAAGCTTCTTTAGTTGTAAAACGAGCCTCATTAGTTGTAAAAGGAGCCTCAGTTCCGTAGCAAACTAAGCTGATGCATAAAAATAAAAGTAACAATATTTTTTTCATAATTCTTCTTTTAATAATAAGTTTATCATCTATTATTGTTTCTATTATAAATATTATAGATAGTTTCTTATAAAATGCAATCTGGATGAGCAATAATACCTAAAAAACTGAATCTTTTGAGAATTATTATAAATTTTGTTAAAAATAACATGCAAAGTTTTTTTGACATTTGATAAAAAAGTAGGCAAAATGATTAATATATTTGAAAAATATGTGTAACAAGTGTAGTTTTTATATTCATTAAAAGCTGATATTATAAATAATAAATGAGGATTGTTCATGGCAACGAGTAAGAGCGGTGGATCAACAAGTAATGGTCGAGAAAGTCATTCAAAACGACTTGGATGCAAGAAATTTGATGGTCAAATTGTTCATCCAGGAGCTATTTTGGTTCGTCAACGAGGTACAAAAATTCATCCAGGTTCAAATGTTCAACGTGGTGGCGATGATACTTTGTTTGCAGTTGCAGAAGGTGTTGTTAAATTTCACATTGGTTTTCGTGGCAGAAAGTTTGTTTCTGTTGGAACAATGGAGTAATTTTTTTAATGTGTAGCTAGTTTTTCTGTCCAAGTCTTCAAAAAAAGAGGGATGCGAAGATGATTCAGTTCTTAAAATACCGTAATATTTGTTATGGCGCGACAATTGCAGCATTTTTAGGCGGTTTATTGTTTTATACTTTTATTTCTGGATTTAATTATCACATCGATTTTGCTGGAGGAACTGAGTTACGACTCTTGTTCGAAAAGCCGGTTGAAATTAGTGCTTTGCGTGATGCAGTAAAAGATAAAGCATTTTCTGATGCTACTATTCAAACGCTGGGTTCAGAAAAGCGTGAATATATTGTTCGCGTTGGTTTTGATGAACAGGATGTTGAAAAACGTTTTTTTGATGACATAGGAACTGTCTTTGCAAATAATACATTAAAAATTTTAAGTATTGATCGTGTAGGTGCGGAAGCAGAGAAAGAAGTAAAGTGGAATGCATTTAAAGCGATTATTCTTTCATTATTATTATTGCTTTTATATCTTGCCCTGCGCATGCAATATGCGTATGGAGTCGGTGCAGTTGTTGCGCTGGTCCATGATTTATTAATAGTAATGCTTTTTATTTTAGTCACTAAACAACCGATTTCATTAAGTGTTTTAGGCGCTATTTTGGCAATTGTAGGTTATTCAATTAATGATACAATTATTATTTTTAGTAAAATTAAAGATAATTTAATAGCACATCGTCATGAATCTTCTGACGTAATTATCGATTTAAGCATTAATCAAGTATTAAGAAGAACAATTTTAACAAGTCTTTCGACGTTATTATCTGTTTTTTCATTATTGATTCTTGGTGGAGAGGTTCTACATAGCTTTTCAGCGGTGATGGCTGTTGGTATTATGGCAGGAACATACTCATCAATTTATATTGCAAGTCCTGTAATGATGGCAGTAAAATCTTAGAAAACTAGATTTTTGGGGGGATGGTGTGTTAGAATAAAGAAGTGAAAGATCTAGAATTTTAAAAATTCACTTTTTGTATCAAGAAAATAGCGAATAATTTTTTAGTTAATGATAAAAAATTATTTTACTCTAAGAGTTTTTAGTTTTAAATATATTTTGTAAGAAAAATTTATACGTGTAGTCCTAAGATAATAGATTCATTTTTTTGAATGTATTATCAGAAAATATCTTTATTAGTTTTAACCAATTTTATTATTATGACAAAGAAAAAAAACAAGACATCTGGTATTACGCCAGATAATCAAGAAGTTCTTCATACGCAAGAGCAAAAAATTGATGATATTTTGCCTCTCAATGAACAACAAGAGCACCAAGATGCTCAAGCTCCAAGTAATGCTGTAAAAGCATCAATTAATGTGCAAGAATTGAAAGAAATGAATATTACTGCATTAATTAAATATGCACAGGGACTTGGAATTCCTGAAGTTGCTTCATTGAAAAAACAAGAAATTATTTTCAAAATTTTGGAATCACAGTCAGATCAAAAAGTTGAAATTTATGGTGAAGGAATTTTAGAACGACTTCCTGATGGATTTGGTTTTTTGCGTTCTGGTAAATTTAATTATGTACCAGGCCCCGATGATTTGTATGTTTCTCCTGTTCATATTAAACGGTTTGGACTTCGCACCGGCGACGTAATTAAAGGGACATTGCGTAAGCCAAAAGAGGGAGAGAAATATTTCGCATTGCATCGTGTGGATGAATTAAACTATAAAACACCCGTGAGTTCTACACATAAAACAGTGTTTGAAAATTTAACCCCTTTGTTTCCAGATAAAAAATTTAATTTAAGTGGTGATGGTTCTGTTTCTTATTTATCAACACGAATTATGGATATCATTACACCGATTGGGAAGGGACAACGGGGACTTATTGTTGCACCTCCTAAAACAGGTAAAACAGTTCTTCTCAAAGAGATCGCTAATGTGGTTATTAAAAATCATCCTGAGGTGATTGTTATTATTCTGTTAATTGATGAACGGCCTGAAGAAGTAACTGACATGCAACGTTCAGTCAATGCAGAAGTGGTAAGCTCAACCTTTGATGAATATGCAACACGACATGTGCAAGTTGCTGAAATTGTACTTGAAAAAGCAAAGCGACTTGTTGAATGTGGACATGATGTATTTATTGTACTTGACTCGTTAACTCGATTAGCACGTGCATATAATACTTTAGCTCCATCATCAGGTAAAGTTTTGACTGGTGGTATTGATGCTAATGCATTACATCGGCCTAAGCGATTTTTTGGTGCTGCTCGTAATGTTGAAGAAGGTGGATCATTGACTATCATCGCGAGTGCACTTGTTGAAACAGGTTCTCGTATGGATGAGGTGATTTTTGAAGAATTTAAGGGAACGGGAAACATGGAAATTCATCTGACACGTAAATTGTCAGGAAGACGTGTTTATCCAGCTTTTGATATTCAAGCTTCCGGAACACGGCGTGATGATTTGTTACTTTCTGAAGAAGAACTTAAAAATGTTTGGGTTTTACAGAAATTTTTATCAAGCATGAATACTGTTGATGCAATGGAATTTTTAATTGACAAAATGAGAAAAACAAAAACCAATGCTGAATTCTGGGAACAGATGAGTCCTAAGAAAAAATAGTACTAGATGATATACAACGAGAGTCGTACCTGTAGCGGCTCTCGTTTTTTTACGTTTAGTTTTTATGTAAATAGTTTCAAAAATAATTTTTTTATTAAAAATATAGTTTTTATTATTAAGAATTAGATATTCTTTTTGTGTGTTAATAATAAAGTATGAAATTAAACATGATCGAAAGGGGTCGATGATGTATCATGCAAAAAATAATAACAATATTCTCTATTATGTTTTATAGTACAATGATATCGATATTATTGTATGGAGCAAAAGAGCCCTATAAGTCATCAGCTCCAATTTTAACTCCTTTAAATAAAAAAAAATCAGATTCTGATCAATTTTCTTATTATTGTTATGAACGTCTGGATGATGTATCTCAAATTTCTATTTCACCTTCATTGATACAATTGTTTTTTAATATTATTGACCAAGGTGATTCTTCTAAATTGATAGAATATATAAAAAAATATCCACTTCTTTTGGCAAGTTGTGACAAATATGGATATTCTGCATTAATTAAAATATTTAAACAGTTTGATTTTTTGATTATTAGATACGTTGTTGGCCAATCTATTGGATTAAATATGCATGATGATGCTGATCAAACAACCCCTTTAATATATGCAATTCAACAACAAGATATTATGCTTGTTCGATTATTGTTAGAGCAAAAAAACATTGATGTTGATCTTAAAGATCGGTGGAAACGAACAGCGTTGCATTATATTGTTTTATTGAATGATATAACTATAGTACAATTATTATTAAATCATAAACCTGATATATTTAAGAAAGATTGTTTTGAAAAAACAGCGGTTGACTATGCTCAAGAGCATCATTTATATGATATAGAAGCATTATTACTGAAGTCATTATCTGTATGAAAAATTATATTGCACCATCGATAAAATAGTATTAATCTCAAATTTTATTGTTTACAATTTTATTGTTTAAAATTTTTGTCTCATGATGAATGCGAATATCTATTGTTTTATTGGAATAATAAGTTATTTGATTGGCGCTTTGCCGATAGGATATTGGTATGCTCATTATTTTTACGATGTTGATTTAACTCAAGCGGGTTCAAAAACCATTGGTGCAACAAATGCGGGCCGTCTACTTGGTGGAGTGTATTCTTTTGTTATTATTGCTCTACTTGATATTTTTAAAAGTATGATACCGATATTATATATTAAATATTATTTTCAGCATGATGTTGAATTGCATATTTTGTCTGCAGTCTGTCTTATGTTTGGAAATAGTTATTCGATTTTTTTAGCGGGGCAAGGCGGGAAGGGCGTGGCGACATATGTTGGTATTTTGGCCGGATTCTGGTATGAATATCTTTTTTTTCTTATTCCGTGTTGGTTGATGATAAGAATGCTCTGTATGTCTTCCGCTTGTGCGTCGATTATAACAGTTATTCTTTTTCCTTTTTGGTATTTATTTTTTATTGCACATGCAGATTATTATTTTTTTTCGTTTCTTATAATACTCGCTTTTTGGATTATAATAAGGCATAAAAATAATATTTATTCTCTGCTTTAAATCTGTATGAGGTTATATGCTCTTATTTAAAACGATCACAGAAGTTTTTGAAGAAATTGGACAAGAAAATTCGCGCACACGCATTACTGAAAAACTTGCTTTCTTATTTGCAAGTGGAACTGCTGATGAAGCTGCACATCTGGCTTACTTATCGCTTGGCTCATTGTTACCTCCGTATAAAAATATGGTTTGGAATTTAGCAGAAAAAAATATTATTCAAGTTCTTGCATCATTAAGTGGCCAAGATGCAGCGCTTATTCAGAGTATGTATGCACAAGAGGGTGATTTAGGATTAACTGCACAAAAAATTTTGCAACATACTCATCATGTTGATACAAATTCTTTATTATTAGAGGAAGTATATGATGCTTTGCATCAACTTGCATTAATGACAGGAATCGGTTCACAAGAGCAGAAAGAGCAATTTTTATTGCAATTATGCAAAAAACAAGATGCTGTAGCGATAAAATATATTATTCGAATTATCAATGGAGATTTACGCCTTGGTTTTTCTGACATGACTTTACTTGATGCTTTTTCATGGAGTATTGTTCATTCAAAAAAATTAAAAAAAATATTAGAGCACGCCTATAATTTTTCTGCTGATATTGGTCTTATTATTAAAACACTTAAAAAAGATGGGCCAGCGGGAATTGAAAAAATAAGTGTCTGTCCAGGAATTCCTATTCGGCCAGCAGCAGCAGAGCGTCTTGCGCATGCTACTGATATCGTCAAAAAATTAGGGCCAGCTGTAGCTCAACCAAAATTAGATGGTCTACGTGTTCAGATTCATATTTTTATGGAACAGGGAGAAAAAAAAGTAGCAATATTTTCTCGTAATCTTAAAGATATGTCAGGAATGTTTCCTGAGATAACAAAAGCAGCAGCTGCATTGACTGATGTTTCGTGTATTGTTGAAGGAGAGGCACTCGCTTTTGATCCTTTAACAAATCAGATGCTTCCTTTTCAAGTTACTGCAACACGTCGGCGAAAACATGCTGTTGCACAGAATGCAGTAGATACACCCTTGCGGGTTATTTTGTTTGATATTTTATATTTTGATCATCAAGTACTATTGTCCCATACACATCATGATCGACGGGATTTTTTAAGCAAGCTTTTGGTAGATGAATCGAAAGAAAGTGATGCTGTTTTAACCATGATTGATGAAAAAGCAATTATCGATGCAGAACAATTATCTGATTATTTTGAACAATGTATTATTGATGGATTTGAAGGGCTTATCGTAAAAAAACCAGATTCTTTATATCAGCCAGGAACGCGTAATTTTAATTGGGTTAAATTGAAGCGACAAGATTCAGGTTCATTGAACGATACGCTTGATTGCGTTATTATTGGATATTATCGTGGCCAAGGGAAACGGGCTCATTTTGGCATCGGTGCTTTTTTGGTTTCTGTGTATAATCCTGGGTTAAATCTTTTTCAGACGATTGCTAAAATAGGAACAGGGCTGACCGATACTGAGTGGGTTGAATTGAAACAATTATGTGATCAGCATATTATTGATCATCAACTTTCTTCTATCGATTGTCCTTCAGAATTAGTTCCTGATGTTTGGATAGCGCCTTCAATTGTTTGTAGTATTCGAGCAGATGAAATTACGCTTTCCCCACTGCATCGGGCAGGTAAAACAGAAAAAAGTACTGGATATGCATTACGTTTTCCGCGCATTATGGCGTATAGGTCTGATAAATCTGCAACCGATGCAACCACTGCTCAAGAAGTTGTTGATTTGTATCAGCAGCAAAAACAAAAAACAAAACTATTAGGATTATAAAATAGAGTTGCAGCTATTTCTTATATTTTAATTTGTAATTTCTTGCTCTTAAATATTTTCTATTATTACACTAAAGGTGTTTTCAAAGAAAATGTGTTGTAATTAAAGGGGGAAGGAATGCTACATTTTTTTTATCTTATAGTCTATTCTATCTATATATGTATGGGCGTTACAACACTTAAGGCAGAGTTTTTTTGTTCTAATAAAGAATCTCGCTTGCATCTTTCTTCTGCTGCTCAATTAAAATTATATACCTCTATTAATAATTGGGAAGGAACACTCAAAACCGATCAAGGTTCTTCGTTACAAGGTTCAACCATTGTTTTTTCTGATGGATCACTTGAAACAAATCAACAAAAAATTATTTTAAAAGGGACCTTTGATCCTAATAATGCAATGCCAATTTTATTGCAAGGCAATGATACTTTGCATGCTGATCCTGGTGCGATTATTCATGCAGTGACTATTAGTGGCGCTAATAATCGCATAGAAGGACAACCTACCTTTAATACGCCGCTATCGCTTTTTGATGCAAGTACTTCATTGACGCTTGCATTACAGAAAAAATTAAATAGTTCGATAAATTTAAATAATGGACTGCTTTTTCTAGATGATGATTTACGCTTGGGTGAAGGAGTTATCATTAATGGACCTGGTGTTATCTCTTGTAATCAATCAAGTATAGAATTATGGGGTGTTGATGGGACGTGGAATTCAACAGTGCATTTTATTAATCCTGATGCGATTAGTCTGAATACACATCTTATGCTGAGTGGAATCTGGACATTATCAGGGCGTGGGCAGATTAATGGACAGGGAAATGTTTTGGATTTATCTTTGGGCGGAAAATTAATTATTGATCATGATGCAGACATCGGTATCAGTGATATTAAAATTCGTGGACTTAATGATCAAACATTTCAATTTGCTAATCAAAATGCACAGGTTCGATTTTCTGATGTGAAACTTGAATTAGATAATAATTTTTCAATGACGGTTGGTGGTATTTTTATTGATGGACCAATAACGTTTATCTTGAAAAATCACAATTTTCTTGTTGATAATCTGGCGTCGATTACTTTTGATGGCGTTCGTGGATTGATAGATAGTCTTAATTTTGAGGGAGCTATCAATGCTGGACAATTACAATTGCCATTGCCTATTTTTGTTGACCATTCAATGGTGACTTCAAATATTAATGCAAATATTATTTCTGGTCATTTAACAATACTTTCAAGTTCAACTTTTTCTGAATCAATGGCAAGTGGTGGAAATATTTTTATTAATAATTCAATTACCAATATTTTTGGTAGTACTTTTTCACCGACGGGAAGTTATTTAGTGAGTAATATAGTCACTGCTTCATATGCAGGATTAGATGATACATTTTGGGTCCCTGTTAATGAAAATATTATAGTAGGAACTGATGTAACGATTGATGCAAGTGGTAATGCAATGTTTTTTGCTCATGGAACTCAGCCTCAAGTTATTGTGCCTGCAGGAACTTCATTGCGACTGCAAAATATTGAATTGGGTCGAGTAAATGAAAATACTTTTAATATTGATCCTCAGGCATCATTATATTTTGGCCAAAACTTTCAACTTGAGATGAATCAGAACATTACATTTTCACAGGGTAATATTACGTGCACCAATGATATCGATGTTATTGATTTTAGAGGAATTGGCGGGGTTAAAGTGTTAAATATTGATCCACCAAAACCAGGGCAACCAAATATTTTTACGGTTGGATCAAATAGTCTTCGCTTGCAGGATGTTGAGTTGAATGGAATAGAAAATATTACTTTTGGTTCAACGTTTATTGATGGACAAACAATTTATGGCGCAATTGTTCTTGCCGGCGGTGCTCGTATTAATATTAGTGAATCAACTGATGCACATTTTGTGATTGAGGGTTCTGATAATATTATTCGTATTTTGAAAAATAATTTGACGTTAGATGGTTCTTTACAATTTGCTGATGCAGTGAGCAATGAAGTAAGCATAGAGTTTGTTTTAACTGAAGGATTAACCATTGATAATCAAGTATTCTTTGGTGATAATTTTGCTTATTTATATTCAAATTTTGGAAAAGCGAGTCTTTTCTTTAGTGATTATTTAGTGCGTGTGATCAATCAAGGTTCAAATTCATTTGTGATGGATCGAGGATCCTATCTTAAAGGAAGTAATCTTTTTGTCGGTAATTTTCCGATCAAGCAATTGTCTTTTGATATTGGGCTTTCTCAAGGTTTATTGTTGAGTTCAGATCAAACAAATGCGCTTGATTCAGCATTTGCACGAAACTTTTTACAGACGAGTGTGCGCGATCAACGTCCGATGACGGCATATCATCTACATAAGAAAAAAGAACAAGATGCACGCAAAGAAAAAGAATCAGGCAAACTATCGCATAAGAAAAATAATCATAATAAATATGCACGTACCAATAAAAAGAGAGCATTTGAAGATTTAGTAGAACTCTTTTATGGATCAGAACAGGCGCAATTGCGCGCATTATCAACACCAAAACCGATTACGATGCCGATTGGTGTAGGCGCAACAGTTGAGCTTTCAGAAGC
>JACCEA010142880.1_pt1 | contig 12500 bp, 13 predicted proteins | sample 7449851 | NCBI WGS metagenome assembly JACCEA01 (sample SAMN15323453, study PRJNA562643) | freshwater metagenome | isolation source: river surface water | place: USA:Blue River Watershed | collected 2017-08-18 | reverse complement strand
TGCTTAGCCTTCTCAGGATTACCCTGCTTGGCCCAATACTCTGCTAGGGCTTCGTAGCCGCCGTCTACCGGAGCCGCCTGCTGTGCTTTGGCATTGCTGATAGCGCCCATCGTTTCAGGGATGAACGCCATGCCAAGCCGCTGCAATAGCGAGATGCCTTGCGGCTTTTGTGGTGCCGTTGCTACCTGTTGCGGCTGGTATTGCGCCAATGCCGATTGCGGGTCAACTAGGGGGTTTTCCTCGTCATCCAACAAGCCGATTCTGTTTAAGTTCATTGTGTACCCTCTCAAAATCTGCGCTTGTACTTGCCGCCAATCTGGATGTGTTGAATCTGTGCAGGACTTGCGTACTCGATAGGCGGTAACGGCGCCGATTGCTTTGGCGCACCAATCCCGCTACTGCCGCTAAATGTCGGAGCATCGGGGATTGGAGCCGTCCCCATCATCTGCGTCGGTGCCATTGGTGCGGCACCTTGCAGGAACGGGAAGTTCATGCTCGACGCAATACCTGATCCAGCACCCTGTAGTAGTCCGCCTGCCCCGCCTGCCCCGCCTGCCGATGCAAGTAGTCCGCCACCGCCTTGAAGTGCTGCTAATAGGAGCGGGAGCATTATTTCATCTCCCCAGCCATGTTTAATCCTGCCGTCTTCCCTGTCGTTCTACCCGTGCTGGACTGCCCCTGTGGTAGTCCGCTCAGGATGCCGGTCAGGAAATCAAGCTTCTGCATCTGCTGATTGCGAGGCTCGTCAAACTTCTCACGAGCCGAATCAATCAGCATTTGCTGCATGGCCTGCTGTTGCTGGCCGGCATTCATTTGGCCTTCAATCGCACCGTACCCAGCTTGGCTTAGTGCCTGACCAAGTGCCTGCTGTTGTGTAACGTCATGCTGAGCAGCGCCAAGGGCCGTATTGAACCCCTGATAGCGCAGGTTGGCCGCAGCATCGCCAAACTGACGAGCGTATGCCTCATTCGTTAATGAGTCCGCTACAGCCTGCCGAGCGCCGCCAAACGCCTTTGCACCGATTGCCTGCCCTGCCGTCTTTGATAGTGCTTGCTGGCGCTGACGCTCAATGTCCTGCATCGAACGGTCAATGACTTGATCTGTGTAGGGGTTCTGATATGCACCCATGCGCTGGTCTGCTGTGCCGATGCCGCCAAGGATATTGAAGCCCTTTTGAGCAAGTGGCAGCCCATTAGCGCCAAGACCACCCATAGCTCCCATAGCGGCTGTTTGGTTTGGATCGAACCCCGCAACACGGTCGCCTTGAAACTGCTGGATAGGCTGATTAGCAAGCCCCATCGCCTGCCCAAGCACATTCGAGCGAAGCGGCTTTAGCTCTGCATCGATCTGGGTATCGCTGCTGGTTTTGGATTTATTAAACCCGAGAGCACCGCCTATTGAGAATCCCATACCACCCTCACAATGCTGTAGTGCCGATTACGCCGGCATTGTCTACCGTTAAAGCGTACCGACTCCCGTTAGGACTGGTCAGAATGACCCTATTATCACCTATTTCGAGGTCACGGTCACGCTTGTAATTCATGGCATCTGCTTGTTCAATCTGACGCGCCATCTCGGTTAAGTTTCGATCTGTTTGCCGTGGTAACTTCATCGTGTGCCACCTGCTGCCACATCAATGCGAGGCACGCCGAAACGCCAATCTGTCGGAGCCAATCCATCAACACGCATAACAACTTGCCTACCAGTAAAGCGTAGATCGGTCGGCGCTGCCATGCTGTAAGGCCCGTGGCTGTATTCTGGCCCATTTGGATAGAACCGTGTACGGAATGTCGCGGTAACATCACCCTGCGTGCGCTCATCAGGGTAAAGATACTTCGCCATGTAAACGCTATCTCCTGCGCCTAACTCTATTGGCCCTGTCTCTGCGTATGGTTTTGCGCCATCCCAATTGAACCCAAGCTCGTGCGAGTAAATGTAGCCGTCTGCCGACACCATGAGCGGATTATCATATACACCATCGTCTGTGCCACACGCACGGCTTAGGAATCCAGTCGACCATGTGTTTTCGCGATAGTTCCAGATGACATATCGGTCGTTTTCAATCGACGTGGCCGATGGGTAGAACCACCACAATTCGCCATACACCGTGTTGTTAAACGCTGCTGTTTTCTCGGACTGAGCTAGGTTAATGCTTCCATAGACGTAATCGAATACTTCGCTCGTCAATGGCTTGACAAAGCCGTCATAGATAAAGAAGCCGCTGCGCCCCATCCATGCCGCAAATGAGTCGGTTGCTGCCGATGCCTGTGGGCCAAGTGCTCCGCAACCTGTGCCGACACGCTCAAATCCGTAAACAAATGGTGGGCCAGAGTAAGTCGCCACATGAGCGTCTGCCGTGGTCAGAATGAGCAACTGGCCACGAACCTTGACTGCATTAAGAATGCTGCCTGTGGTTTGCAGGTCAAAGTCACCAGCTTGATTTGTCGCTGATGGCGTCCAAGTGGTGTAATCCTCTTGATCTGACCATTGCACGAGCGAATTACTGCCGCCTGCACCAAGCGCAAACACGAAGCGCTCCTCTGTCACCGCAATGGCTCGATTAGTTGTTGGCGCGCCACTCATAGGGACTGCTGTTGGCGTTACGCCATCCCACACATACAACGTGCCATCAGTGTTCGCGCAGCCAACTAAGAACGTGCCAAAGTTGTCTAACGTCCAGTTGGTAGGCGGCAAGAATGACGATGTATCTGGCGTCGATACGCCGTAGTTCGATGCGCTGTAAAGACCAATGCCATAGCCGTAAGTGTTCTCTCGGTCGGCTCGTCCAACAACATAACCAACTGGAGTAATATCCTCTAGCACCTTGGCTGGCGTGTAGGCGTAGAGTTTTGAATGCGTGCCGATGCCGAAGCGACGATCTTGCCCGTCTCGGTATTGGTGAATGTCTGAAGGTCGGCCATCGAGTTGATCTGGAATAAACTTCTGCCAGCCTTTAATCGGCAGCATGATGCCAGAATGCCAGCGCACGAGGTTGGCTTTATGCCATCGCCCCATGCTCTGGTAGTCGGTTCCGTTGCCATAGACTCCAGCAGGTATCTCTAGCTTTAGCAGCATAATTAAAACCCGATAGCTATAATGTGTTGCGTGTTGTTTTTATCAACGACTGCCGTTAGCATTTATATACCTATGGCCATCCAATATGCTTTTTCGGTAATGTCATTGGCGTTCTGTACTATGAACTGCGTAGTGCTCGGATCGGACATAAGTCTAACTAAGTTAAACGAGCCTAAATTGTTTAGAACCTCGGTGATTTGTACAGACAATACCGCGCTCGGAAACGCTAATGGGTATACAACAGTTAAGTTAGCGTCTGCCGTAACACTTACATTGCCCCATTGGATAATCAATCCACCAGGCAACTTCTGATAGCCGCTTGTGGCTAAGAGCTGATTTGCGCCTTTCATTGCACTATCCAACTTAACTGGAGTGATGGCGAATAGATCGCTAGCCCACCCTTGAGCCTCTGCCGCTGTAGCAACTTCTAGCGTTCCTCGAACAGTCTCGGTTGCTTGCGCTGTCGTGCCCCCGCCACCAGTAACTGCAGATGTACTAGCAACGCTGTCTGCTGTCACTGCGGCAAGCGTAGATGCGCCAGCTACGCCAAGCGTGCCGCCTACCGTAGCATTACCCGTAACTGCTGCGCTGTCAGATGTAACCTCTCCAAGAGTTGCTGCACCTTGCTTAATAGCATCACTATAAGCAATAGTCGACACGCCTAGGCTAATAACGCTAGTGGTTTGGCGATACACCTTGCCGCCGTTGACTGCGCCAGACTGAATGTAAACCTGCTTGCCTAATAGGAACTCAGACAGCGAGTTAGCATCGTCGGAGCGCGCCCAAGAGCCTGCGGCAGTAACGTAAATGCCGTTCTGCTCAGGAGATGCTTGGTTCTTTACCAGAATGCGGCTAGCGTTAGTTAGTACGCCATCAATCGTCTGTTCGCCAGCTAACACTAATGCCGCAGTTGAGGCCACTGAAACTGGCTGATAGCCGACATTGGAAACGCCTAGCGCTGAGTCGATAATGTCTAAGTCTGCGTTTAACTTAGCGCCCCATGTGTCGGAGCTTGCGCCTACTTCAGGCTTGGTTAGGCCGAAGCGCGGTGTGGTTGTATCAGCCATTTTCTACGGCCTCCCAAGTAACTTCATCCGGGTTAAAGAAATAGCCTTCGAGAGCGTATCCGTTAAACACATACAGATCGTCGCCTGCCCACTCAGCATTGATTGTGTCAGCAGCTAGGTATTCAGCCAATGGTAGTACCCCTCATCTGTGGCGTTGTGCCTTGGAACTGGCTGCGCTCATCATTAAGAGACAGCTCATCTAGTGCCGAATCGAATAGCGTAGCCCATGATGTCGGGTCATCTTTAAGATAAAGCGCGCCCTGAGTTAGAGCGCCATATAGATAAATGTCGTAATGATTTTCTAACAGCCAATTGCCTGTCACTACGCCACCCAAGGTCGGCACACGCTGGTAATAGACCATCTCAACGACAATATTCTCGCTAGGAACAGGTATCATCTCTAAGCGATTTCCCACAACTGAAAAGAACCTAGGTTTTCCGCTAATGCGTTCAGCGCGCAGCCTGTCGGCCTCTTGTGGCGTAACGTACTCTAGCGCTGTCACAGGATTGCTATTGACTTGGATATTGCGCATCTCAAGGAAATCGGTCGGCAGCGTAGAAAATTGCTTATCGATCTGAGCAGTGACTCGATATTCCATTTCGCGTGTGCGGATATTGCGATTTATACGATTTTCAGTAAGACGAATAAATACAGGAATCTGATCAGTAAGATCTTGGCGGTTTAAAAAACTGGCAATGTCGGCCTGTAACTGCGCATAGTTCATATCTTATCGACCGTCATTAGATGGCAGTATTCGCGTGATTTTATCATGCCCAAAATATATGCGCTTGTTTCATCTTGGCTCATGTTGGCCTTGGTGCAGTGATTCTTCCACTGCCAGTAAAGCACAAGCGGGACAGTGGCCACTTTCTTCCCCAGCCCATGATCCTTGTTGTTTACACCTGAATTACGCTCTGCTTTGTTGTTGTCGAGAATCAGACCAACATCCTGCTTTTTCTCGATGACTGCCGTATCGGTCGCTGCGTCATAGTGAAAGTATGACGTTATGCCCGTGAAATCGTCGTGAGAAAGTAGCCGTCCAGCCATTGCAAATACCTCAGATAAAAGAAGGGGGCCGAAGCCCCCCGCTTGTTTAGGTCAGGTCACGAGCAACGCCGTGTGCCTTCTCATTGTGCACCTTCAAGCCCCACTCAGTGACGAGCAGCATACGGTCTGCATCGCCGGTCTTTGCGAGGTTGATCTTCTCGAAAGGGCGCAGGAAGCATACCGAGGCCATGCTGGTATCAATGTGGTAAGCCACATCGGCAGCGATGAATCGGCTAGGCACAATTTCCAAATTACCGAAGTCGGTAACGTAGATGTCAGCGGCGCCGACAATAGTGCTTTGCTTTGCGCCACTTGCGTTATAACGCTGAGCAGCAATGCCGGGGAAGGCAGAGGCTTTCTGCTTCAGCGTAGATCCAACCAGCAGCATCTTGGCGTTACCGCCATTTGTCCACACCTTGGCCTGCACATTCTTCAGGATAGTCTCAGACCATGCGCGAGGCGTACCCGCACCAGCAGCAGCATTTGGGTAGCCTGATGTTGTGCCGGAGAGAGTAGGCCCTGTTGCGGTTGCGCCGTTGTCGGTATTGGTGCGAAGGAACGCGCCCAAACCGGCAGACTTGCGGGCGGTAGAGCTATTACCTGCAACAGCGGCCTGACCGGACACCATCGTCAGCTCCATGTCACGCTTCAGCTCGGAGGCAGACTTGGCCATTTGGTAAGCCATTTCGGACTTACGACCAGCCTTATCTACAGCTTCGAGCGAACCAGACACGGATACAGTCTTGCGGCTGATCTGTGTGTAGTTGCCCATGCGGACGGTCGGCGTTGGCTCAACAGCTACAGCATCATCGCCTTCGATCTGGGCATTGGACAAGCTAGCGGCTGCTAGTGCGTCTTCCTGCCACTCGAAGTACGTCGATTTGGCTGTGCCCTTGCCGATATTGGACATGAACGGGGTTTCTTCTGGGCTGATGTTGTAAATAACATTGGCCAAGTCTTCGCGGATGCCTTTTGCATCGTAGGTATCGAAGGTATTTGTAGGTTGTCCCATGACGGTATTCCTTTATAAAAGAGTTTTGAAGTAGGCAGCAGCATCTTGCACTGTGCCCGATTTTGCCAAGCGTGTTTTGATCTTGCTCTGCTCGCTCCCAACAGTCTTGGGTCTGGCGTTGACAACCGGAGTGGCCTTTGGCTTCACCTCCTGGCGTTTCGCAACCAAATCCCGATACTTCATAGCGTCACGCATAAGAGCCACGGCGCGGGCATCATAGAGTTGTGATAGTTCTTCATCACTGTACCCATAAGCCTTGCCAGTCTCGCGTACCTTAACCTTCTCTGCTTTGGCTACGTCTTTGTCCAGCCATTCTGGAATTAAGGACGCTAAAGCCTCTTGCTGATCGGCCAAATACTTCTGCATCTGCTGCTGTTGTTCGTGCTGCTGTAAGCTATTTAATCGCTGCTGCTCCTGCTCCACTGCCTGACGATTCTGCTGATACTGGAAGACCTGACTTAGTTGCTTGGCGTATGCAATCGGGTCTGTGTACTGCAAGCTCTCATCAATCTGTGGCTCATCGGCTAGCTTGGCGCTTAACTGCCCTAGCAACTGCGCGTACTGAGCGCGTTCATTGCGTACAGACTCATATTCCTGCTCGGCTGCTTTACGCTGCTCTGCAAGCTGCTGTGTCTTCCGCGTGTAGTCTTGGGTTCGAGAGTAGCCTTTTAACAACTCGTCTTCCGGTACTTCGACTTCTTCACCGTCAATTTTGACTTTGAATGTCTTGGCTACCGGCGCTGGCTCATCATCACCTTCGTCTACTTCTTCCTCTGATTCGGCCTCATCATCTACCTCGTCAGTAGCGATTGCCTCGTCATCGGTCTTGGCCAGACTCTCATCTACTTCCTGACTCTCGTCAGATAGAATACCCATCATGGCGGCTGTTGCATCGAAACTTCCGTTAGGAGTCGTTTCAGTGGTCATAATATCACCTATTTCTGTGCTGCGCGATGGCGGCGGTTTTTAATGTCTACTTCGGCTTTTACTCCTCGCTGCTCAACGATTCCAAGCTCGTAGCGCAGCTCCTCAAGGACTTTGGCCTTGATGTATATGCGCTCGCGCAACTGGCTGTCTGGCTCTGCTGAGTTGAGAAAGTCGTAAACGTACTTGTCGGCTAGCGACTTGAACGCATCAATAAACACCTGGCTCTGAAGAATCTGTCTCGCCTCAGAGCCGCGTTGGACAGTTTGTTCTTCCTTTTCCATATCATCACCTTTGTGTGTGCCGCCCGCGTTATTGCGAACGCTCTGGGGCCGAAGCCCCGAGTTCTTTAGTCGTCCATCTCATCTTGCTGGATAAACCCGACAGCGCCCTCAATGTTTGCCTGTCTGGCCTGCATCTCAGCCATCATTGCACCAAGCTGCTGTACCGCCTGTGTTAGCTGGCTTTGATCCGCATTCTTAGCCTCAGCATCGTATGCCTTCTGGATTGCATCACGCTCATCTTTGGCCATTTGCTGCAACAGCTTGGCCTTCTGCATTTCAAGTTCAAGCATCATCTGCTCGCGCTGCATCTCTAGCTTGGCCTGCTCATTCTGTATCTTAGCCGCCTGCACCATTGCATCGTGGTCTAGCTTTTGTTGCTTAGCATACAATTCGGCCTCAATTCTCATCTGTGCAGACTGTGCCTGTAGCTGTGCTTTCTCTTGTTCGACCTGTGCCAGCATCTTGGTCGCTTCAGCATTAGGGTCAGGCTGTGGCTCGCCTTGCTGCTGTGGAACATCATAATCCATTGGCACCGGCATCCAGAATTGAGCCGCATCCTTGAATCCAGCCAGTTCGGCTATCTTGGCCATCGTGTTACGAATCTGCCCAAGCGTCACCACTCCGTTGTTAGGGCCGAGCGCACTGTACGTCTCGCTCTGCTTCTCCCACTGGTACTGAAGCATCGCTAGGCGCTGCTCTGTAGTGCCTGCTGATAGTGCGACATTGATTGTCACATCCATCTTGGCGTTCCAAGGGCGCGGGTCAACAGGGATAAACTCGTTGCGTAAGCGGACAATGCGCGGCTGATCTTGGTTTGTAACCATCAATTCAAGCAGGATGGCGTACATACGCTTCAGGCCATTGGCAAAGTTCCGGCAGATTAGCTCAATCTGGCCTTGTCCGCTCGCAATGGCAGCATTAGCCACCTCTCGGGTTACGTTACCAAGCATCGCCGCATCAACGCCCATAGAAGCACCGGTAATGCCTGTGCGTGCTTCTTTGACTTGGCGCATATAGTCCAGCACTGGAAAAGCGGCTTGCCCGTTAAACGGCTGTGATAGATTGGTCACACCATTAGGTGTCCGCATACGGATGATTGCGCCGATCTCATTATTCAGCACATCCTCGATATTTGCGTCATTCTCAACAACGCCAAGCCTTGGGGAAATAGACTGGGCGAGGCTGTCGAGGGTTAGCCGTAGGAGTTGACTGTTAATGCGCTGAACGTCATATAGGCGGTCAAACATCCCCTCAGAGAAGAAAGCGTGAGGGTTTGGCGACATGGACAGCTTGAAGAATGGAATGGTATCGACTGGCTCTGACTTTAGAATCTCGTACCCTGGCCCCGCCGTACAGACCTTGAGCAGTTCGGCTATGCCGTCACCATCCAAGTCGTAGCGCGTGTACGCCTCAACGTACATGACCTTCTGCATCCCTTCATTGGCAGACATAGCGCCCGACATACCGTTATTAGGCTGCCGTGCAACTACCTCAGCATTCGTGGATAGTTCGCTGTCGCCAACGTACTCCATCATCTCATCACGGTCATACCCCATGGATACGAGTTCGTTGACCGTAAGATGGCACCGATGCGCCACAATCTCAGCGTCATCAAAATCAGTGGCGCGGCGGTCGATAAGGAATTGCTCTGGAGGCAGGGCCATAACCCTGAATCGCTTTTGGGTAATCTCCCGCTTCAGGATGGCATCGAACGTGCCGTCTGCTGCTTGGCCGACCTGTAACTCTCCGTCTTCACTGGCCAGCACCATAACGCCTTGCTCATCCAGCCCTTGAAACTGCTGAACGCTTACGTCTTCTTCTTCTTCATGCCATACCTTGCCAATGCCATCGCCAAATAACAGGCCATCGACAGCGCAGTCTCGGAATTGACTGTACCAATCATTGTCCTGATCTAGGACGAAGTTCACATAGTCGGTCGCCTGTTCAGCGGCGGCTACATCCTCTTGCGTCCGAGGCTGGAACTCGACAACGCGCTCGCCTCCAAAGAAAGTACGCTGCACGCTCGGCAGGATGGACTGTACCACGTCATGCACATCACGGCAGACTACCTGACTCCGGCCCTCAGTTTCATCGCCAAAACGGTCGCCTCGGTAATATTCCATTGCCTTGGCGCGGCCAGGGCTAACTTCCTCATCAATGTAACTTACCGCGTCCGTCAACATGGCCGCTAGCGTGTGCTCAAAGTCTTCTGGTAGTTGGGCCATGTTATTTGCCTATTAGTCCGTATGGGAACGAGGGTTTATCTTCCTCATCGTCTAGCATTATACGGTAAAGCCCACGATTTGTGGCCTTTGTTATTTCTGGGTTTAGGAGGCCCGATCCGGTTTTTTGGCCGTTCAGCGCTAATAGATCGGATTCATTGCGGCGCATCGGGTCGAAGGCGGCGAAGCGTGAGCGTAGTTGACTTGGGTTGGTGAAGGCATAGCTTGTGCCATCGCCTTCTTGCTGATTCTTGTAGCTGACACCATCATAGTCGTTTTGCGCCAATACATCGCGCATCTGTTGGTCGTAACGGCCTTTCTCTTTCCAGTCAGTGTCGATTGCACTAGCTATCTGCTTGCCCTTGCCCTTAGCGAGCAACCCTTTCTTTTCAAGCTGCGGCGCTAATGCGTCAGCATGGAATGAGCCTTCATCTTTAACGCGCAGCATGTTTGCGTACTTGCTAGACATCAGCGGAATAATGTTCGCCTCATCTGCGTAGTTGACGCCGCCTGCACCCATGGCTTTGGCTCTGTTGTCAGCCTGCTCTAATGTGCCAACATGAAAACCAAGGTCAGACTTAGCTGGATCAATTACACCTGAGCTAAGATCGCCTCGCGTTGAGTGATAAAGCTCTTTGCCGCGTGCAGTGTTGAAGCCCATAGCCCTCGCACGCTGCATCGGCGTATTGCCCGCCGGCAAGCCCAGTCCGCCCTGCTCAAAAGGAAGTGCTGCATTGCGCTGTGCCGCCGCCATGCGACGGTCTGCCTCAGTCTCGAAGCGGTTTATGGCGGCCTTCCCCACCGACAATGCTGGCCCGTCTGATATCTCCCGCTTTACCGAATCAACAACGCCACTCGACTTCCCGCCCGTAATCTTTCTAACCACCTTCCCAACAGCGCCAGCAACAGGGATAACGCCAGCCAACGATCCGGCTGCTTGTCCATAGTTGCCTTTTGCTGCCGCTAGTCGCGCATCATCAATGGCTAACCCGCCCGATGCGAACGGGACGAAATCACCGGGCCGCAATCCGAGTGGGCCGTATTCTTTACGCAGTGCGCCATAAGCAGCATCTGCGCGTGCCGCTGCATCGCCTTCCTGCTCAAGTAAGCCGGTAGCGGGTAATAGGCCCATTGACCGAGTCATAGCCGGGTTGCTTTTGCCCATGCCGCCTGCCGCCTTGAATGCTTTATTCTTGGCGACCTGACCCTCGAACCACTTACTTACGCTGGACTTAGCATCATCTAACAGCCCCATGTCTGGCGCTCCTGCTGGATTATTGGCCAATCATACCATTTTCAGACCACGGCGTAATGGGCCAGATACAGTGCCTTGTTCGCGTATGGATAGGCATAGATAGCGCAGACCATCGGCGCAGTGTGAATGACCATCGTGCACTGGCGTAGACCTATACTCGCCGGTTGAATCATTCAGTTCGCGCCGGTACATACTCAAGGAAGTGACTGCCTTCTCGACTTTCTTATCGAACCACATTCTCGGAAGTGTCAGCCTGACGGCATGAATACCATCCTCCAGCGACTGCCTGGGGGCGATTCTAAAGTTAATTCCTAGTGAGCGTGCCACTTCAAGGCGAGAGAGGCCGCTACCAAGCTCCCTGACTGCTATGTCATGCGGTGCCCAATGGTCGCCGTACAGATAGCCCTTGTCAGCCAATACCTTGGCATAGTGCGGCAAGCCTTCCCCGCTCTGCTCATAGTAATCAATCAGCCTTACTTCATTCCGATGGATCTGGGCAAACCAAATGACGGTAGCATCGCCAACACCTAAATCCCATGCGGTAATGACAGGTAGCGCCACATCGTAAACAGATAGATTGGTACGACCATCGCGCCGCGCTTCAATTATCTCCTTCTTGTATATCGAGCCATCGGTAAACTGGCGGAACTTACCCTCCCAAATGAACTCGGCTTCCTCGAAGTCGGTCGCTTTAAGATGCTCCATTTCTCTACGTAGCACATCGGGGAACCATGGGTTATCCGACCAATTGACGTTCACAACCCATGAATCAGGCTGTGGATGCGCTACAAACCGCTGCCATGTTGCATCGTCTGGATGGTTAGGATTGAACGTGGCCCATATCTCAGAGCCTTCTTTACGGATGGTAGGAACAAGCGTAGACCAGCTCGTCTCGGTGACTTTCTCAGCTTCTTCGACCCAACAAATATCAACGCCTTCCATGGACTTAATCTTTGGAGTGTTATGTCGCAAACCCTCAAAGATAAACTCGGAGCCGTTAATGCCTCGAATGCAGTCGCGCAACACCGTATAGAACGAGCTAAGCCCCATTGCCACGATCTGATCACTCAGCAGCTTGTGCACTGACTCGTCTAGGCTGTTTTGCAGCTCTCTGGCGCAAAGGACGCGGGTTGGCTTTTGGCTGGCGATAACCAGCAGTGCTATTGCCACGCCCCATGACTTGCCTGAGCCGCGACCGCCCCAAAGCACCTTATAGCGCATTGGATCGAATAGAGGCCTCAGCTTACTTGGTAGCTGAATCAATGAACGTCACCTGCAAGCCCTTGATCGGCCCACCCCCTGCTCCAGTCAGCTCGGTCTAGTTTTTCTCTGTGTAGTCATCAGGGAACCGGGAAGTCATAGACTTAACCCAGACCGTCGAGTTGAATCCTGGAGTCTCAATGCCTGCTTGCCCGGTATCTTCCCAGAATGCTTGAGACTTGGCCATCGCTCGCGTGATAGCGTCAGAAAATTCAGGGATAGACCGTTCCCATTCATAGATGGTTTCACGGGATATGTCGAGTTGAGCTGCCATCCATGTGCGAGACTTGCCGATAGCGCCCCAGTCTTGAACCATCTGGCAGTATTCAGGCTTGTACTTCGTCGGCCTTCCG
>JACCEA010107645.1_pt1 | contig 12503 bp, 7 predicted proteins | sample 7449851 | NCBI WGS metagenome assembly JACCEA01 (sample SAMN15323453, study PRJNA562643) | freshwater metagenome | isolation source: river surface water | place: USA:Blue River Watershed | collected 2017-08-18 | reverse complement strand
TCTAGATTGCAATCAATAAGAACAACAACTTTAAACTATGTAATCGTTTCATTTACACAGTTTACTTTCAGAGGTAGTTTCATGGTTAAAAATCCCGGCTTCAGACCCCGGGATTTTTTGTGTTTATAGAATAGGGATATAGGAGTTGGTGCGCTTCTCGCTGGGGGTTGGTAAGTCGGCATCTCGACACTTCGTCAAGCTCAGTGGAGTCCAAGCTCGATGACCGATGCTCGGAGAACAAAGTGTTTTACAGCTAAAATTCAGTTCAAAAAAAAAGCACGATAACCGTGCTTTTAAAATTTCTATACTACCAAATTAAATGTATCCTTTTTCTTTTGCCCAGCTGCTTAATTGAGCGGCATTTGGAATATTCAATTTCTTCAAAATATTATGACGATGTGTCTCAACCGTACGAGGTGAAACAAAAATCTTTTCAGCGATTTCTTTTGACGTAAATCCTTGAGTTATTAATTTGACAATTTCAATTTCTTTTAATGTCAATTCTTTTTTTGATTCGGTGTTATTGATATCCAACAGAGAAGTGAAATAGCGATCCTTAATTTCCGCAGCAATGTATGATTCACCTTCATGAACTTTAAGAATTGCTTCAACTAATTCTGTTTTATTCGTGTTTTTTGTCAAATAACCTTTTGCACCAATCGACAAAAATTTCTTTACAAACGAAATATCGTCGTGCAACGAAAGTCCAATAACACGTGTTTTAGCCAAGCTATTGTGAATTCGTTCTGTTGCTTCAAGACCATTGCTACCACCTTTTAAGTTGATGTCCATTAATACAATTTCAGGCTTATGTTCTAAACAAAAATTAAAGGCATCATCTGCATTATCAGCTGTTCCAATAACCTTTATTCCGTCAACATGTTCCAAAAGCGAAGACCAGGCTTCAGCGATTAATTTATGATCATCAACAATCAGTACTCTGATTTCATTTTCCATAGTGGTAGCTATTCAATTCATTCCAAATTTAATAATTCAATTGGTAATTTGGAAAAAATAAAATTATAAACTTAAAATCGCATTTTTTATACTAAAAAAGTCAGAATTGAATTCGGTTAAAAATACTCAAAGAAGCCTTCTATCATTGGCACTTTTGAATATTATCAATAAAACTCCACTAAGTTGTTAGTATAATCCTATCACAACCAGCTTACTAACATTTCTACTCATTTATCAAATTTAATTTAGAAATCGTAGTTCATTTAAAAGTTTATTGAGATATTTGCCCGAAATCAAACTAAAAAACCACTCAAATTGAGTTTTTTGACATTACAAAAGCTCAATTGACCACGACTAATTATGAAAAAAGCTGTTATAGTTGAGGATTTTAAACTAATTGCCGATATCTGGCATTCAACACTACTCGAAGAAGGTTTCGATATCATTGAAGTGGTAAGAAATTCGGATGAAGTTGAAAGTGTGATTCAAACGGTACAACCAAACATAGTTTTAATGGATATCAATTTACCAGGTCGACATAACGGACTTGAGTTAACTGACTTACTATTAAAAACACATCCTGAATTATCTATTCTTATTTTAACTATACATACCGAACCTACTTACATACAACGCGCAATGCAATCCGGTGCCAAAGGATATGTTACAAAAAATTCCTCTTTATCAGAACTAAAATTGGCGATTAATGAGGTTTTAGCAGGTAAGACTTATTTGTGCGAGGAAATCAGAACTAGTTAATTGTTTAGGTATAATGTAAGTTGATACTCAAACTACAACCTTCCCCTATTCCACTGTTCATTTGAATTTTAGCATTTGCTAGGTTTGCTCGTTTATTGATATTTTGTATACCAAATCCATATTTTACATTGGCAGTATCAAATCCTTTTCCATTGTCTTTTATTACAACATTGATGGCTTTTTGACGCGAACGATGTTCAATTTTACATGCTATTTCTGTTCCCTGAGAGTGTTTCAAGGAGTTATTTACGAATTCTTGAATAATACGATACACATTATAAATATCAATGCTTTCAAATAATTCACTTGTGAGCGACTCATCGTAGTTGAATTTGAAATCAATCCCATTCAAGGCATTTAAGCGATCGAATAAAGCTTTTAAGCCAGAGATAAGTCCATTCGACAACTCTGGTGGAGATAAATTATAACATAAATAGCGGGTTTGATTCAAACTATCCAATACAATTTTCTTACAAATTTCGATGCGTTCGCGTTTATCAGCTGGAACATCTTCTTCAAGATGAGAGATGTATAGGTTCAATGCAACAAGCTGTTGAGCCAAACCATCGTGCAATTCCATTGAAAATTGATTTCTTTCGAATTCCTGTGTTTCATTGATCAGTTCTTTTTTCTTCTTCTCAAAGAGGCGAGATTCTGAAACATCTCGAATCGAGCCAATAATACGTTCTGGTTTTCCTGAATCATCACGAATGATGTAACCTTTATCAATAATATTAGCAAAGTAACCATCCGGTTTTTTGAAACGGTACTCCATACTAAACAACTCTAATTCTTTATTGTCTAGATTTTTTTGAACTTGAATTGCGTAATCTTGATAATCGTCTGGGTGAATAAATTCGTATAAATTATCAAGTGTTGGATAGTTTGCTCTTAAATAGCCAAAAATAGAAGACAAACCATCACTCCAGAAAAGCGTATTTTTTTCGATATCCCATTCCCAAATCGCTTCATTAACAGCTTTGGAAGCATAAGCAAATCGTGTATTAATCGCTTCTATTTCCTTAATTTTTTCTTTTTTGTCGGAAATATTTTCAAAATAACCGTACCAAACACCAGTTCCATCTGCTTGAAATTCAGGAACGCCGATACCTTTTATCCACATAGTTTGCTGGTCACTTCCTTGCAATCTAAATTCAACATTCCACGTAATTTGTGCTTTTTGAGAAATTTCAATGGTATTTATAACGCGAGGTAGATCTTCAGGATGAATTAATCGGAAAATTAATTCAGGTCGTTTGTAAATTCGCTCAACCGATAAATCAACTCCAAAGCGCTCAATTTCTTTACTTAAGAACATGAAATTGAATTGTCCATTGTCATCAATTTCACATTGGAACAATACAATTGGAACCGTATCAGTAATTTTTTTCAAGAATTCGCGACCTTGAACTAATTTTTGTTCGTAGTTCACTTGTTCTGTAATATCTTCGATTTCAATCAATAATTGTATCTCATCACCTGAAAATATTGTACGCGTTGTAAGCTGAAGTTCTTTTGGATCGCTATCCTTTCTAAAATAGGACAAACGCATTTTAATGTTTTCAAAGTTGGACACACCTTCTTTTAAGGCTTGATAATCGGTGTATTTTGTGTTTTCTTCGCCTATCAAATCCGTGAATAATGTGAAAAGAACCTCATCACGTTGTTTTTGAAACAAATGATTGAATGAACGATTTGACCATGTAATTCGCTCATCAATATTGATCGTAGCAAAAGCTTTTTGAGAATTTTCTGAAACGATTGATAATTTCTCCAAATCTCTAAATATCTTGCGGTAATTGAACAATTTACTTATTAAAAAACCTGTTTTCTCCTGAAGGGTTGAGATGTTTTGATAATTATTAAAATCCACATCAAAGTAGGATATTAGAACACCGATTGGTTTGTGATCAGCAAAAATTGGCTGCGAAAAAATCGTATTGAATCGTTTATTTGAAAAAACGCCATTCAAGTGGTCAAAATGTGGATCCGTCGGTTCAATTTTCAGTTTGTTATTCAATAAATCGTTGAATCCAAAGTAATCGTTTTGAATTGGTTTAGGAACAGTTGGTAAGAAAGTAGAATAACCAGAAGAGAAAAATTTAAGTTCATTTTCTTCTTCATTTAGCACATAAATTGCACAAAACATCCCAGGGAAAAGTATTTGAACACTATCTATGGACTTCGCCATAATTTGATAGAAGCTTACATCTCTTCTAGAGAAATCTTCCAATGCCAAACGTTCAGCATCATTAATTGCAGTGTTTACTTTGGCGCTTGTATTTTCAAAAAAGAAAAAGGAAAGTCCGAATTTATTGGGAAGAAGTTTAACATTGAACCAAGACGCACGACGAGCAAAAAAGTACTCGAATTCAAGTGGTTCTTGCTGATGCAAAACATATTCACAATTTGTAATCAAATCCGTGTTTTCAATTTCAGGAAAAATTGTCAAAAGTGATTCACCGATTACCGATTGTCCGTTTAAATTTAATGCAGATGTTGCAACCGGATTAATTGATTGTATCGTATAGTCGCTTTGAATTGATAAAAACCCATCACGCGAATAACTCATGATTTCAGAAATGAAGAAACCATTTTCATCTGCAATACGATGTTTAATAATTTCTTCTGTGATATTTCGTGCAAGTATATACGTGTATTGTTTCTTACCCTTTGAGAGAACGGGATTGATTCGGCAATAAAAGTGAATCTTTTCACCTGAATCCATTAAAACTTCCAAATTTGTCAATTCATAAAAGTCACCACCCGCAATTTCCTTTGATATGTCTAAGCTTGTGATTTGAGTGAATTTTTCTAGTATCGCATCAAGCGTCAACTTTGACTTTTCTAATTTCAACACATCATGCAGCAACCACTCAGCTTCTGAATTGGCATGTGAAAAATTGTTAGAGCTATCGAAAAGGACAAAACTATCCTTGGTTGAATTTACAATTTGAAGAAAACTATTGTTTAAAGCTTTGAATTCATTTTTTTGCAATACCAACTCATTCATCTTACGAAAAAGTAGTCCGAGCAACAACAATCCAATTCCTACAGCAATTGCAATTAATATGATTTCATAATTGTGGAGTAACATTAAAATGCCATTTTCTATTAGGGTTTTCAATATCGAGTTGAACCAAGCGGTTTAACAATGTACAAATTATTTTACAATTATCGATATTAACAGTTTAAACTAATAATTTCTTTTAACTCAACAAAACATAACAACCATTCATCACAAATATTTTATTTATTGTTAATAATGTTATACATTAGCCCCGTAAAACTAGTAAATCTATGAACCACAGACTACTCTACGCTTGTTTTCAAATGAAAAATCAATTAGATTTTATGAAAACACACCAAAGTCAATCAGTTGACAATCATTTATTTATTCCATCTATAATTTTTTAAAAATTCGTTTACACTAAGACTAAGGGTGTTTATTTAACATTCCTCTCACACTAAATAATATTACCACTCTATGAAATTTCTTGTAACCATTTGTCTTTTCCTCTCATGCAATTCATTTTTTGCATTTTCCATTGAGGATTTTAACTCTAGAAAAGTCAATTTATCCATCATTGACGAACCAAAATCAAATGAACTCATCATTAGTTTTGAGCATTACAATCCAAAACAATTGAGTGAATTGCAGTCCCAACTTTCTTCTGTAAATGGAATAAAACAGCTTGGGTACTGTGAGAAAATGCATGTCTTTTATTTTGAGTTTGATGCCACTAATTATAGAAGTGCCGATCAAGCGTTCGAAGCAATCATGCTAAAAACAAAAGCTTTCCAACCTTTAATGAAAGTTGGAGCGAGTATTTCAATGGTTCAAAATGAATGTATTAAATAACCTATCCTTCTTATATGAAAGCTATCAATATTTTTAAATTAACTATATTATCTTTTTGCATTCTTACCAGTATTAATGCAAATGCAACTAATTATACTTTGATTGGTACGAGTCTATCTATGTCCAGTACTCAAGGATGTGCACTTTCAAATTACACGTTCAGTCAAACTACTTATAACCATAATGATTCTAAACAAAGTGCCACTAAAGTGGTAACAATAACTTTTCCTGCAGGTACTGACGCGACGACAGCAACAGTTGCTGGTAGTTCTTACAAAGGAACTGCTATAACGGCGTTTACTACTCAAACCGCGACAACCATATCTTTTACAACTCCAGCAGGAGTAAATGTTGGTAAAAACGCGGCTTTTACAATTGTAATTGCAAATGTTAAAAATGGACCGTCAATTGCCGGAATAACATGTACCGTTGTTGTTACAAATGACTCAGGAGGTACAAATTCTTGGACCACAGGTTATAATGTTACTACAACTGCCTGTCCTGTAATTCCATCGAATGATAATTGTGGAACTCCAACTTTATTAACACCCGCTCCTGCTGGTTCAGGAATCTGTACCGCGACTAATGGAACAACTTTTGGAGCAACAGCTTCATCACAAGCTACTTGTACTGGAATTGCAGACGATGATGTTTGGTATACGTTTGTTGCAAATAGTACGACTCATCAGGTAACAGTAACAGGAATTGCAGGTTTCAATGCGGTTGTTCAGATTATGTCTGGAACTTGTGCTGGCACTTTAACTTCAATGCAATGCGTTAATGCCACAGGAAGTGGTGTCGCTGAAGTTGTCAGCTTAACCGGTCTTACTATTGGAACAACTTATTATGTTCGTGTCTATCATAATGGTGCTGGAGAAGGTGTAAGCGCTTCTAACTCTTTCACAATTTGTATAACAAGTACTTCTGCTGCATGTACCTTAGGAAGTGGTAACCTTTTGGGAGTTTCACTTCCTTACTCATCCGGTGCACAAACAACTTGTGGAAAAGGAGACGATATCACTTCTACGAATAGCGCAGTTTGCGGTTCTAGCTTATATTATGGCGGTGAAGATCATGTGATTTCATTTGTTCCAAGTACAAGTGGTAATATCTCAATAAATTTAACTTCAACAGGTTCTTATGTTGGTATCACATTGTATCAGGGTTGTCCGACTACAGGAGGAACGTGCGTTGCCTACAGTCAAAGTTCAGCAGGAAATCAAGCGATTGGTTGTGCAGCTGTCGTGGCAGGTCAAACCTATTACTTAGTAGTGGATTCATGGCCAAGTCCAACTTGTAACGCTTACTCTTTAACTATATCAACACCTACAGGAGGAATTCCAGCAGGAACAACTTGTTCTAACCCTGTAAACATGACTTTACCGTATACAGCTACAGGTCAATCAACACTTTGCTTTGGAAATGATTATTCAAATGCCAGTCTTGGATCATGTGGTACGTTATACGAATCAGGTGAAGACAAAGTCTATGCCTTTACTACAACTGGCCCTGATTGCTTGAGTTTGGTTCTTTCAAATGCAAGTTCTTCATACATTGGTTATCAAGTCTATGCTGGTTGTCCTGGAACTGCTGGTACAACTTGTATTTCGAATGGTGGTGGAGCAACTAGTGGAACTTTAACAGGCTCATTTACTGTTCCAGCAGCAGGAACCTATTATGTCATTGTTGATACATGGTCTTCGCCTTCTTTTGTTAATTATGACATTCAACTTACTTCATTAGGAGGAACTCCTTCCAACGATGTTTGCGCTGGAGCAACAGCAATTCCACTTGGAACATCTATATTTGGTGACAACAATTGTACAGGAGGTTCAGGTGAGCCAGCTGTGCCTGCAGCATGGACAACTGGCAATGTTAATACTGTATGGTTCAGTGCTGTAATACCGGCATCTGGTCAATTGTTTGTTAAAACGACTGCAGGTACATTAACGAATACACAAATTGCAGCTTATAGTGGTACATGTGCCAGTTTAACTTTCCTAAGTGCGAATACAGATATTGGATATTGTGGAAACTCTACCAATTATATGTCACAATTGACAATTACAGGGACAGCAGGAACAACCGTTTACATTCGTGTTGATGGTGAATCGAACGCTACTGGAAACTTTACAATTACTGCTATTGATCCTACCGTTACTGTTTTACCTGGAATTCAAGGTCAAGATTGTAGCCAACCAAATCCAGTTTGCCAATCTACAATGTCTGTCTCAAATCCCGGTTATAGCGGAAATGGAAATATTTGTGATATCCCAACATCTTATTGTTTGGCATCAGGAGAAAGAAATGTAGTTTGGTATAGAGTTCCAATTTCAACAGGAGGTACATTAAATTTCAACATTGTTCCAAATGATTTCATTTCTGCCTCTGAAAGTTCAACAGATTATGATTTTGGAGTATGGCAAACTGCAAATGGTTCGGGCGGTGTATTAGGAACGGATTTTTACAATTGTTCTCAAATTGCTGCAGGTACAGCTCCTCCAATTGCTTGTAACTATTCCTATTTAGGAGTAACTGGTGTAGGTACCGGAGGAAATGCCCCTTCAAGTCTATCAGGAACAGTTTGTCCGCAATGTGGTGGTGGATATAATCCTTCTACAACTTATTCTGCAGCATATGAACCTACAATCAATGCTGTGGCTGGAGACGAATATCTAATTGCAGTAAGTAATTTCTCAAATAGTACTTCTGGTTTTAGAATTGAATTTTTAACTGGAGGAGGAAATGCAGTTATCAATTATGCCGCTGCAACTGGAACTGCTGAAGTATATTGGTCTGGCGGTGATGCAACTACACCAACTGAGGTGAATAATGTGAACAATTGGGGAGGATGTAATTCACCAACTTGTGGAATTGATGCCTTCGTTGCTGCAGTAGCTAATGAACCAATCGTTGCTGCTTCTACAACAAGAGCGGTGCGAGATATTACAATTCAGCCAGGAGCAACACTTACATTACAAGCTAATTCTGTACTACAAGTTTGTGGAAACTTTACGAACTACGGAACGGTTGTTTGTCATCCTACATCTACCATTTTATTCATGGGATCAGGAACTCAAAATGTAACTGGTAACCTTGTTGGGACAAGTAAATTTGGAAATCTTACAGTTACAAAATCTACTGGTACAGTTGTTTTGAATAATGATATTGAAATTGCTGGTACGTTTACAACAACAAACAATACGAGTATCTTCAATTCAAATGGTAAATATGTTACAATTGGAGGAAACTTCTACAATGCAAACGGAAATTCAACCTATTCGAATACGTTCCTTGCTGGACCACCTGTTTTAGCTGGTACATTAGAATTTAATGGATCAGGAGTTCAAAACTACAACCAAGGTTCAACACAATTAGATTTGAACAATGTTATCATGAATAACACAGGAGCAATTGGTTCAGGTGTTAATCTTCAAACGAACATGTTCATTCGTGCTACGACAGGAACACTTACCTTTAATCAAGGTACGCTTACTACTGGCGCTCTGAGAGTGGAAGTTAACAATTCGACACCTGCCTCTGTGTCAACTGGAACTACAACAAGTTTCGTTGATGGAAATTTAAGACGTTACACTGCAGCTTCGGGAACTTATAACTGGCCTGTAGGAAATGTTACAAAAGGATTCCAACGTGCAGTTACAGCATTCACATCTAACACAAATATATATATTGATTCTAGATTTGACATTTGGTCTATCTTACCACCAGTTCAAGGCGGTACAGATTGTGGAACAACCTTTAGCATGGATGCAATGAACAATGGTTACTGGACATTGACAGCAACTCCAAATACTGCATCAACTTACAATATGTCACTTTATCCAACGAATGTTACAAATATCTATTCAGGTTGGACCATTATGAAAAAACCAGCAATTGGACCAATGCCAGGGTGGATTCTTGATGGAACATGTGCAGCATCAACTTCAACCCAAGTAAATAGAAATGGCCTTTCAGGTTTTTCTGTGTTCGGAGTGGCACAATCAGCAACACCACTTCCAATTGAACTTATCAATTTTATGGGTGAAATGGTTGGAGAAGATAATTTGTTGACTTGGACAACTGTCAGTGAGCATAACAATGATTATTTCACATTAGAGCGTTCAAGAAATGGAATTGATTTTGAAGAAATTGCCATTGTTGACGGAGCAGGAAATAGTACAACCCATTTGAACTATCAAGAATTTGATTACAATCCTTATCAAGGAATTAATTATTACCGCTTGAAGCAAACGGATTTTGATGGACAGTACAGCTATTCACAAACAATTGCATTGAACAGATCTTTGGATCAAACAATTTTGTCTGAATTATTCCCTAATCCGGCAAATTCATCCGTTAATTTTGATTTAACTACTGCACGTAAAGGAACGATTTCTGTTTCTATGTATGATAATTCAGGAAGATTGATAGCGCAATATGAATATGACGCTCATGCAGGCTCAAATAGTTATAACATTAACTTAAATGAACTTGCAAAAGGAATTTACACATTGATCATGCGTTCTGATTTATTGGATAATACAGAAATAAAGCAATTGATTAAAAATTAATTAACAACAATTCTTCAAAAGGGACTTCGGTCCCTTTTTTTGTATCCAATGCTTTACGAAACATCCAATTTAAAATTCCTTCAAACCGACATTTCTTCTTAATTTTAACATCGAAAATCATCGATTGAGAGAATAAATATGAAACTTCATTACCGCGAATTAGGAGAAGGACAACCAATGGTTATTTTACATGGTTTGTTCGGTTTTTCTGATAATTGGCAAACACATGCAAAGAAATTGGCCGAATATTACCGTGTGATTTTGGTGGATTTAAGAAATCATGGACATTCTCCTTGGTCTGATGAATTTTCCTATCAGCTTATGGCCGACGACTTGAAAGAGTTATACAATGATTTAGATTTGAAAAAATCTATTTTACTTGGTCATTCAATGGGCGGTAAAGTAGCAATGCTTTTCGCCCAACAAAACACATCGTTATTGGAAAAATTGATAGTTGTTGACATTGGCGCTAAGTCCTATCCAATGCACCACCAACATATTCTTGCAGGAATGCACGCAATTGATTTGGATGCTATCAAAGTTCGTAGTGAAGCTGAAGCTATTTTAAAGTTGCACATTGACTCAGAAGGCGTGCGTCAATTCCTTTTGAAGAATTTGTATTGGAAAGAGAAAGGTCAATTAGCCTGGAGAATGAATTTAAGCGTTTTAGAGCGCGAAATGGAAAATATTCTGTCTCGTATTCCAGAACACGAAGTAATGCTTCCTACATTGTTTATTCGAGGAGAATTATCGAATTATATTTTAGATGAAGACATTGACGAATTGGAAGAACTTTTTCCAGATTCAGAACTAAAAACAATCCTTGGAGCTGGACACTGGGTACATGCAGAAGCGCCGGATGAATTTATTGATACGGTGTTGGGATTTTGCTTACGTTAGCACGATTTGTGATTTGTGATTTGTGATTTCTAATTCGTGATTCTTTAAAAAACAAAAAAGCAGTACCGAAGTTCGATACTGCTTTTTTTATTTCTTGAGAAATTGTTTCTTAACTATTCAATGCTTCAGCACCACCAACGATTTCTAGGATCTCGTTAGTAATTGCTGCTTGACGCGCTTTATTGTAAGACAATTTCAAGCTTTTTTGTAATTCACTTGCATTATCTGTTGCTTTGTGCATTGCTGTCATACGAGCTCCGTGTTCAGCAGCATTCGAATCTAACAATCCTTTAAACAATTGAATTTTCAACGATTTAGGAATCAAATCCGCAACAATTTCAGCCTTCGTTGGTTCGAAAATATAATCACCAGCAGATGAACTATCTTCTTGAACTGTTGGAACAATTGGCAAGTATTGTTCAGTACGAACATCTTGTGTCGCGGCGTTAACGAAACGGTTATAAACCACAACTACTTTATCGAACTCTTTCGCTGTAAACATGCGCATCAATTCATTTGCAATTACAGTTGTGTTTTCGAAATTCAATGCATTGAAAATATCTTCCACAGGCTCCAAAGCATCATTGATGAAATAAGCATCAGAACGTTTGTAAGAATCGCGAATTTTCTTTCCTAAACAAAGAACACGTGGATTTGCATCTTTGTATTCTTCATTCACCAATTGCGTAACACGTTTAATAACATTATTATTAAAACCACCACACAATCCACGATTTGAAGTAATACCAACGATCAATACGTTTTTCACTTCGCGTGTGTCAGAAAATGCGTTTTCAGATAAATCCAATGTTGCACTTAAATTGCTAAGAATCTCTTGTAGTTTTTCTGAGTAAGGACGCATTTGTGTAATTGCATCTTGCGCTCTTTTCAACTTTGCAGCAGACACCATCTTCATTGCTGAAGTGATTTGCATTGTTGAACCTACTGAGGTGATTCTATTTCGTATTTCCTTTAAACTTGGCATAATATAATTCAAGATTCAGGATTCGGGATTCGTAATTAGAAATCACGAATCCCAAATTCAAAATTGTTTAGTATTTATCAGCTAATTCTTTAGCAACTTTTGTCAATGTATCTGTGATCTCATCTGTATATTTACCAGCTTTCAATGCAACCAATACATCAGCATGTTTTGCCTCTAAATAGTTCAAGTATTCTTTTTCGAATTCTTTCACTTTGTTTACTGGAACATTTTGCATTAAACCTTTTGTTCCAACATAGATAATCGCAATTTGTTTTTCAACTGACATTGGATCTCCTTCACGTTGTTTCAAGATTTCCACGTTACGAGCTCCTTTATCCAATACAGATTTAGTTGCTTGATCTAAATCAGATCCAAATTTCGCAAACGCTTCCAACTCACGGTACTGTGCTTGATCTAATTTCAAGGTACCAGCAACTTTCTTCATTGATTTAATTTGCGCGTTACC
>JACCEA011219191.1_pt1 | contig 12505 bp, 9 predicted proteins | sample 7449851 | NCBI WGS metagenome assembly JACCEA01 (sample SAMN15323453, study PRJNA562643) | freshwater metagenome | isolation source: river surface water | place: USA:Blue River Watershed | collected 2017-08-18 | reverse complement strand
TCAAATTTCCGTAATATGGATGTAAGGTGCTCCGTTGCTCGTCTTCTGAGAAATACTCTTCAAATTCGACCCAGCTTTCTGCTAATTCGTCAATGGCTAATTCTAAATCGGCACAGCGCAACTCCTGGTCTTTTTTCGCAAAAGGTACTTCACTATTTTTGGCCATTGGTTTGTCCGAAAGTAAAAATTCTTTCATGCGTGGAATACGATCTTCGGGTACTTCAAGAGGGAAAACAATTTGTCCTACTGCCATTTTTAACGAATCGGAAAGATGTTCCACCATCCGTTGGGCAGACATGCTACCCCAACGTGCTTCTGTTTCAGGTGTAAGATTTTCGATGTGAAGTAAAATGGTTTCGAGCGTTGGTTCAATAAAATTCATGTGATTTTTGTTTGCCCGAAATTACGATTTTCTCTCGTTGGTTTTAAAATTTGAATTAATTTTAAACGATGTTATTCAAAAATGTAATCGGGCAGGAAGAATTAAAGCAACACTTGATACAAGTGGCTAATGCGGATAAAATTGCCCAAACCCAATTGTTTGCCGGACAAATGGGCTACGGAACCCTTCCTTTAGCTCTTGCATTTATTCAATACGTGTTTTGTGAAAATCGACAAGCGCATGATAGCTGCGGACAATGCGGAAGTTGTAAAAAAGTAAATGATTTACAACACCCAGACTTGCATTTTTTCTTCCCCGTGGTGCAATCCATTTCAAAGGTTTCATCCAAACTTTTGCCAGATTGGAGAGAACAAATCAAAGAAAATCCCTATTTCGACTTGTATGAATGGACACAACGGATGGATGATAGAGAACGCAAACCAATCATAAGCACGGAGGAAAGCCAAGAAATTATTCGAAAAACCGCACTCAAGTCTTACGAAGGAGGTTATAAAGTTTACTTGATCTGGATGGCGGAAGAAATGAATGCCATTTGTGCCAATAAACTATTAAAAATCCTAGAGGAACCGCCTGATAATTCCTTGTTTCTTTTACTCTGTGAGTCAACCGAACACATGTTGGCAACGATATTATCACGCACACAATTGGTAAACGTTCCGCGCATTCAAGAAAACGTTTTGTCGAATTACTTGGTTAACACCTTATACATAGATCAAAACACAGCTGAGAGCATTGCATCGTTTTCGGAAGGAAACTATATAAAGGCGACACATCAAATTGAACAACAAGAAAACACCGACTTTCTTGAATTATTTAAAACGTTGATGCGGGCTAGTTTTAAAAAAGATGTAACGGCCATGATGGATTGGGCGGAAGAAACAGCACAACAAACAAAGGAAAAACAAAAACTTTTTGTTGGCTATGCACTGCACCTTATTCGGCAAAGTATTTTACTGAATTATACTTCCGGAAGCATCAACCAACTTTCAACGGATGAGGCAGAATTTTTGAAAAATTTCGCGAAATTTATTCATGGAAAGAATATTCAATCGTTTATGCAAACCATGAATGATATTCACTATCACCTCGAACGCAATGCGAACCCAAAGATAGTTTTCACGCATCTTTCGTTTCAAGTAATGCGATATATTCATGTATAAGAGTCTGGAATATTATAAAAAAGATAACCGTGATTACTGAAAGAGTCGTAAATTTGTTTAACCAATAAAGAAATCATGAACAAACGTGTAGAATTAGCATTAAACGATCAAATTGAAAAAGAAGCTTCTTCATCTCAATACTATTTAGCAATGGCTTCTTGGGCAGAAAACAATGGCCTAAATGGAACCGCTAAATTCATGTATTTACATTCGGATGAAGAACGATTTCATATGTTAAAACTCATTAAGTTTGTAAACGAGCGCGGCGGAACTGCTGTGGTACCAACCGTTGGTCAACCTCCGGTGAATTTTGAAAATTTAGAAACGGTTTTCACGCTTTTATTGGAACATGAAATAAAAGTAACCGAAAGCATCAATAATTTAGTGGACGTTTGTTTACAAGAAAAAGATTATACAACCCATAATTTCGTTCAGTGGTATGTTTCGGAGCAATTAGAAGAAGAAGCACTAGCAAGGTCGGTATTGGATAAACTAAAATTGATTGGTGGCGACAAGGGAGGCATGTATATGTTTGACCGAGATCTAGAAAATTCAGCCATTCAACCAACCAATCCCACAGGGCAAACCGCCTAAAACTTGTGATTAACAAACACGTAACCGGCCTATTTTATTTATTGTGCTCGTTTTTTATCGTTGCGCAAGGGGAATATCGGTTTCGAAATTATACCATCAATGACGGGTTATCTCAAAGCTCAGTCACCACGATAATTCAAGATAATAATTACGGAATTTGGATTGGAACACAAGATGGTCTAAACCGTTTTGATGGAAAATCGTTTGAGGTATTTACACCTGATGACAATAAGAACATTTTAAGTCAGTCATTCAAATGTTCGGCTAAAACCAAAGATGGAAGGATCTGGTTTGGAACTGTAAATGGATTGACTGTATTCGATCCGAACTTGGAGAAATTTCAATCTTTTACCGTAAATAAAAAGCAAGCCCTCCAAATTGAGTCGATTTCCATTGACCAAAAAAATAATTTATGGATTGCAACTCTCAGCAACGGGTTACTTTATTTTGATACGAAAACCTTGCGTTTTACTTCCTTTTCTAGCTTACTGAATAATCAAAAAATTCACCTAGTACTAGGTATTAATTCCGATGAATTAGCAGTGGTGACGGATAATAACGAGTTTTTTATTGTAGAAACTGGAAAAAATAGAAAAAAGAAAATTCTAATCCCACAAAAAAATGACAAGCCCGTATCGGTTCAGCGAATAGTACGCTACTCTGCCGAAGTAATCTTATTGGCAACAACACAAGGCATCTATTCGTATCATACTCAACGTAAAAAATTGGAGCCATCGTTTCAACTGATGGACGATAAATTTGGATTACTCCATGTTACTGATATATGTAGATCACATGATAAAACCCTTATATCAACCGCCAACAATGGATTATTTACCATAGATAAAGACTGGAATATTTATCATTATACCGAAAATCTTTTTCAGAAAAATGGACTACTATTCAATGGCATCAACGTACTGTTCAAGGATTTAACGGGCAGTATTTGGATTGGAAGCGAGCGCGGATTAAGCAGTTTTGATCCAAAAAATATTGGTTTTTTAGGAATTGGTCCATCCGATAAATTAGAAAATGGCTTGCCCGCGGCAAACGTATGGAGTTTCAGTGAAAGCCCTGATAAAACGCATGTATTCATTGGAACGGATGCGGGCGTGAGCCGAATGAATAGGGCAACCGGAGAGTTGGAACATTTCTCGCGCACAATCACTAATCCACAAGACAAAGACAAATCGGTTGTTCTCTCAATGCATGCCATTTCCAATGAAAAAATTCTTGCTGGATGCTTAGATGGGTTGTATTTGTTAGAAATTCAATCCAGCAATTCATTTTCTTTTAAACCAATTAAATACCTCGATCCTTCCACTGCATTAAAACACGATAGAACCTACTCCATTATACCTTATCAAGGCAATCAATATTTTTTAGCCACACGGTCTGGTGTCGTGCTAATTGATATAGAGACCAATGCAGCACGTACATTTGAGCACGATCCTACTCAACCTCAATCTACTATTTCGTTAGGAATTTGTCGTTTTGGCTTTAAAGATTCATCCGGTAAATATTGGTTCACCACAAGTAGCGGTGGGTTGAATTATTTAAAAAACACCACTTCAGGACTTCAAATTGTACCTTTTGAATACAATGCAAAGCTGAAAGCTAAGGCAATTGACTATATCAATTCCATTTGTGAATCGGGCGATAATACGTTTTGGTGCGGGACAAGCGGCTCAGGGTTGCTAAAAGTGAATGTAAAAAATGGTGATGTACGAGTTTATAATCGTTCAAATGGATTACCGAACAATGTAATTTATGGAGTATTGCAAGATTTGGATGGATTTCTGTGGCTTAGCTCCAATAAAGGGTTAACCAAATTTGACCCAACTGCCAACAAAACGATAAACTTCCGCGAGCCTGATGGATTAATGAGTAATGAATTCAATCTCGGTGCGTATTTCAAAGCCAGTGATAATGTACTTTATTTTGGTGGAATTTATGGGTTTAATTTTTTTCAACCGCGTAATCTCATCCAATCTTCGATAGATTTGAAAGTGATATTCACCAAAGTGAAAGTAGACGGGAAGTGGGTGATGCCGGACGAAAAAAACTCAGTACTTAAAAGCACACTTGCCAATACGAAACAACTTTCACTTTCATACAAACAAAGAAGTTTTACCATTCGTTTTCAATCATCGGAACTCTGCAATCCCAATCTGATCAATTATAAATATATCTTGGAAGGTTCGGACGAAGGAGAAATATTCATACAAGGAACGAATGAAATTAACTTTAACGCTTTATCACCTGGAACATATACATTAAAAGTGTATGCTAGATCTGGTTTGGGTGTTTGGTCTGCTCACCCTGCAACACTTGAAATAATTGTTCAGGCTCCCTTTTGGTCAACATGGTGGTTTTGGACTATTATGGCTATCATCCTAAGTTTCATTTCATTTGTTTTTATACGAAGAAGAATTGACCAAGGAAGAAGAGAACAAGTGCGACTTGAAATAAAAATTGCGGAACGTACAAGAGAAATTCGGGAACAAAAAAAGCAGATTGAATTACAAAGTGAACAAATTCAATTGAAGAAAGAAAAAGTAGAGGAACAGCAGAAATTACTGCAAATTGAAAAAGACAAAACAGAAAGTATTTTATTAAATATCTTACCTGAATCTTCGGTAAAAGAACTTAAATCATTGGGAAAAGTAACAGCTAAAGCTTTTAGTACAGTAACCGTAATGTTTACCGATGTGGTTGGATTCACTAAAATCTCTGAAAACATGAGCCCATCTCGGTTGGTAAGTAAGTTGGATATCATGTTTCGGAAATTTGATGAAATCATTGTGGCCAATCGCTTAGAAAAAATAAAAACCATTGGTGATGCTTATATGTGTGCCGGTGGAGTACCAGAAACCAATTCAACCAACCCGATTGATACCTGCCTAGCAGCATTACAGATTCAGGATTACATGGCAAAGATTAAATACGATGCCTTGGCCAATTACGAAGATTATTGGGAGATCAGATTAGGAATAAATACTGGCCCGGTAACAGCGGGAGTTATCGGTACACAACGTTTAGCTTACGACATTTGGGGCTCTACCGTGAATGAGGCGCAACGAATGGAAATGTTGGGTGAGGCTGGAAAAGTAATGGTTGCCGGATCTACCTTTTCATACATAGAACCCTATTTTGAATGCGAATTTAAAGGCAAGGTACAAACCAAAGGGCGTGGCCTAATGGACATGTACGTGGTTCACCGCATCAAACCTGAATTATCTGTCAACAATGAGGGACTTTTCCCTAATGAGCGATTCAACCAAATTGTGAATCTTCATCATTTCAGTTCGATCAAATATTACAAAACGGAACACCATGTGTTACAAATGCTAGAATCGGGACTCGATTCGAATTTATATTACCATGGCATAAATCATACGAAAGATGTGGTGAAGGCGGTTGAACGACTTGCATTGTTGGAAGGAGTTACTGATGAGGGATTATTTTTACTTAAAACAGCAGCCATTTTTCACGATGCAGGTTTCTTGGAAAGCTACCACCACAACGAACCTATTGGAGCCAGAATGGCAGAAGAAATACTACCACAATATGGCTATACAGAAGATCACATTCAAACCATCAAAGAATTAATTTATGTGACTCAAATCCCTCATAAACCCACCAATATTTTACAAGAAATAATGTGCGATGCTGACCTTGATTACCTCGGAAGAGAAGACTTTGAGGAAATTGCAGATAAATTAAGGAGAGAACTAAAAGAACGAGCAATTATTACCAGTGATAAAAAATGGGATGAAATTCAAATTAATTTCCTCAATCAACATAAGTTCTTTACGAAAACAGCCATTCAAACGCGTCAAAAATTGAAGGAACAAAACATCCTAAGCGTTCAAGAAAGATTAGAACGGAATGATTATCTAGATTAATTGCCAGTATAAAATTCTTTCACATAATTCGGTTCAAAGTAGGCAACATCTTCAAATTCTTGCTTATTGAATTTCTCAAAAGCCAATGCACACTGTCCTTCAGCGGATAAATTACAATTCTCTAAAAATTCTATGTCGCGATTCATCCAACTTTCTTTCATTTTCGGAGCACCATCTCCTACACAAACAAAAGGTTCAAATTGAACGTAACTTTTTTCATCTAAAATATCGGCAGAAGTGGATTTTATGGATATGCCTTCAGAATTAAAAATGGAAGAAAAAACCTCCATTCTCCGAGCATCTATCATTACGCATACATTTTTTACATGAGGAAATTGTCCTCTCACACATCGTTCATAGGATTGAAGCGTATTCACTGAAAGCAGAGGGATATTCAAAGCAAAACACATTCCTTTAGCAATTGAAACACCAATTCGCAATCCGGTGTATGATCCTGGACCGGATGAAATAGAAATAGCCGATAAATCAATTGGATTAATGAAGCAATTGGCTAATAGCTCTTTTATAAACAAAGCCAATTTCTCACCGTGAACAAATCCATCTCCATGTTCTTCAATTTTTTGGATACATATTCCATTTTTAGAAAGTGCAACGGAACAAGATTTGGTAGCCGTTTCAAGATGTAAAATATAAACGACTTTATCCATTTGCTATTTCTAATTTAAATCCAATTCCATGAACATTAGTAATTTGTATCGTTTTATCCTCTTTCAAGTATTTTCTGATTTTAGTAATAAACACATCCATACTTCGACCTACAAAATAGTCGTCTTGACCCCATACGGCATTCAAAATAATATCACGCGGTGTTACTTGGTTTTTATACTTAACCAACATTTTTAAAATTTGCGCCTCTTTTTTAGTCAATGTCTTAGAGAAATTAGGATGTACTAACGTATAATTTTCCGTGTCAAATTGATACGTCCCAATTGATATCACTTTTTCCTCTTCGACCTCAATTTTAATATTGATTCTGCGCAACAATGCTTTTATTCTTAATTGCAATTCTTCCGAACTGAAAGGCTTCGTTAAATAATCATCACCCCCCACACGAAATCCTTCCACACGATCTTCGGTCATTGATTTGGCCGTAAGAAACAAAATAGGAACATCGGTATGCGTGGCTCGAATTTCCTTGGCCAAGGTAAATCCATCTTTACGAGGCATCATTACATCAAAAATACATAAATGGTAAACTCGCTTATGAAACTCTTGCAAAGCTTCTACCCCATCCATACAAAGTTTCACTTCATATCCTTGCAGCTTTAATTCATCGCAAAGAATAAACCCCAGGTTAATATCATCTTCTACTAATAAAATGGATGGTTTCATCGAAATGTAATTATTCTACGAAGTTAATCGTATTTACTTAAAGCACCAAGAGCCCTCATCTTTACGATAAGAGCTCTTGATAATCAACCTAACCTACTACTACTGCACAAAAATAAGCTTTTTTTATAATCATGTGCATTTTATTGAGAATAAATTAATTTATATTCGATTTTATCCCTTTGATATTCAAGGTTTGTAATTATAACACTATAAAAAGAGCTATTAGCTAGTAAGTTAACACAAATTCTCACATACTATTTATTTTGTGAATCAACTAAGAATTGGAAGCATAGAACTCAGACAAATAGAATCTCAATATTAAATTTACATTAATTATATATTAAACAGAACCCGTTGATGTTACCAAATTAAATGAACTTGACTACATTTGATTAAAAAAAATGGCAACGGTATTAATTGTTGATGACGAGGATGATATTAGACAAATATTAGCCTACAACCTAATTAAAGAGGGCTTTACAGTTATGACGGCGTCGCGAGGCGATGAAGCGCTAGAATTGATCTACAAGCAAAAACCCGATTTAATTTTACTAGATGTCATGATGCCTGGCATGGATGGTATCGAAGTGTGTGAGGCGATCAAAGCAAATCCAGCTAATAATTCCATTATCATTTGTTTTTTAACGGCTCGGAGTGAAGATTATAGTCAAATTGCCGGGTTGGATGTGGGGGGAGATGATTACGTCACAAAACCAATTAAACCAAAAGTACTTATCAGCCGAGTGCATGCGCTTTTAAGAAGGATAGAAAGTCCAAAGCAAAAAAAGGTTGAATTAACGGATTTTACCATAAATCGGGAAAAATACATCATTGAAAAAGAAGGACAAGAAATCCGATTACCCAGAAAAGAATTCGAACTGCTGGCACTACTTGCAAGTAAACCGGATTATGTGTTCAAAAGGGAATCCATTTTAGAAAAAGTGTGGGGAACAGATATCATTGTCGGTGATCGAACCATTGATGTTCATATCCGAAAACTTCGCGAAAAATTAGGCGATAAATACATCCATACCGTTAAAGGTATTGGTTATAAATTTACCTGGGGTATTTAGTTATTGTTTCACTATCTTTTTAGTTCTTACTTCACCATCATTTAAGGTAACCGAAACAAAGTAGGTGCCGCTAGTTAACGTTTCATTGAAATTCAATACGGTTGAAGATGTATCAACCTTTCTATTCAAAATTACTTTTCCAGTAATATCTAACAATGCAACTTCCTGAGCTCCTTGCGTAGTAATTACGATTTGAGACGTAAACGGATTCGGGTAAACTGTAAAATCAGACCATCCATGAAAATCAACTCCCGCTTCATTTACACAAAACTGCAGAGATGTTTGATTACCAAAATCGGCACTAGCTTCTGGTAAACTTGCCAAGGTGTCTGAATTGAATAATATGGCAACACTTCCATCTTGTCCGCAAAATACCCCGCCAAATAACCCATCTCCATAACTATCCATTATAACATAAGTATAGCAGCCATAATTTAAACACCATGGATCCATATTGACCAATCCTGGTTGATTGTCAGAATAACCAGAACCCGAATAAACAGCAGTTCCTGTTGAGTTTTGTAATTCCCATGTGGTTTCTGTACCATAACAATCTAATGATAAATTCAATTGAACAGATTGCCCACCAATCACCACATTGAAACTAGAACTTACTGCATTATTGTTTGTGTTTTCATCAACAAGTCCCGCATTAGGATTTGAAACTGTGGCACTAAATGTATGCGCACCGGAAGATAATGAGGCAAGAGGCAAGGTCACAACAACCGATTGCCATTGAGCCAAATTTCCAGTCCAGTTATACGTTTGGTTTAGATTGCCATCAAAACCGTAAATAATATCTACAGTTGTTAATGCATCTATTCCATTATTTTGGATTGTTACTGAAGGTGTAATGTCAGCTCCACAGAATGTTCCAGCCACACCAGCCGGATTTGTAATTCCTGGATCAACCGCAACAGGTGTAGCATTTGTTGGATCATATCCATCTATAAATTGTGCTCCAGAATTCGCTGGATCAAGCCAATATTTAAGTTGGGTTGCACTTGTGCTTCCAGCCGGTTCCCAAGACACACTTACCTTACCATATTCATCAGACAATGAACTTGCTCCACATGCTGATGCACCGCCATGTAATTGACCAATGATTCGATGATTTTGATCATACAAAGGAGAACCCGAAGAACCTCCTTCTGTCACACCGGAATCCCAAGTGGTAACACCCCAATGGCTGTTAGCCGGGCATGAACCAAATGTTGTAGAAATCAATGGATTATTTTCAAATGAAATTTTCTTAATATCTCCAGATGGGTGGTGAATTCCCGTACCGGAAGCCGGAGTGTTTCCTGAATTATCCCAACCTGAAAAATAAGGACTATAACTTGTTGGTACTGTATTTCCCTGTAACCCTCCTGTAATCTCCACTAAACAAAAATCGGATGCAGTTGCTCTCGAACGCAACACGGCACCTGAAAGTGATTGAAATGTAGGAGCGCTAGCCGGATTATTACAATCTGCAGATTGCCAATTGAATCTAAAAATCCAAGTAGCCGGATTGCTGTAACAATGATCAGCTGTTAAAACATATGGTTTTCCATCATTTAAGGTATTGTTAACTAAGGCACCCGTGCAAAACCCACTGCTTCCAGAAACAAGCATTACAACACTGTTTCTTTCAAAAGTCCATGCCGCTCCTTCTGGGCAATTCACATTCCTATTACAAGCCCCAGAGCTTCCGAATGCTTTCTGACTAAATTCAGTCGCTGTGCGATAACCATGTGTTACTATAGACAACTCAACATGTCCTTTTGGAGATCCTTTTTTAACATAGTATTCTACGATTGCTGTGCTTCCAGGAATCAACTCGGTGCCAAGCTGCCCCTCATATAAATGGTTCGCCGTAAATTTCCCTAAGATAAAATCCTTTTCCTTATTAAAAACATATAACTCATTTCCTTCAGGCAAAATTGTTTTGTCGAACGTCAAATTGATGGTTAACGCATTTTGACATGTAACTTCAAGGAACCAAATTTTGTCTCCATTTGCCAATTCAATCCAATTTCCTGAATTAGAAGTATTTAATTGGGTATAGTTATTAAATCCAAATCTCCATGGAGCTGTTCCAGTGTTATCTACCAAATCGTCTTCAGCGCGCAATGCTTGAATATTTGGTTCTGCAAAAACACGTTTATCCAAGGATTTCAATAAATCACCTTTTAATCCTTTCGGAAGGCCGCCATCTCCTTGTTTTTGAGCTAAAAATGTAGTGGAAATAAAAAGTGCTAATGTTAAAATTGAATATTTCATCATATTAAGATTTAAGTCGTTTGATACTACATCCTTTAGGAGAAGTAGCGTTTGGTTTAATTTTTTTGCCTGAAGCGTGTTTTTCAATCGCATTAATTAAAAATGGAATTTCCTTTTTACGTTTATCTTCAAATGAATTATCAATCGATCCTGAGAAAATTAACTTAAAATCTTTATCGAAGAAAAACACATGCGGAGTTGTTTTAGCTCCAAATGCATTCGCTAATTCGGAGTTCTTATCTAATAAATACGGCATATTGAAATTCTTTAACGACCTTCGCTGAGCTATATCCGTCAATGATTCACCGTTTTCACGCTTTGCTTCATTGGAATTAATCAATACTACTCCAATTTGTTTGGCTTGGGCCACCTTGTTTATGGCATTATATTGATTTTCCCATCCAGGAAAAGTAGAATCCGGAAAACCAACCACAAATGGACAAGTATTGGAACTGAAAATTACTATTAAACCATTTTCTTTCATTAAATCCTTCATAGAAAATTTCTCCTTCTGCGAGGCATCCATTTTGTGTTCTTGCATAGGAGCTAGCTTTCCTATTGATAGCGCAGCACTTTGGCTTATGCCAACAAAAGACAAAAAGAAAAGGGAAAAGAGTAATAATAGTTTCATGTAAATATAAGTTAAGCTAAATTACGATTTTATTTTACGAATAAACAATCCCAATTTGTAAAAATCAAATATTTTAAGATGAACATACCCCTTTTTTAGGGTCCAAAAACATAAAGGTGCAGAAAACCAAAATAACATGCGATAAACTGTTATTAATCCCCATTTTTGTAGCTTCGAAAAGGCTTGAATTAATTTAATTGCTTGAATTTGATTCGAATAATTTGGGTGTTTATATAACCAACTTAAATTCTTAATTGCATTTTCTGTTTTTATCAAAAAAAGGTGATTGGAGTCTAAGTGGCGATTTAATACCGGATTTTCAATGTGATCTATTTTAATTTTATTCCTCTCTAAGTCCAAGCCAAATAAGGTGTCCTCGTGTCCATAGCCAATCAACGCATCATTGAACTTAATCAAACTAAAAATACTACGTTTTATGATAAAGTTGTTGGTTTTGAAACTACCAGTTAATTTGCTCCGTTCGTTAGCATTTTTACTTTCACGCTCACGACTGTATTTCCATCTCAATAAGTGTTCCCTGTCCGGTTTTTCGGATTGATAGATGCTAGCACCAACAACAACCTCTGGAGAACATTGATCCAAAAAGTCAAGGTATTTTTGAATAAAATCGGGATCGATGATTGCTGAATCTCCGTCAATAAATAATAAGTACTCGCCTGTTGTATATTCCAAAAATAAATTTCGAATTCTCGATCTACCTACATTTTCGGGCAGGTAAACATACCGACAAACAGAATCCAATGATTGATTGCTTTGGGCGAAATTGGGTTCAGAATGATCATCCAACACAACAAGCTCGACGGGTGCCGTTGCTCGATTTGCTTGTAGAGCAAGTTCATTAATAAACGTATCTACTAGCGTATTATAAACAGGTATACAAATGGAAAGCCGATAGGAAGTCGACACAACTATCTGTTTAGTACATCTTCAACCCAACCCTTACCCCAATTTTCTTGTTCTTCAGCCGACCATAGTGCCGGAAAGAAAATACGTTTCTGAAATCTAGGCGGTAAATATTTTTGCCAATTTGTTCCTCCGGTTGCAGCAATATCAGCTGATTCACGAGCTAGATAGCGCACGGCGGATTTATAATGTGC
>JACCEA010044376.1_pt1 | contig 12507 bp, 12 predicted proteins | sample 7449851 | NCBI WGS metagenome assembly JACCEA01 (sample SAMN15323453, study PRJNA562643) | freshwater metagenome | isolation source: river surface water | place: USA:Blue River Watershed | collected 2017-08-18 | reverse complement strand
GTCGTTTGGATGGAGATTTGCAAAAGTACATAGAACAGCCATGGCTTGAAACTTGCGAAGCGTACTCAGTTTTGATTGCTTCTCGCAAGGCTGTTCAAATGCTTGCATCACTAGATGAAGATCCAGGAAATGCTTGGTTTGCAATAGCGGACTGGATCAAGGAATACGAGTAGCAGCAGCGTCTCGTTGTTTATGAGAGAGAGATGTGAATTTTTGTACCTTGAACAGCGCTGTTCTTAATAAAAGGGGCTGGGTAGTTTTTCGTACATTCCAGCACTTTTTAGCGACTTATATCTAGAAGGCCCGAGGATATATCTAGAAGGCTCCGTGCCGTATGAATGGGTAATCACGTCCGACTTGCCTATTTGGGCGCCTATAAGCCTCCTGTGGCCTCCTGCATATATACCCGTACTTCTCTAAGAGGGCAGGAATAAGTCGCTTCTACCCAGCTAGGTTCCAGGTAAATGTGGAAAGATGGCCAGAAATTTTGGACTTAGTCGCTTGGTCACAAAAGACACGTTCTAAGGCGTTTTCCTGGAACTTGTGCAAGTCGCCCGCTGTATAGCCAAATGTTTTAACTAAGTCGAAAAGTTCCCCAGTGATCGAAGAATTACTCATGAGGCGATTATCAGGATTAACAGATACAGCGAAGCCCGCTCGGTAAAGCTTGTCAAACGGATGGTCTCTCAGTGACGAGCCAAAGATCTTCGAGCCCTCCGTCTGCAGATTACTCCTCGGAGCAATTTCTAAGGTGACACCTGATTCCCTTACAAATTTGGCCATCGATCCCAGGTCTGGAACACCATCCTCCCAGGAGATGTCTTCGGCAATCCGTATTCCATGTCCGATGCGTTTGGCACACCCGTCTTTTATGGCGTTGACGACACTGGAAGGCCCATCGGCTTCGCCAGCATGAATTGTTATTGGAAAATTCTCTGCCTGCAACATCGCTATCGCTTTTGAATGAAGTGATGGAGGAAAACCAAGCTCAGGACCTGCAAGATCGAAACCTACAACACCTAGATCCCTTGTCTCTAGAGCTAAGCGAGCAACTTGAATTGAATTTTCTTCGTGGCGCAGTGCAGTGAGAATTTGCCGAACTTCGATTTCCTTACCATCGAGTTTTGATAGGGAGACGCCCTCGGCAATCCCTTCGCTCACGGCAGCTATGGCTTGTACTGGAGACATGCCAAGCCTCGAATGTTCTAGCGGCGCCCACCTAGTTTCTGCGTAAACTACCCCATCCCTCGCGCAATCGAGCACATACTCTCGTGCGACAACTCGCAGATGATCCTGAGTCTGCATCACGGCGGCTGTCACTTCGAAACTCTTCAAGTACTCAACGAGGGTTCCCTGGCTGCAAGTCTCTTGGAACCAGTTTTCAAGGCCAGCTTCTGATTCTGCTGGGAGAGCTAACCCCAACTCTTTGGCATGAGACAAAATTGTCGAGATTCGCACCGATCCATCTAGGTGATCATGCAGAGAGATCTTCGGAGATTTAGAGATAAAAGCATTAAGGCCAGTGTCTGCAATCATTCAGGGCCCTTTCCGCAATTATCTAAGCGCTTAGACTATTCTTACAGAAAACCCTCGCACTTCCGAAATTCAGGCCATGATTATGAAAAACATAGTTCTAGATGTTGATACAGGCATAGACGACGCCATGGCGATCATGCTGGCTGCAACCTGGTCAAAGGTAAGGCTCCTGGGCATCTCTTGCGTCTCTGGGAATGTAGCTCTGGATCAGGTTGTAGCAAATACCCAGGGCGTGCTTCAGCTGGTCGGTAGACCTGACGTACCTGTTGCACGTGGTGCTGAAATGCCTCTCGTAGAAAAGGCTAGGAATTCGAGCAATGTTCATGGTGATGATGGACTTGCTGGCTTTATGTTCGAGCCAGATCCAGAAAAGTGTGCAGGTCTCTCATCGGCAAGCGATCTATATAGATCAATCCTCGAAAGTAAAAGCGAACCAGTCATATTCGTTGCGTTGGCTCCGCTCACAAACCTGGCTATTTTTATTCGATCATTTCCCAGCCTCGCAAAAAAGATTGACGGAATAGTTTTCATGGGAGGCGCTATAGGCGCTGGCAACGCAAGCTCGGTTGCAGAATTCAATGTTTGGCACGATCCAGAAGCCGCGCACATTGTTTTAACCTCAGGTATTCCCGTAACGATGTACTCTCTTGACGCCTTCAATGCCGTAGAAGTAACACCCCAAGAAATCGAAGATCTAAACAAAAACGAATTAACACTTGTGCTTTCACGCCTGCTCAACTTTGAGAGAACTCTTTCGGATGGATCTAGAGGTCCAAGATTTGGACTGATAGGTGATGCAGGTGCACTAATCAGCGCGGTAGAACCGCAACTTGCCATTTCGAGAAAGCTCCCAATACACGTGAATCTAAGTCCAGGAATTGGACGAGGGCAAACACAAGCTGATCTGAGACAAATTGAGGGCGAAGACGCCTTCCACGGTCAAGTTGAAGATTGGCCGATCATAAACGTTGTTTTGGAACTGGACCGAAGCAAGGCAATCGAATTATTTCTTTCGACTATTGGAGAAAAATGACAAACGTGAATCGAAAAAGAAGCGCGGTAGCAATTGTTGGTTCAATGAACATGGACCTAGCCGTTACAACCAATTCTTTACCGAGTCCAGGGGAGACAGTAGTCGGCTCATCGATAGTGCAATCACCTGGAGGCAAAGGAGCAAACCAGGCTGTCGCTGCTTCTTTACTAGGCGCAAAAGTTTCGTTGATAGCAATGACTGGCGACGATAATTTCGGAAAAGTACTTGTCGATTCTGCTCTCAGCGCTGGCGTTGATGTCTCTCTGGTGCATACCGATTATCGCGCCAAAACAGGCACCGCCATCATCACAGTTGATGCTGAAGCTGAGAATACGATTGTCATCTCTCCAGGGGCAAATGAAGCATTGATGCCATCCCTGGTGAGGGCTTCACTTCTAAAAGCGGACGATCTTGCTGTGGTTAGCGCGTGCCTCGAAGTACCTATAGAAACGGTCACTGAGGCCCTTCGAAGTGGACGTGAGTTTGGCGCAACCACAGTTTTGAACCTGTCCCCATTTGATCGCAAATCCGCAGGGCTCGTTGCACTTTCAGATATTTTGATTGTAAATCAGCATGAACTTTCTGAACTACTCCAAATGAGAGTTGAAGATACAGACTGGATTCAAATCAAAAAAGAACTAAAGGCAATGAGTGCCAAGGTAGTTCTCGTGACACTTGGGTCTGATGGTTGCGTGATTCTAGATTGCAATAACTCAGATTCGGAAATTGTGAAAATTGATGCTCACAAGGTAGAAGCCGTAGATACTACTGGTTGCGGGGACGCTTTTGCGGGGGCAATTTGTTCGGAACTTGCAGCGGGATCGAACATTTTCGATGCTGCAAAGTTTGCTTCGCGAGTTGCGAGCTATGCAGCTAAATCATTCGGTGCGCAGAACTCTTATGGAACGCGAGCCCAAGTTCTATCTAGTTAGCAGCCGCAGCTTCTTCGAATAATTAATTCACCATCAAGAGCGTTCTTTGGCAGCGGCTCAACAGGTTCATTTGTCAGGAGCTGAATTGCTCGCTTTGCAATTGTCTCTAGAGGCTGTCGAACGGTTGTAAGAGCTGGAACCGAAAATTCACTGTGCTTTGTACCATCAAAACCAACAACCTTAATTTCTTCAGGCACCCGTATGTTCATAGTGTTCAACGCCGCGAGTACTCCATAGGCTTGCTCGTCTGTTGCGCAGTAAATTGCCTCAGGCTTTGAATTCTTCTTTAGGTATTCTGTGCAGACTTCAAAAGCTGATGACCTTGAAACATCTGCTTGAATTTCAACGAGACCAATTTTCTTTTGAGATTTTTGGATTGCGTTATTCACACCTTTACGGTGATCTTTCGAGCCTCCGCGTTCGGTAACAGCAGTTATTAGCAGAAGCGACTTGATCTTGTGCTGTGAAATTAAGTGGCCTGTAAGATTTTCCGCTGCTTTGCTGTAGTTCATGTAGACCGTTTGTGAAGGCTGGTCCTTGCTTACAGGGTGAAGTGCTACGACGGGTATTCCATTGGAAACTACGCTGGAAACGTCCTGGCGCGTTTCGCAGGAAACGAGAATGATTCCGTCAACCCGCCTTCCAACAAAAGCGTCAATTTGACGTTTTTCCTGATCGGGATCCATAGCTGAATCAGCAATTAAGAGCAGGTGCCCAGCCTCTTTTGCTGCCATCTCAACAGCATGGGCCAACTCGCCAAAAAAAGGGTTCTGAATACTCGGTACGACCAAACCGAACGAATCAGTGCGGCCCATAGTTAGTGCACGAGCCGCAGCGTGAGGGCGATAGTTGAGTTCATCAGCCGCTTTAAGTACACGAACTTTCGTTGCAGGGCTCACGGGGCGGGGGCCGTCGTTGAAAACGTAACTCACGACTGCAGTTGAAGTGCCTGCTCGGTCTGCAACGTCTTTGGCTGTAGCCACGATTCCTCCCTTCCTGCAAAACTAGACTCACTTGGCTCGTCAATAGCTGTGAGGAATGCTTTACAACCATAACGGTTCCGTAACACAAACCAATTCTAAGAATATCTAAGCGCTTAGACTATACGCTTAGATTGTTTCTCTCCATGGAACACTAACAACAGCAAAGGAGCTACAAAAGATGCAATTCAGCATGAAACGCAGTCTCCGAGCTACAGTCGCAATCTCTGCGAGTGCCCTATTGGCGATTAGCGCCTTAGCACCTGCACAAGCGGCTCCAAGCTCGACAACAATCTCATACATCGGTACCGATCAGCCTTCTCAGGTAAAGCCGCTTATCGATGCGTTCCAAAAGAAGTACCCAACCATCAAGGTTTCCTATAAGCAGGTTCCATTTGACCAATACGACACAACCGTCGCACAGCGTATTGGAACTAAGTCAACAACAGTTGACGTCTTTGCTGTGGACCAGCCAAACGTTGCCCAGTACGCGGCAAAGGGGTTCTTGGCAGACCTAAGCTCTTACAAGAGCCAGGCTCAGAAGGCCCTATCTCCAGCAATGTACAGCGTGAACTTGTTCCGCGGAAAGCTTTGGTCACTTTCTATTACAAACTCAACCCAGATGTTGTTCTACAACAAAGACATGTTGGACAAAGCAGGGCTTTCATACCCTTCACAGGACCCTGCAAAGCGCATCACATGGGAAGAGATTGCAACCAACAGCAAGAAAATTGTTGACGAGGGTGTAGCCAAGTACGGTTTCCTTCTAGAGCAGGTTGAGAACTACTACCAAATCCAGGCTCTGACCGAATCTGCAGGTGGCGGATCAGGTGTTCGCGGTGCGGCAATGCTGACCCCAAACATTGAAAATGCAGGCTGGGTAAAGGCCCTAACTTGGTACCAGAACTCATTCAAGGATGGAATCCAACCTAAGGGTGTAGGCGGCTTTGACACTGGACCGATGTTTAGCGACGGCAAGCTTGCCTACTTCGTTGGTGGACCATGGGATGTTTATATCTTCTCGGGCAACAAAATCAACTGGGGCGTTGCAGCTCACCCTTACTTCAAGGGTGGTAAGGCAGTTACTCCGACTGGATCATGGTCTCTTGGTGTAAACGCAGCTTCAAAGAAGCAGGATGCCGCCAAGAAATTTGTTCAGTTTGCATCTCTTGACTCAGCAGGAAACCTTGCTGTGGCAAAGGGAATTGGCTCTATCCCAGCAAACAAGGTTGCTGTTCCGAAGTACCTTTCAACTCTTGACGCAGCAGCTGGCGCTAAGAGCAAGGGAGTTGGAAAGCTGTTGACCTACGAAGTTAGCAAGACGGCTGTAGCACGTCCTTCAACTGTGGGATTTGTTCAGTTCAACGATCTACTTAACAAGGCATTCGGTGACATTCGAAATGGAGCCGATGTAAAGACTCGTTTGAGCCAGGCTACAAAGGCTCTAAACGATGCTTGGAGCCTATTCAAGTGATTCAAGGAAACAAGGTTGCTAGCCCTCTCCGCTTTGCGGGGAGGGCTAGTGCCCAACCCCGTAAGAGAAAAATAAATCGAGATTTACTCACTGCTCTAATCTTTATTTCACCTGCACTGATAGCGCTCTTAGTGATGCGCATACTTCCTGCAATCTCAGCCTTCGTTGAGAGCCTAAATAAGACAAACGTATTCACACTTGAGAAGAAGTTTGTTGGGCTTGACAACTACATCGAGCTATTTGCGAATCCAGAATTTGTAAACACGATTAAAGTCACGCTTCTTTTCACTTTGATTGTCAACCCTGTTCAAATTTTCATTGCAATACTTCTCGCAATTCTTTTCACAAGAAAATTTCCTCTGAACGGAATTCTTAGAAGTCTTGTAATTTTTCCAATTGCTGTGCCGCCAGCCGTGTCTGCCGTAGTTTGGAGCGCCATTTATAGACCTGATGGTTTGGCAAATGCCATTTTGAAAGGTGCAGGTATTCCAGAACAAGAATGGATTATCTCGCCAAGCCAGAGCCTAATTTCGATCGTGATTTTGCTTTCATGGATTGGATGTGGGTATTGGATGCTTTTCCTAATTGCAGGCATCAATGACATTGGTGATGAGATTTACGAAGCAGCGCGAATCGATGGGGCAGGATTCCTACGTCAGACTTGGAGCATCACACTTCCACTTTTGAGGCGGCCGTTAGCCTTTGTTTTGGTTGCGGATACGGTCTCAAACTTCTTGATTTTTGCGCCCGTTGCAATCCTCACAAATGGTGGGCCTGAAGGTAGTACATCATTACTTATGTTCGATATTTTCACTCGCGCGTACAACTACGGTGACGTAGGCAAGGCAGCTGCGGCGGTATTTATCTTGATTTTGCTGATGCTAGTAGCAGTGGTCGGACAGTTTGCCATGTTGCGGAGCAAGGACTAAGAATGAAAAACATCCTCTCTAAATTTGGCACCAAGACAATTTTGGTTCTTGTTGCATTTGCAACTGCGTTCTCGTTTCTAATGCCTTTGCTCTGGATCCTTGCTGGTTCGTTAAGGCCTGGACTTGAAACTTTTAGTTACCTTCAACCAATTAGCCTTGACACATTCTTCGTAATGTCGCCCACCTTCGAGAATTACCTTTCCCTAATCGGTGGGGAACTCGGACATGCGATTATGAACTCTCTCATCGCTGCGACGGCTGCAGTTGTCGTTGGCCTAGGAGTCTCGTCAACGGCAGCCTTCGGCCTTGCAGCTATCCCTTTCAAGGGGTCAACGGCATTATTTGCAGTGGTTATTGTTGCCCTTTTGATCCCCTTCGATGCAATCGCAATCCCGCTGGCTCAGCTGTTTAAGGATTGGGGCCTGCAGGACACCTTGGCAGGTTTGGTGCTTCCTGGCATTGCCAACGGTATGGCGATATTCATGCTTCGCACGTTCTTTATGGCAATTCCAAAGGAATTAGTGGAGGCTGCAAGAGTAGACGGCCTAGGTTGGTTTGGAATTTTTTCCAGAATCTTTATGCCTTTGTCTAAAGCCCCATTAGTAGGCGCTGGCTTGATGCTTTTCCTATTCCAGTGGCATGCCTACGTGTGGCCGTTACTCATAGGAACATCCGACGCAACTCTGCTAGGTCCGATCGCTTTGTCAAACATGAAGTCACAATACTCAGTGGACTATGGGGCACTTTTTGCTGGATCAATAGTTCTTTCTGTTGTGCCACTTCTTTTGATATTGATTGGCCAAAAACAGTTTGTTCAGACAAATACCACTGCGGGAATTAAGTAGCGAGACAAGGAAACTGAAATCAAATGCACTTAGTACTGGACACAGACATTGGCACTGACGTTGACGATGCAATGACATTGATTCAATTGATTGGCAGTAACAAAAGCCCAGAGATGACTATCACAACGGTTTATGGCGATACAGGGCTGCGAGCGCAGATAGCTAAGAGATATTGCAAACTCGCTGGCGTAGACATCAAGGTGTTTGCAGGTGAGACAAAAACTTTATCGGGGAAAGATATATGGCTTTCTGGACTTGAAGGTTCTCTTCATGAGGATCTGGATGATGAAGAATATGAATCTTTAGGTGCTGTTGAACATCTCCTTAGATGTGCAAATGATTTTGAAGGTGAATTGACAATTCTCGCAATCGGGCCACTGACAAATATCGCGCAAGCTTGTCTTAGAGATCCTTCCTTTGCAGCAAAGGTAAAACATCTATACGTCATGGGTGGGCGGTTTGCTGAGGGTGATGCTGAGCACAACTTTGTGAGCGATGCAGTTGCAGCAGACATAGTTTTCAGCGCTGGCTTTGAAGCTACTGTTGTTGGTCTTGAAGCCACTCATAGGATCAAGATGCCTGCTGATCTGATAGAAAGAATCAAATTATCGGGTGAAGCTGGGCTTGCGCTTTCAAATGACATTTACCAGTGGTGGGAATTTTGGAAGGAGACGTGGAACGTCCCTCACGATCCGATTGCGGCCCTAACCTTCCTAGATGAAGCGCTCTTCACTTTTAGCCCCTACGGCGCTATCTCTGTAGCCAGCGACGGAAGTGAAGTTGGCAAATGCTCATTCCAGCCAGGCGAAGGAAGGCACCGAATCGTGCTTGATTTTGATCCATCACGCGTTGCAGAGGAGATAGTCAGGGCTATTGAGTCCAGTAAGACTCTGAACGCTGCATCACATAGGAATTGAGACATGAAACTTGACGATTTATTTGCTTTGATAGTCGGGCTATTCCTAGGTGGATTGTTCGCATTGCTCCGCTTACCTATTCCTGCCCCTATGACAGTCGGAGGAATCCTCGGAATTATCGGTATTGCGGCCGGGGCTGTTCTAGTAAACACACTTATGTCTAGATAGTTTCAGAGAGCATTTTTGTGTCTGTATCTCTGAATACACATTGCTCTGAATAAAAGTTGCCCACTTGCATCCCAGTGGGAAGCTTTGTTCAGGGCAATTGTGTTTTTGGTCGGTGCTCTCTATTTGGATTTGGGGAAGTTGAAAATCCGTTTATATTCCGTTCAATGGACGGAAACGGACGAAAATGGGCATATCTGCAAAGGGCGGCTTGACTAATAAAATACTGGGGTACATTGCCACTTCCCCTACATATAGAGGTACTGCAACATAACTACGGATCAGAAGGTTGGGGGTTCGAGTCCCTCCAAGCGCACTAAAACCCCACAGGTTCTCACGACATGTGGGGTTTTTTCATACGCGCTTTAGCCGAAAGGAGCCAAAGAATGGCGGACGACAATGAAGTACTTCTTTGCTGTTTTCTTTGGGCCTCGCCTCAGGCTGAAGAAGAGCTGACCGACTATGAAAATAGCGTTCTAGCCTTCGTGCCAGATGTCGGTGGCGAAGTTGTCTCTCGAGTGAAGAGCGATGCAGCAAACAATCAACCGCACGAGGTGCAAGTATTGCGCTTTCCATCAAAAGAAGCACTAGATGCATTTGTCACCGACCCCAGGCGAACCGCACTTGCCGAAACTCGCGATCGGGTCATTGCGAGAACTGAGTTATTTCCGGTGACGTTCTTGTAGATTGGCCTCAAACAGTGGTGTAAAAACCGGCTTACTTTCAGCAGGTGGGGGCGAATTGAAATCGGAGCAAATCGGGCAACTCGTCAAGCTTTATGATCTCGCGCTTAAGATGGCCTGGATCACGGTCGGAACCAGCGTTCTCGCAATCCTGCTGCAAAGCTGCAACCTCTTCGCACCTCAATCTGCCTGTATTCCATTTGGCGGCGCACTTCCAGCGGTCGCGTTAATAACTATTTTCACCGCGCTGCTTGCGGTTTGGGGTATGCGTTGGGCGCCCAAGCAGGCCAAGTCACTACTCGAATTAGTCGACCAAGACTCCGAACAGGCCCAGATTGTTTATGCCCGCGTTTGGAATTTTCAAACCAACGCCGGCGCGACCGTCACCACTGGAGCCGTAATTATGATTCCACTCGCAATCCCTTCACTAATGATGGGGTTGGCTGGAGCCATAGGAGTTTTTGCTCTGTTTGGTGGCGCTTGGATACACATGAAGGCTCGAAAGGTAAATCGAGAAATTGCCGCTTCCAGTGGGAGCGCTTCAAAAAGCGCGATCTCGGGCCAAGTTGAAATTGAAAAGAGTGCAGGAATCGCGCCTTTGTTCGTTGCCGCGATTCTGTTACTCACTAATGTGATCATCGAAATCAGCTTCACCAACGACCTTCGTGGCATCCCCACTTTCTTCAACGCTCAATCAACCACTAACGCAGGTGTGAGCATGTCGATGGGATTCGCTGGAGCATTCGACGTTCTAGTCTTTAGCGTCATTGGCCTGACTTTGCTCATCTATGCCATCGTTATTCGAAAGCGTATGCCCCGCAAACGCCTCTTGATCATTACCGTGTTAACGGTCGCCCACTTGCTATTGGTTCAAGGAACCCTTGCTCCGCTCTTGGCAAAGGCTCTTGGCCCAAGCGCCTCAGGTTCGAATCTTAGAAATCAGATGAACGAGTCGTCTCAAACCATAGATTGGGTGCAGACCCTAACCTTGCCCGATGGCTTTGAGGCACTCGACCAAAATTCAATTCAAGAAGAGGTCAACAGTCGTTGGTTGGTTCAGAGCGCTCCGCTGAACTCGGCATCTTTTGAACAAACCTGCTCGAACATAATCACCTTCGCGGTCGAGTTGGGTGCCACCAATTGGGTCGAGAAGTCTGGCGCAAGCAAGGGGCCTGTCAGCGATGCTAACAAAACTCAGGCGGCCTGTATTCGTGCTCTTAATGGGTATCCAAAACTAAAGGTTCAGCGGCACACCGTCACATCGCCAGACTTTATTTTGGCGGGTCAGGCTGCTGGCGGTGCGGGCAGCCCAATTGCTCTCAAGCTAAACCTTCTGAAGCAAGGCTCTGAAGGCGAGCACCCCAACACCTGGATTTATGAACTCACGGTATACACGACATACAACGAAGATGCGTTAACTCTAGAGGGCGGGCTGTCTAAGGGAACCGTTGAGATTAATGACGTGCTGACCTTGATTGCCCAGGAGCGATTGGCCGCACCAGACCGCGATCCAACCGATCCCGTTTTCGTTGACGAGATTCTGAATGCGTATCAGCACAACATCAAAATCGAAGTCGTGCAGTCAAAGCCTGGGGTTGCCAATCGCCTAGACGTAACCAACTCAGATGGCGCTCACCTCTGCCTGGCAATTGATCCTTGGGATGCCGAACGCGAGGGAATGGAAGACCCCGGCTATGGCTATGGTCTAGGCTTCATGGACGACTTAAAGTCGCTCAAGGGTTTCGGTGTTGCTGTTGAAGGCGGCTGCAAACCATGATTGCCCGAAAGCAGGTTAGCCAGTGACCCATGCTCAGATAGACATCTCGCGCGATCTGAGTCAGGTTCTTAGCGACCACTTTGAAGGCTTGCATTCGGGTGGTGGCAGAAGTTCGATTCGAGGCGGTCAAACGGCAGCCGATACGGCTTTGGCAAATCTAGATATCACCGGATACGCAAAGAAACGCTCAGAGGTTTTGCCAGTCGGCCGCCGGGGCGCGAGCGTGTTGTCACCATACATTCGTCACAATATGTTGACTCTCAAACAGGTTTGGAATCACGTTTCGAATAGCCCCTATGAAGATCGCGAGAAATTTCGTGACGAACTCATGTGGCAAGAATATGCCCGCCATCTTTATGCACGCATCGGCACGAGGCTCTTTGAAGACCTAAGGTTTGAGCAGACCAAGAACCTATCTGGTCACGGATGGCAAGGTCACCTTGCGTGCGTTAATTTTGTGGTCGATGAATTGAAGACCGACGGCTGGCTAGTAAACCAGACCCGCATGTGGTTGGCGTCACACTGGACGATTCGAAATGGCATGAACTGGCTTGAGGGCCAAGAGGCCATGTATCGGGAGCTAATTGATGGTTCTCGAGCGGCAAACCTTTTGGGTTGGCAGTGGACAATCGGCTCGGGCACAGGCAGGCCGTATGGTTTTGCTCGTTGGCAAGTTGAGAAACGGGCACCCGGTCTTTGCTCGACTTGCCCTCTAAACAAGAACTGCCCGATTCAAGATTTTCCTGAGGAGCAGGTGCTATTTTCGGCACCAACCGAGCAATTGCTGGCTTTCGACCCTAACCCTCAGATAACCGCAGGGCCGATTGAGCCAATTAAGAAATTTGCACCCGAGATGGTTCTTGTAACCATTGATTCATTGGGCGATGCCGACCCAGCTCTCATCGCCAACCCCAACCTGCCAGTGGCTTTTGTGTTCAATGAGAAAGCCTTGGCAAAGCTGCAGCTCTCATCTAAGCGCATCTACTTTTATCTTGAGACTCTTCAAGATTTGGCTACTCGGCGAGACCTAAGGGTGTTTATTGGAGACCCGGTTAAATTTGCCGATGAACACCCGGTGGCTATGACTTTTGCCCCCGTGCCCTGTTTTGCTAAGTTCAAAAACATCGCCGAACTTCACCCCTTTGACTGGCTGAAACAACCTCGCGGTGGCTCGGTCAAGTCTTTCAGCGCCTGGCGTGCGGCCAAGTAGTCTCAAAATATGTTGATCGCAGGTGT
>JACCEA010267569.1_pt1 | contig 12511 bp, 8 predicted proteins | sample 7449851 | NCBI WGS metagenome assembly JACCEA01 (sample SAMN15323453, study PRJNA562643) | freshwater metagenome | isolation source: river surface water | place: USA:Blue River Watershed | collected 2017-08-18 | reverse complement strand
ATCTGGTTTTCATCGCAATGTTAGCTTTAAATATGTCCAAAGAAGTATTATCGGCTTTTGGATTAATGAACGAAAAATTTGATGCTGCAAATTTAAGTGCAGAATCAATGAATGCAAGTATGTTGCAGGCATTAGATAAAAAAGCGGGCGAAGATGCTCACTTTATTCAAGCTGCAGCTGAAGCTAAAAAAGTAGCTGAAATTTCGAAAGAATTTTATGAATTTATCGGAACTTTAAAAGCAGACGCAACTGAAGGGGTTGAAATAGATGAGGAAACTGGTAAATTGCCTTACGAGGCGATGGATAAAGGTGCCGCAATTGACGAAGGTTGGTTTGAAGGTGACGGTTACTCTAAAAAAGGAAAAGAAATTGTAGATCGTTTTTCTAAATATGTAGCTGATATGAAAGCTGCTGTTGGAAACAATAGCAAGTTGAAAGGTGTGATTGCTGAAATCAGCTCAAAATTTACAACTTCTGACGTTAAAGATGGTGAAGGTGTAACTAAAATGTATTTGGATTATCATTTCAAAGGTTTTCCAGCGATTGCTTCGTTAACTAAATTGACTTCATTTCAAAATGACGTAAAGAAAGCAGAAGCTGATATTTACAGTATTTTATTAGGGAAAGCAGCGGTTGAGGCTTCATCTATGAAAAACTTTACAGCTTTAGTAGTATTAGATAAAAATGCCTATTACCAAGGTGAAAAAGTAACTGGTAAAGTGGTTTTGGGTAAATACGATGCCAATACTAAACCAACTTCTTTCCAAGGTCCAGGTAAACTAGAAAATGGTCAAGCTTTAATTTCATTAACAGCTGGTGGTGTAGGAGAACAAAAAATCAATGGTAAGTTTACCTTCGTTCAAGATGGTGAAACGATTCCATTGGCTTTTGAAGGAAAATATGTAGTAGTTCCTCGCCCAAATTCAGCTACTATTTCTGCTGATAAAATGAATGTTGTATACAGAGGTGTTTCAAATCCAATGTCTATTTCATTTGCTGGAGTTGCTGCAGACAAAGTTTCTGCAAGTGGTCCAGGTTTACGTTCTGTTGGTGCTGGTAAGTATGTTATGAATCCTGGTGCTGGAAATGAAGCAGTAATTAGTGTTACAGGTAAATTACCTGATGGATCTACTGTTTCTGATAAAAAGACTTTCAGAATCAAAGGAATTCCAGGACCTGTAGGTACCATAAGAGGAGAAATGGGTGTGGTAAAAGGACCTAAATCAAGTTTAGAAATTTCTACCGTAGGAGCTAAATTAGTTGACTTTGATTTTGAAGTAGGATTAGATGTAGTTGGATTCAACTTTAAAGTAACAGGTCAACCTACAGTGGTAGTTCCAGGTAATAAATTAAATGGACAGTGTAAAGCAGTTTTAGCAAAAGCAGGAAGAGGAGATCAAGTTACTATTTCTGAAATTAAAACAAAATTAGTAGGTGCGGGTAGTTATATGTTACCAAGAACTGCTCCTGTAATTTATGAAATACAATAACAAGTAGATTGATAAACTACTCAATATTTAATATGATGAACGTTAAAAGTTTTTTAATAGCTATTTTTTCTATTAGTTGCAGTGTAGCTTCTTTTGGACAATCGAATTTACTTAATGCAAAGACGCCAAGTCAAATTGGAATCAAATCTGCAGCTCAGATGAACTCAGATAATGACAAACCTTTGGCGTATGGGTATGTTCATGATAGAGATATTTTAATGAGTAGAATGACATGGGAAATTATTGACTTGGGTGAAAAAATTAACTTCCCTTTGTATTTTCCAATTGATACCGCTAATGTAGGTCCAGAAAGACGTTCCTTGTATGATGTATTAATTAAAGGAATTAAAAAAGGAAAAATCACCGAAATCTACACGGATAGTTATTTCAATACTAAAAAATCGTTTAAAGATATTACTGCTTCTTTGTCACGAATTGACACAACTGATGCAGGTAGAGAACAATTGAATGCCGGTTCAAAAATATCTCCTGAGTATATTGTTCAACAAGATTTGACTTCTCAAGATGTAACGCAGTATAAAATCAAAGGATTATGGTATTTTGATAAACGTCAAAGTGAATTGAAGTATCGTTTGTTAGGAATTTGTCCTGTAACTCCAGACGTATATACTATGAATAGTGAAGATCCAGATTTTATTGAATTGTTTTGGGTTTTCTTTCCAGATGCAAGAGAAACATTGTATAGCGCAAAAGCATTTAACGAGAGAAACTCTTCAATGCCAATAACATTTGATCAAATATTGAATTCACGTCGTTTTAATAGTGTGATTTATAAAGAGGAAAATGTCTATGGCGATAGGGATATTAAAGATTATATGAAAGAGAATGCTCAAAATCAATTGTTAGAATCGGATCGTGTTAAAGATAAGATTCGAAGTTTCGAACAAGATATGTGGAATTATTAATTCATTTGATTCCTGAAAATAACAAAAACTCTTACTGAAAGGTAGGAGTTTTTTCTTTTTATGTACTTTCTTTGTACTATTCAAAAATGCGGTATGATTGATTATTTAATTGTAGGTTGTGGTTTAGCAGGGATTTCTTTTGCGGAAGTAGCCTTGCAGCATGGTAAAACGATTCTGGTTATAGATAACGATTCTCAAAACTCCTCAAAAATAGCTGGAGGCTTGTATAATCCGGTTATTTTAAAGCGTTTTAGTGAAGTTTGGGAAGCGCAATCTCAGTTACTCAAGATGAATGCATTTTATGCTCAGTTAAACTCTAAAATTGAACAACAATTTGATTTCAAAAAACCTATCGTGAGAAAGTTCTTTTCGATAGAAGAACAAAATAATTGGTTTGCGGCTTCTGATAAACCCAACTTAGCGCCGTTCTTGTCTACACAATTGCATTTTAAAGAATATAAAGGAATTGTAGCTCCTTTTGGTTATGGAGAAGTGCTGCATACGGGTTATGTAGATACCGCTTCATTATTGGAAACATATCGAAATTACTTAATTGAAAACCATTGGTTTCGAAAAGAATCATTTGATTATACTGCGATTGTTTTTGAAGAAGAAAATCTTAGTTACAAAGATATTCAAGCCAAACATATTATTTGCGCAGAGGGATTTGGTTTGCATGCTAATCCGTATTTCAATCAATTGCCTTTAGATGGCACCAAAGGCGAGTTATTTATCATTAAGGCACCCGAATTAGATTTAGATGTAATTGTGAACACCAGCGTCTTTATTCTGCCTTTAGGGAATGATTTATTCAAAGTTGGTGCGACTTACAATTGGAAAGACAAAACCGATTTACCTACAGAGGAAGGAAAAGCCGAGTTGGTCGAACGAATTCAAGAAATTATCGGCTGTGATTTTGAAATTGTTTCTCACTTTGCTGGCGTGCGTCCCACAGTTCGTGATCGAAGACCTTTAGTAGGAACCCATGCCCAACATACTAGAATTCATGTTTTGAATGGACTAGGAACCCGAGGGGTGATGCTCGGGCCAGCAATGGCAAAAGCGTTGTACGAATCTATTGAAAATCAAATTTCTTTAGATAAGGAAGTCGATATCCAACGATTTTCCAATAAAAAGAAATAAATATTTATTCTTTTGATGCAGTAGGGTCATACGAAATAAACATATTGATATATATGTTTCTTGCCCATCGAACTACAAATGGAAAGGCAACAACAATAGTACTAATGATAGCTATAAAGCTATTCACTAAATCAAGGCCAATAAACACATTTGAAATAATAAAAGCTGCAACCCCTACAGCGACGTTCAAACCATAACTCACATACATAGCGCCATAAAAGAAAGAAGGTTCAATTTGATATTTCAAACCGCAATGGCTGCAATTTTCATTCATTTTGAGAACTTTTCCAAGATGTAGCGGATTTTTATCCTCATACATGCTTTCATTTTGACATTTAGGACAACTTCCTGTTAAAATACTATTTAGTTTGGATCCTTTTTTTAACATTTGCAAAAATTTTTAACAAAGGTACATTTTTTTAAAAGTACCATTGTAACATTAGTCACAAACTATGCTTAATATACACAATTTATCCGTTTCATTCGGAGGTTCTTATTTATTTGAAGAAGTTACTTTTCGCCTTGGCGCCGGAGACCGAGTGGGTCTTGTAGGTAAAAATGGTGCTGGAAAATCCACCATGCTAAAAATCTTAGCGCGTGATTTTGCTCCAGATTCGGGAAGTATTGCTCAAGAGAAAGAAATCCGAATGGGTTTTCTTCGTCAAGACATCGATTTTGAACAAGGAAGAACGGTTTTGGAAGAAGCGTATGAAGCGTTTACCGAAATTAAAATTGTAGAAAAAAAGCTAGAGGAAATCAATCATCAATTGGTCACTCGAACCGATTATGAAAGTGAAGAATACTCCCAAATCATTGAAGATTTATCTGATTACACACACCGATTTGAATTATTAGGAGGTTACAATTATGTAGGCGATACCGAAAAAATTCTGTTGGGATTGGGTTTTAAAAGAGAGGTTTTCAATAATCAAACCGAAACTTTCTCTGGAGGTTGGAGAATGCGTATTGAGTTGGCTAAATTATTATTGCAATCCAATGATATTTTGTTGTTGGATGAGCCAACGAATCACTTGGATATCGAGAGTATCATTTGGTTGGAAGGATTTTTACGCAATTTTCCAGGAGTAGTGGTGATTGTTTCGCACGACAAAATGTTTTTGGACAATGTGACCAATAGAACTATCGAAATTTCGTTAGGAAAGGCGTACGATTTCAACAAACCGTATTCGCAGTATTTAGAATTGCGTCATGAAATTCGCGAAAAGCAATTGGCTACCCAAAAAAATCAGGCTAAAAAAATTGAAGAAACGGAAAAGCTAATTGAGAAGTTCCGTGCCAAAGCATCTAAAGCTTCGATGGCACAATCTTTAATAAAAAAATTAGATAAAGTCGAACGCATCGAAGTGGATGAAGACGATAATTCTGTAATGAATATTTCTTTTCCAGTTTCGAAAGAACCGGGTAGAGTAGTAGTCGAAGCAGAAAATGTAACCAAAAGTTACGGAGATAAAACCATTCTAAAAGATATTAACTTACTTGTTGAACGCGGAAGTAAAATTGCTTTTGTTGGACAAAATGGTCAGGGAAAATCGACTTTTATTAAGGCGATTGTGAACGAATTTGAATATGAAGGCACGATTAAATTAGGGCATAATGTGCAGTTGGGTTATTTTGCCCAAAACCAAGCGGAGTATTTGGATGGAGAAATCACTTTACTTCAGACGATGGAAGATGCTGCAATGGATACCAATCGCTCTAAAGTACGTGATATGCTGGGTTCTTTCCTGTTCCGTGGTGATGATGTCGAAAAGAAGGTAAAAGTGCTTTCTGGAGGTGAGAGAAACCGTTTGGCGTTGTGTAAATTGTTGTTACAACCAATCAATGTGTTGTTGATGGATGAGCCAACGAACCACTTGGATATCAAATCGAAGAATGTATTGAAAGCGGCTTTGCAAAAATTTGGAGGAACACTTTTGTTAGTTTCGCACGATAGGGATTTCTTGCAAGGGATGTCTAATATTGTGTACGAATTCAAAGACCAGAAAATCAAAGAATATTTAGGTGATATCAACTATTTCTTAGAGCAACGCAATTTGGAAAACATGCGCGAAGTGGAGAAAAAAGACATTGCTAAAAAAGAAGCACCTAAAGAAAATAAAAAAGTATCCTACGAAGACCAGAAAAAAGGAAAAACACTTCAAAATAAATTGAGTAAGATTGAAAGTCAAATTCAGCAATTGGAAAAAGACATTCAACACGACGATAAAATGTTGGCGTCAAATTACGACAAACACATTGAAGATGCATCTTTCTTTACGGCATACAATAAAAAGAAAGCCGACTTGGATCAATTGCTTTTGGATTGGGAAATTGTTCAGGAAGAGATTGATAATTTGTAGTTCAATTGTACTTGTTCTGTCATCCTGAGCCAAGTCGAAGGGCAATTTTATTCTCAAAGTTTCGAGAAAAAATCACTTGAACTGATGCAAATCAAATTAAAGTCAATCAGATAAAAAAACATTTTGTGCCTTAGCGTCTTTGTGGCAAAAAAAAAACTTACTCCTGAAAAGGATGACGTTCTTGCCAAATGGTCTCCGGTTCTAAATAGCGAAAAAAGAAATCCAAACGACTGTTGATGAATGTATTGTCGTGACTCATCAATCCAAACATTTTTATAGGCTTAGCTCCTACAGAGCTTTTGATTTCTAGAGCAGTTCGCGCAAAAATAACAGTTTTGAATTGCTCTTTTATGGCATAGCCAATCATGTCGTACAACATATTCAAATACAGCATTTTTTCTCTTTGAACACTGTCATCATAGCCTAAAAAGTAGGTATCTAAATCACTTCCGTTTTTAATTAAGGTGTTGAATCCAATTAATTTTTCGTTTTCAAAATAACCATAAAACAAAAAGTTATCTTTTAACTGTTCCTTGAAAACAGCAAAGTGATTTTTGGGTAAAAAGAAGGTGTTGAAAGGAGCACATTTGGCCACATGCAGATACAAGTCATAAATCACTTCTTCTTGTGCTTTAATTTCTACCAAAGACAACTGTTTTTTAACTAGTCCCGTAGTTTTTTTTCTGGCACGTTTGTATTGGTCTCGGTATTTTTTGGACAAGGCAGCCACATAATCTTCTTCTGTTTTCCAATTCTCACGCACTCTAAAAATCATATTGGGTTGCGTAGAAAATCGTAAATAAGGATTGAATTCAGGGATTTCTAATGCGCTTAGTTCCTCTTTACAAAAATCTTTAAAACCGCACATATGTACTTTTTTACCTTTTGCCTTAAAAATTTCTTTGAGTGCTAAAACAGCCTTTTTTATTGTTATTACAACTTCGGATGGATTGGCATTTTCCGAAATTACAAAAGCATTTTGTCCAGTTAAAGTATTGTTGCCAATCAACAGTATACGGGAACAGAAATTTTTAAAGATTACATTCCGTACCGATGATTTAATACATTGGTCGCGATTGCCAAAAGATTCCAAATGATTCAAATCTAAAAATTGAGAAACCGCAATTCCAACTAAAGTTTCTTTTTCGAAAATCCCAATGAAATGACAACTCATATTGAAAGGAGCTGATTTTTCGAGAATCGTAAGGTATTCTTTCGATAAGAAAATAGTGGAGACTGCTAATTCGTTCCAGCTTTCAGGAAGTTGGCTTGTGCTTGAGTAAATCTGATACGAATAATTGTTTTTCAATTTAGGCTTGATATTTCTTCAAAAATACTAATTAAGAATTAATAAGTAAATGTTTTAAAAGTATCTTTTTGAATTATAAACGGATATTATGTTCCATACATCGAGTTTACTTTTTAAATCGTATAAACCAACTTACTTTTCCTATTCTAAATTGATTTAAAACAAAATTATCATGGGAAATATTCTGTATTCAGTAGCACTTGTATTACTAGTTTTTTGGGCTATCGGTTTCTTTGCTTATGGAGTTGGAGGATTGATTCATGCGTTGTTAATTATAGCAATTATTGCCATTTTACTTCGTCTTATTCAAGGGAAAAAAGTTTAATATTTATAACAGTTAAAATACAAAATCATGGAATCAAACAAAGTAGTATTAGGAGTATTGGCAGGAGTAGCAGCAGGGGCGTTGGTGGGAATTTTATTTGCTCCAGCAAAAGGAACTAAAACAAGAAAAAGAATTGTTTCTAAAGCCAGATCGTATTCAAATGAATTACAGTCTAAAATTGAAGATTTAGTAGAAGATGTTTCAGAACAATATGATACACTTTTGCATGATGTGCAACATGTCAACATGAATCATAATGTAAAATAAGCACTAGTCTGTTACGCTAAAACAATAGTACTATTGAATTAGATTGACTTGTTTTAGTTTGGCAAAAAAAACCTCAAGAGTCATCTTGAGGTTTTTTTGTTATAATCTTAATTATTGATTTTTTGTTTTTAAATTTTCAATGTATTCACTTGGAGTATAGCCCGTTTCTTTCTTGAAAACTTCATAATAATAGGAGCGTGTTTTGAATCCAGATTGCGAGCCAATTCCATCAATGGTAATGGATGAATTATGTCCTTCTTTTAATAAACCAATTGCGTGTTGAATGCGCAATTCGGCTTTTAATTTTGAAAATCGGGTATTCATGATATTCGAAATACAATAGGAAACGTGATTCTGCGGAATTTTCAGATCAAAAGCAATATCGCTAATGTCAAAATCGGGATTCAAATAAGGTTTTTGCGTAGTAAGATAGTTAACAATGGAGTCATTCACCTCAATAAATGGATCTTCATCCGATACGGCTTTGGTTTTTGTTGTTTTCTTTTTTGTTGTGGTCTGTTCCATTCTTTTGGGCATTCCATATAAGATTTCAGGAAATAACATCAATGAAATAGACAGCACAAAATACGCCATTCCTGTAATTTGATAAAACACATCGCCATCGGCAAAAAAGTTTTCTCTAACAATCAGCGAAGCCGGTTGTAATGCGGTAATGGCTAGGCTAATATTGATAGTGAGTAAGCTGCCTAATAAAATACATAACCATCGGTAGGTAATCCAAAATTGTTTTCGTGGACTTTGAAGTGCTACTGTTTTTGAAGGATAATGCTGCCACAATAAATAAATACAATACAGTAAGTATACAAATCCAAAAAAAGCGCGTAACGCTAAACTTCCGCCAATTTTATAGAAAATATTAACCTCTATTTGATTGACACTAGTCACATTCTCAATAATGCGATCAGCGATACGTAATTTATTTTCGAACGATTGAAAAATATAAGGTAGGGTTCCTATTAAGGCAAAGAGTGCTGGAATAAAATGAATCGCATCTTTTTTGGTCAACGCGTACCGGTCTTTCAAAGTACCTCTAACATAAAAATAAAGAAACGGACCTATCAAGAACATCAAGGGTGCAAAATGATTAAAAAATACCGCCAACCAAAAACGCGAATTACTATGCGACATGAAATGATGGGTAATTCCAAAAAGACACATGAGTATAAACACGAAAGAAAGGTATAGGGTGTTATGATTGGATTTCCAATTATGCACAAAAAGCAGCATCGATAATACAATCGTAAATAGAGATAGGTACAATAACATTCCTGTGGGGTTTTCGGTGGCAAATATACAAAATAATGTATTTGAACGTTTTTTTAGTCCTTTAAACCCAAAAAGAGGACTAACTATTCAATAGGTTATTTAGTGCTGTAACTGCATTGGAATATTTTTGTGGGTTAAATATATTTTTAGATACAATCCCCACATTTCTACATATTATGATTAGAAAACTACTTTTTTCGACTACTTTATTGGTCTTTTTAATTAACGCTTCTACCTTGTTTGCGGGTGCTCCAATAAGCAGTAATAAGTTAGTCTATTTTAGCCAATTTAATACCTTCACAAGTTCCTATCCTGTAAGCCAATCAGCTTCAAATTTTAATTCTAGTTTAGTATCGAGTGCGACTATTAATTATGGTGGGAGTGGTATATCGAGGGATAATTATGCTAGAACCAGTTGGAATATTACGAATACCAGCAGTACATTGGATACTGCAACCGCTCCTTATGTGGAATACACCATCAATTTTAATAGCAGTGTAGATATCGATTTGGATCGATTTGTAATTACGGGAGGTGCATCCAATTATTCTACTAAATTTGAATTACGATGGAGTAAGGATAATTATGCCAGTTCGCTTGGATTATTTTCTTTCGGTTCTGATTGGCAATACAAATTGTCATCGGTCAACTTAAATACTTTAAGTAATTTTACGGGAACACAATTAAAATTCAGATTGTATTTTTATAATACAAGTTCAACGGGATCTAATTTTTTACATTCAGATACAGGAACATACACTTCTTTAGACGGCACGCCTGCCTCATACGATTTATGGACAGCAACTGCAACCATATGGGTGAATCCTCCTCCAGCCATAGACGCAATTACACCTTCATCGGGTGCAATTGGATCAACGGTTGTAATTACCGGAACTGATTTTACTGGAGCTACCGCTGTGAGTTTTCATGGAACCAATGCGACAAGTTTTATAGTAGATTCACCCACGCAAATTACAGCAACGGTACCGGTTGGGACTACTACTGGACCAATAACGATTACAACAGCTAACGGAACAGGAACAAGCTCATCTAATTTTACGGTGCTTCCTCCTACAATAACCTCTTTTACACCATCAAGTGGACCGATAAGTTCTACTGTTACGATAACAGGATCTAATTTCACGGGAGCAACTGCCGTTTCTTTCAACGGTATTCCCGTTACTAGTTTTACAGTTAATAGTGCTACAAGTATCACAGCGACGGTTCCTATTGGAGCTACTACTGGAGCAATAGCCGTTACTACACCTAGCAGTACAGTAACAAGTTCAAGCAATTATACAGTTGCGGGACAAATTGTTCTAGAATACCCATTTAACAATTCATTGGATCCTTCAATTGGAACAGGAGCGGCCACTATGTCACTTGGTGCAACAGCTACCTTATCTACTACAGGTATATGTAAAGAATTCAGTAGCGGTAGTGGCAATTTGAAATCTGCGAATGTATCTTTCAACCCTTCAGCATTTCAAGTGGATTTAGACTTTAGCTTGCCTATTTTAGGATCAGGAACAAGGACTTTATTAAATTACTCTACCAATCAGAAATTATTAGCAGTTCAAGTATCTTCTACTGGAGTTCTTAATCTTTCTTTTACCACTCCAACCACATCTATTATTCAATCTCGAACTGCTAGTCTGGCATTAGCAATAAATACTACTTATAAAATGTCATTGCAATACGTATCTAATTCAGTACGTATTAAAATAAACGGCAATTTAGTATTAGTGTTTGATGTGCCTGAGGGGCTTGCCACTCCCAATGATGGGACTTTTGTTTTTGGAGACGTTCCTCCTAATAACTATTCGTCAATGCGTGTTTGTATAGATAATTTTAGAATAATTACTAACCCGTTGCAATTTGCTTACGCGGATCAATTTGTAGTGAGTCCCACAACATTTAATCAGTTTAACACTTGTCTTAATAGTCCTTCTACAGCGCAAAGCTTTACAGTTTCCGGAATAAATCTTTCTAATAATACAATAACGGTAAGATCTCCATCTCAAACTGATTCTTTTGAAATTTCTCAAGATGGCACTACATATACTGCAGGTTCGATTGTCTTATCAGCTACTGCAGGCACCTTGAATGCTACAACTTTATATGTACGTTTACGTGAAATAAGTAGTTTGACGTCAATTGGTACAATTGGCCCTAATCTTAATACAATTCTAAATTTTGATATTGGGTCTACTGGGGGTATTTACAGACAATCTATTGCATTATCTGGAAATAGAGCAGCTGTTCCAACAATTAGTGGTACTAATACAATATTAGTTGGTGGTACAACCACGCTAACTGGCTCAGCAACTGCTGCCGCAAGTTTACCTTGGGTAAGTTCAAATACGTCTGTAGCAACAATTAGCTCTAGTGGAGTAGTAACTGGAGTAGCAGTTGGAACAACAACGATTACTTATACTAATTCTGGAGGTTGTCAAGCAACTTATACTGTAACGGTTTCACTTCCGCCAACAATCACTTCTTTTACTCCAACTACGTTAAGTATTGGTGAAACAGTCACCATTACGGGAACAAATTTTAATAATGTTACTTCGGTAAAAATTGGTACTACTCTTGTCACTAATTTTACAGTTAGTTCAGATAAAACATCTATAACGGCTGTCACAAATGCAATTCTAAATGGACCAATTACCATTGTATGTGCTTTAGGAACCGTGATTAGTTCCAATAATTTAAATGTTACCATTGGAACAACCCAACCGCCAACTTTAATCTCGCCAGCAACTGGCACATCAGGAGTCAGTACATTGAACATTAGTTATACATTGCCAGAAGCACCACAAGCAAATAGCGTTAGATTGACTTTTACTCCAACTGCGGGAGGAACACCAATAGTTTGGACAATGACTAACGCAATGGCTGCTACCTTTGCTTATCCTGTTGGAACCAATCCTACTTTACTTAGTTCTATTACTACAGGAAGTCCTTTGGATTTTACAACTTATGATCTTACGTTGACTTACCAAGATGTTTATGGAAGTCCAGCAACATCGGTAACCAATACTAGTATACAAATCTTGCCGCCGCCGGCAAATTTATCGTATAGTTTACCAACTACTTTTACAAAAGATAGTGTTGTAACGAATATAGTACCTTCAATTACCGGAACTGCAACTAGTTTTAGTGTAAGTCCAGCATTGCCAACAGGCTTAACCTTAAATACTTCGACAGGTGTTATTTCAGGAACCCCAACAGTAGCAGGCACTCTTACATCTTATGTAGTAACTGCAACTAATAGTTCAGGAAGTACTACTTATAGCTTGTCGTTTGCAATTGATAAAGCCACTCCAACAATTGCATCAATGGCTTCTATTACCAAAACTTATGGTGATGTACCATTCACATTGACCGCACCAACTTCTGCT
>JACCEA011824800.1_pt1 | contig 12515 bp, 11 predicted proteins | sample 7449851 | NCBI WGS metagenome assembly JACCEA01 (sample SAMN15323453, study PRJNA562643) | freshwater metagenome | isolation source: river surface water | place: USA:Blue River Watershed | collected 2017-08-18 | reverse complement strand
CTGTTGAGGAGCAAAGTTACGACTGGCATGATGGCGGTGAGTGGTGGTGGGAACGGTGGTGTATATAGAACACGACAGAAAAAAATTCCGTCGACTTCTATGCGCTAAAGCGGGCCGCGATTTAAACGCTGAGGACCAACTGGCCGGTGGTGACTTCTATTTGGCAGGTCTTCTGGTAGAAGATCACGACGAAGTATTGGCACTCGAATTTCGACAAGTTGTCGAAGGACACAGCGTAACTGCGAACGATCGGGAATTCTTCGTCCGTGCGGTTTTGAAGATTCACGTAGATGAACGGGTTGCGTTGCCAATCCTTCTGGGAGAGGAGCCCGCTGTGCAATTCGCCGAGAGCCCCCACTGGATTACCATCTGTTCCGCCGAAGAATTTCATGTGCTCAAGCCATTGTTGGTAGCCGTAGGAAATATTCTGACTCAGAAGCGGTGCCCCGGAGACAAACACGTTGAAATTACTCACGCAGCTGTACGGCAAAACGACGTTTGGACAGTTGCAGTAAGGAGAAGCGAAAGGGCTCAGGTCATGGTTTGCCCTGCGGCTCGGGAAAGGCAATATCAACATTCCAGTCGCGCGTGCAAGACCGGAAGTGATTTGGTGTTGAGATGCGGAATTTCCTGGTTCTACCGTCAAATTTTGGTAGGTCAAGACATCGTCGAAAACCAAAGACTTAACTGGATTGCTGATGAGTTGTCTCTCGACGGCTGGAGTCAACTCGTACATTGCGCAGCGTACGGAACAAGTTGTTGCCTCTCTGTTACCGATTTGACAACTTATCGTCATGGCTCCGGATGAAGCAACCTTTTCCTTCGGGGCACCATTCTCATCTACGCCGATGTTGAGCATGAAAGGAATAACGCCGGTTGGAGTGACGACGGTTGGCTTGTAGGCCAGTATGTCTGAAGCGAATGGCGCGGCCCACGTGCACGTTGCTGGAGCGTTGACCGAGATGACCATTCTCAGGAGTGCGCCCTTCAAAAGTGGGAGTGATCGGAAGAATGACTCGTGGAGGAAAACGAGAGGAATGGTTGCCTGGATGTTTACGCGATAATGTCGGTGACTAACCCTTTCGCAGTAGTCGTTGCGCAATCTTGTCCACGCCCCCTTCGAGATGAAATCGTCGTCGTCGTTGGTGAAATCTGGCACGTCGGACATGTTTCTCTCCATGGAACTGTAGTGCGTCAAACCGACGTCCCCGTCGAATTTGACGTCATCGTAGGTGGTGTCGTACATGTACATGGACTTGCCGTGGATGTGCATGGCATCCGTGGTGTACGCGGACATCAAACGGTAGCTGATTGGGACGAGGGACATTTGCTGGTTGGACAACACCTGTTGGTTGCCGAGGTACAACTCAACTGAATTGATGAGATTGTGGATGCCGGACTTGATCATGACAGGTGATTCGTTGCTACTCGGATCGAAGACTAACCCCAGATTGTGATCGGTGGTAATGTTCAAAGAGATTGGCACTTGCAGGTAGGAAGACTTCACGTCGAGGTACTGAGATGAGTGTTGTAGTTGACTCAGATTGAACTGAATTTGCGATGACCCGTAGGACCCTTGATTGGAGTCCGGGACGTCGATGAAGGTTTTCTTCCTCACAATGTGCTCGGTTGGCTCTTGGCCTTCCGATTGGTCCAAAATGTAGCGGTCGTGGGCTAAAGATGTCATGTCGGCGGCGGTTGGTTGTCGGAGAAGCAAGTGAGCGAGTGTCGGCGGTCGGTGGCGTGTGTATAAGAACCTGTGAGAAAAAAAAAGGGCCAACTTTTTGTTTCTCGAAAATAACGGCGGGATCAATCCAACGTGAGTCGGATGTTGTTGCGCCTAACGCGCAGTCCCTTGGGTTGTTTGATCTTGTTCAGTTCGCCTAGAAACCCGGCACCCACCACCTCTTCCTTCTTCGGCGCTGGCGGAGGCCTGGCGGCGGGGGTGATTTTGTGGCCGTCGTCGGTCTTCGACGGCGCTAGAGGGTGAGTGAAGGCGGAGTGGATGAGCGGGATCGGCTGGCATTCGCAGTCCGAAGAATCGGTGTCATCGTCCCCCTTTTTGCGCCTTTTTCTCTTTTCTTCCGACTGGCGCTTGCGTTTCTCCCTAAAGTAAGTCATGGTGGCGGTGGTGGTTGTGTATGGCGGTGGCGGATGTGGTTAATCTACTTAAAGAAAATTTAGGACTGTTGTAGTTTTGGCTTCTCGCGGAAGTGCAACGTCATCGTGATGTCGGAATCAACAATTTGGAGTGGCGCGACGTCTTCATCGTAAAACGAAATAGCAATCTCCGACACCAGAGAAGACGTACACTGCGTGTATATCACCGACTGAGAACTGTACGAATTGATGGCGCCGTACTGTGCAGTAAGTGGGAACAGCGCAAGCATGTCGTTCGGCAAACTGTTTGGATGAGAAACCACGGAACAGCGCAACAGGACGGCGTAGATTTGGTTGAGTTGAGGCGCTAAAGGTGAATTTACTGACGCCGCTAGGTTGCCCTCAACACTGGCGAAGGAGTCGCTGGTTGTTCTGGATTGCAGTGCGGTGCCTTGGCGGAACCCAATCACCTTGCCAAACGTCTTGTTCTCCACCACAATCTCCGGCGACACGTGAATGCCTGTGCCAATGGCGGGGTTGATGAATTGCGGCGCTCCAGGCGGCAATGTGTATCCGCTGATTTCAGATGCAATCGGAATGTAAAAGGAGAAAAACTGCGTGCTGTACGTGACCATATTCACAGCGAAGTTGATGAAGTACGTGTATTTGCCGTCCTCTCCGATCAGATAGAGTCCGCGCTTGATGCATTCGGATTGCAAGACGAAGGCCATGTCGGAGTAATCGTAGTAGCCGTCGGAGAAGGACACGGTGAAGGATTGCATAGTGTACACGTTTGCTTGGGTGAACACGGGGTATCGTACGGTCAGCACGTTGTCGGCGTTGCCGATGTTCTTGCTTACGTTGGCGAAGGAGTTTGGGATACTGCAGTTCACCAACCCAACCTCGTAGTCCTCCAACTTGACTGGCGACGGGAATCGGTACACCATGCGGTTGGTGCCATCCTGGAAGGTATTGCGGCCGATGAGTACTTGGAATGACATATTTTGCGCTGCGTGTGTGTCGTCGATGATACTATGCGCATACATTTTTTTCTGCGCAGAACTCATCAGTCCCATCATCCGCGAAACAACGACAAACAGCGCACATGAACAAATTTGGTACACCGTCATCGATGCGCGGCGGCTTTGCACCGCAGAGGCAGTCGTCATTCAGGCGCCGCGATATTCAAAAGGAGGTCCACCTCCTGATCGCCGCATCCGAACTTGCTAAACGTGAAGTTCCACCCGTCGCCGACCGAATTACCCCCGCATCACCTGATGTAGGGGTAGTCGCCCTACCCGCTGCGGCAAGTATCGAGACAGAACAATTGTTTCGCGGCGAAAGCACTTTGGTACACGCGTGTAACAATGAGCTGGCGGGAAAAAAGGAATTCGACACGATCAGTCGCTTCGTGGAGGAAAAAGAGGTACCGCCGGAACCCCCGCGCACCCTTCACTTTTGCGACGTTGTCTCGAAAATCAAGAAGGATGCATTCCTTGCCCGCATTCGCGCGCTAAAGGAAGAGATGCGCGAGAAAGAAAATCTCGGGCTAAAGAAAGCAGCAGAAGAGAAAGAGTGAACCCCGCGCCAATGCTCACGAACATCGAACTCTCGGAATTAGCCGAATACTACCATCTGCCGTTGCGCGGCGTGTTTTTGCGCGACATGTTGCCACCCGGTGGCATCAAACCTGGTTGGTACGTGTACAACTTGGACGATTCGTACACGGAGGGCAACGGGCTAGGCACTCACTGGGTGTGCAGCATCGGAGACCACGACGAATGTGTGTTCTTCGATTCTTACGGCGGTCCACCTCCAGAGGAAGTTGCCGCATTCATTCGCACCAGGTATCGTCAGCATGGAGAAAATCGCTGGATCGTGCAGTCCATGGTGTCGGAGAACTGCGGGTTTTTCTGCATGGCAATTGCGCTGTGGGTCAAGCGGGAGCGGAGGAAGCACAAGTCGCTGTCCGAGTGTTGTAATGCCTTCGTGAACCTCTTTGATCAAACGGAGGAGAGCGACAGCGTGTTGCGCAATTTCTTTGCGAAGAGGTACGCCAACAACCACCCCATCGTGATTCGAAAGTTGCTCCGCGGAAGGAAGAAGTCGCCGCAAAAAACTTAAGCCGCGCGCGAAAAAATATTCTCACGTGATGCGTATAAGCACCGCACAACCGCGCACCACCTGAGATACAACACAACGATGACCAGTTCCTACCCTCCTTTGATCAAGGGCGTGCCTTACAATCGCTCACTGTTCTCGTACCAGGATGAAACAATCGACTTCAAAACCTTCCGCAGTCAAGCGCAACTTAACATTCCTGGAAAGGATCAAGTGGTTGCTGTACGTGAAATCAACACAGCGGGTGTCACGATCAACAACGAGGACTTGTTGTTGAATGCCAACTTGATCGGCGGAGCCAACACCACCATCAAGGCGATGAACCTTCTCATCCCCAACATCAACACGGTGTCGGAGAACCTCGTCGTCCAAGCCGCGCCAGGGAAACACATCCTCATTGGGTTCAATGATGGCGATGGAGACGTCTACGTCAATACCAACACAGCCTCCAAGACATACTTCGACGGCGGCGACGTCGTGGTAAACAATGGGCAAAAGTTGCGCGTTGGGACCGGCGAACTGTACTTTGATGAAAACAACAGATGGTCTGGGAACTCGTTGAAGGTGGCCACGGTCGAACTCGGCGGGGTGGATTTGGACGATCGCCTGGTTGACATGCGCACCATCATTGATGACAACCACGATGCCGCGGTCGCATCCTTCGCCGCAACCAACTCCACCATCTCCGCGCTGTCCCAATCCGTCGATTCGTCATTCAACGAAGTGCGCGCCGCCGCCACCGTACTCACATCCACAGTCGCATCCAACAAAGCCGCCATCGAAAGTTCCGTTTTGGCACTGCGCACGGCAACCGATGCGTCCTTTGCGCAAGTGGATGCCACGGCAACATCCAACAAAGTCGCACTGGAGGCAAGCATCGCATCCACCAACACTTCGATTCAAACAACGAAGGCGCAACTCGAAGCCGCCGCCGAAGCGACCCAAACCACACTCCAATCAAACATCGACGGTGTCGCATCCGACTTGGACACGTTCAAAGTCGCGGTCGATGCTTCCTTCAACTCGACCACCGCCAGTCTCCAAGCTTCCATCGATGGCGCGAAAACTCAGTTGGAGGGGGTCATTGCCGCAAACCAAGCCAGTGCCAATGCTTCCATCGCGAACACCACCGCCGCACTTCAGTCCAGCATTGGCTCCCTCCAGGCGGCGGTCGACACCTCCTTCAACGTGGTGGAATCTTCACTTTTGGCACTGGCGTCAACTGCGCAGGGGAACAAGGCGGCGGCGGATGCTTCCTTCAACATGGTTGCGCAAAACTTGAGTGACATCGAGGTTTCTGTAAGTACCCGCCAACGCAATAAGGCGGACGTTAGTTTCGTGGAGCAGAAGGTGTCGCAGTTGGTCGGCAGCGCGCCAGAGCTCTTGGACACCCTTGGTGAGTTGGCCGCAAGCATTGCGCAGGACAACAACTTCAGTAGCACCATGTTGTCCATCATCGGAACCAAGGCCGACTCCAGCGCACTCACGTCCTCTGTGACATCCCTGGAGCAAAACATTGCAACTCGCGCACCAACGACTTACGTGGATTCGGGACTGTCCACCAAGTTGCCGATCGCCGACTTCGACGTCGCCGTGGGCACCATCAACACAACCCTTGCGCAAAAGGCTGATGCTGCAGCCCTCTCCTCCGCAGTGAACACCATCAACTCCTCCGTGGCGTTGAAGGCAGACATCAGTGCGCTGGATACAGTCGTAACTTCACTCTCCCAAGACATCGCACTGAAGGCAGACTCCACATCACTCGCCTCCGCAGTTGACACCCTGAATGCATCCATCACAGCAAAAAGTGACAAAACGTACGTAGACACCCAGTTGGCTACCAAACAGTCCATTTCTACCGCAATGTCTCAGTACAACGAGTTGAACACCGCCATCAACGCCAAGTTGTCAAGTTCCTACGCAATGCTACAATTCTCGAACATCGACGCGGCATTGCTGACAAAAGCGTCCGCGTCTGATCTGTCGGGAAACATCGCGTCGTTAACATCCTACGTTGACGGACAGCTTGCAACCAAAGCGAGTGCGCAACTCGTGACCGACCTAAGCAACAACCTGACTTTGCAACTTGGAACAATCGACGGCGCACTGAACACCAAAGCTTCCGTGACGTACGTGGACGACACAGTGTCCAGCGCAATCTCCGATTTGGTTTCAACTGCCCCAGGGACACTCAACACACTCGGAGAGATCGCCGACGCATTGAACCAAGATGCCGCGTTCTCAGTCACAATCACGAACCTCATTGCGCAGCGCGCGACGAAGACGTACGTTGATGGTGAAGTGGCGTCTTTGCAGGGACAAATTGACCTGAAAGCATCCGCCGCGAGCTTGGCGCAGAAGGTCGATCAGACTGAGCACGATTTGTCGTAAAACGATCTGCTGTCCGTCGTATCCAGCAAGGCCGATTCATCCATCGTTTCCTCGAAGGCAGACACCTCGTACGTCCAAGGATTGGTGTCGGACTTGTCGGCGAACATCGCAACTGAGTTGGGCGGCAAGGTGGGCGTCGGCGCATTCGATGCTTCCTTCGCCCAGTTGTCGACCGACGTTTCCGCGCTGGATACCCGGCTTGATACCTTCATGAACGGCGCGTCGACAGCATACGACACTCTGTTAGAAATTCAGACAGCACTCACGGACACGTCCTTCAACACGTACATCGTCGGGGAAATCAGCACGTTGCAAAGCCAAGTGGATTCGAAGGCTACGTCCGCGGACATTGCCGCCGCCATTGCCGCGATTCCACCGACCGATTTGAGCGGGTACGCCACCACCTCTGCACTGTCGGCAGCCACCGGCAACATCGAATTGATCATCCAGGAATTGGAAACCGATTTGTCTGGTAACTACGCAACAAAGACGTACGTCGACAGCGCAGTCGCGGCTGTGAGTGGTGGCGGCGGCGGAAGTGTCGACCTCACGCCCTACGCACTCATTGCCGACGTCGATGCATCCTTTGCTGCGGTCAGTACTCTCGTTGCTGGAAAGGCTGCTTTCGCGGACGTGTCGGCTGCGATGGTGTCGGTGAAGGATGAGATTCTCGGCGGGGTTGGCCCGGCGTTTGACACTTTGATCGAACTCTCCAACGAACTGCAAACTCAGAGTTCCGCGGCGAGTGCGCTGGCGGTGCAAGTGAGTTCAAAAGCGAACGACGGTGACGTGGTGCACCTTGCGGGGGCGGAAACAGTCACTGGCACGAAAACCTTCGACACCATCAACGTCAGCAACATCAACTCTGTCACCGCGACTGAACTTGGGTATTTAAGCGGTGTCACATCTGGTTTACAAGACCAGATAACAGCCCTGTCGCAATCAAGCGGCGGTGTCGATTTGACATCCAACCAAACAATCGGCGGCGACAAATTGTTCACCGGTCTGCTCTCTACATTCAAAGCTTCCGAGGCATTCGTGACCGCGACCGTGAGTGGCACGACAGCAACATGTGATTTCTCCCAAGGCGGCGTATTTCGCATCACGCCTCTGTCTTCCACTTTGATGACCGCAAATTTCACAAACGTGCCGCTGGTCGCTGGGCGCACGATTACGATGGTCCTCATCATGGATAATTCCACGACATTCAAGACGCGAGTGTCCACATGCACAGTAAACGGTTCATCCGTCGGGACAACGATCAGATGGAGCGGCGGAAGTACCGCAGTCCCCGCCGTCACAAGTAGCAACATTGCCATCCAGACAATCTCCTTCCTGTGCCTCAACGACGGCGCAATCACGACAACGTTCAGCTCCGTAAACCCGTTCTGGTAACTTTTTTCTGTGCTGATACATATAAGCAAGTAACACACTGCGCACCGCTTCGCCATGATCAGTCGATACTCATCCCTCGGAAACTTTCAGTCCAAGGGCCCCGGCGACATTCCCCTGTCAGGAAGCGTTCAGTTCAATGGCTCCAACCACTTGTCATCAGCGCAGAACCTTTCGTTCGGAACAGGACAGTTCTGCATCGAGATGTGGTACCTACACGTCGCGAACCCATCAGGCATCCAGTGCTTAGTTGGATTCGGGCCCGCCGCAAATGGTTCCTATGCCGTACTCTTCAATTACGGGGGAACTGGCCGCCTGTCGTTCTACCTAGAAAACCTCTCGAATTATGGTGGATCTGGCACAATACCAACATCTGGGGCGTGGAATCACGTGGTGGTACAGCGCCGATCCGACAGCAAAATTGAGATCTTTTTGAACGGAACGTCGATCTACATCTCACCCTCCGCAGTTACAACTGCGCTGAACATTAGCACTGGGTGCCAAATCGGAAGACAGTACAGCAACGCGGCTGGAAGCAATTTGTTGAACGGCTCGCGCATCACTGGGCTTCGGATTTCCAACGTCGCGCGATATTCCGCCAATTTTACGCCATCGATAAATCGGGTGAATATGCCGTCGGGCACGTTGGCGGCGTACAACTTTAGTACAAGTGGCACGTTCCTCGCGGGCGAGGGGACTTCCGCCACGCTCACCAACAATGGGGCTGTCGCGTGGAATTCCGGGGTTCCCACTTGAGTGAATTTATTTTCTCCGCCATTGTACACACACTGCCACCCCGCAACCACCACCGCCGCAAACATGGACGAAATAGCCCTGGAAATCCTCGACTTCGTGAAGGTAAAAGGGTCGTTGAAGACCCACGTCATGCGCGAGCGCATCGTGTCCACCATCGCCGACAGACTGAAGGCTGGCATCCCCGCCATTGCAACGTTGGCGAAAGATTTGGAGTTGTTGAAGTTGATTTGCACGTGCGTCGAGAACTGTGTCGACAAGAAGATGGCTGCGCAAGGCTTGGACAAGAAGGAGATTGCGCTGTCGATCGTGAAGTCATGCTTCCCCCTCATGTCTGAATCCGACCAAGTTGTCGTCGCTGGGCAAATCGACATGCTCTGCTTCAATGGACTGATCCGCAAGGTCGCGCTCCGCAAGAAACTGTGGCGCTGGCTCACATCCCCGAAAAAAAAAGATTAGCTTGGCGAGGTGTGCAGTTCGTCGCGGAACAAGTCATTGAGAGCTACATCAACCAGCTGATATTGAATTTTTTAATTAACCACTACGGGATTGCGATCCCCGCCATTGTCGCAATGATTCTTTGAGTGCTTTAGCGGCATCAACCCGTGCTTTCCCGGAGGCACGGCTTGATGATTCAATCCCAAGGGAAATCGCCTAGGAGCCTAGGACGCAGGCGCAAAAGTGTCGCAAACAATTCCCAAAGAAATCCACTCACACCAATAAAAAAAATTGAAGTGTCGCGCCGCATTCCGCGCACTCCTGGGAGCCTAGGACGCAGGCGCTAAAACTCGGACAAGAAAAAAAAACAAAACCAATCACGGCGGATATGACTGCGGCGCCTCTCACTCGGCAATGTTATCGTAGTCGGCAATGAATTTCGTGCCATTCAGCGCCATTGCGCGCTCCGTTGTGATGTGCGCAGGCAGATCACCTTCACCCGCGTGCACCAAGTCTGAAAGAAAAAAGGACCTGTTGGGGTGCGCATTGTCTCTCTCCCGCACCAAATAGTATTCAAACTTTGCCGCCGACAATGGTTTGACCGCCAATATGACACGATACACATCCGGACTGTAAGTGACAATCATCTCTTTGCCGCGTCCTGCCTTCTGCAGCTTGCGCGCCTCCGAATACAATGCTGTCATCTTGATGCGCACCCTGTCGCCGACATGCATCGCATTCTCTTCGAACTGTCGTTGAAGGGTTTCGTTGCGCTCCTTCTCCGCCGCCAGTGTCCTTTCCCTGCGCTGTTCTTCCGTGAGTAGTGCATCCGGCAGTTCCCTGTTGCGATTGGCCTTGCCGGTCTTGCGGTCCATGTCCTCCTGCGACAGTACCTCTGGGTCATACAAGTCCGCCGGCTTCCCTCTCTTTCTGCGATTGAAGGTCTGATTCAGGTTGTCGGCGATGGTGTCGAGGATGTTAGTCCATCGGCGATTGTTTCCGCGGATGAAGTGTGCTCGCATGAGTTTGCGCACTGCTTTGTTCTTGGCCTCCACTACACCATTACTCTGCGGCGAATACGATGCGGTTGTCCGTATCTTGATGCCATTGTCTTCAGCCCACTGCGCAAACTCGCCCTTGAATTCCCCGCCGTTGTCACACAGAATGTGAGTGGGAAACACTGGCACGATGCGGTCGAATTCATTGCGCACGTTGACTGCGGTCTTTGTCTTCAGCTTGCCCAGCCAACAGTAGCCGGAGAAGATGTCGACGCAATCCAGAATCCAGTTGAAGCCATTGTTGCTCTTCTCGAACATGCTGACGTCGATGAGGTCGATTGCGATGATTTGATTTGGATACGTTGCCGTGATCGGCTTGTTGACCTGATGTCGAATTGGCTGCTGAATTTGGTGAAGGGGTTGGGATCGGATGAACTCTGCGACATGTGCCCTCTTGATGCCAGCGTATCGTTCGATCACCAGCTTGTAGAATCGGTCCACTCCTCGCCCCATCCCCACCACCGGGTCGTCATACAGCTTCTGCAAGGTTGGAATGATCTGAGAAGAATCGACGACCTCCTGGCCTCCATTTTTGACAAGCAGCTTGCGTTTGGTGGGGTCCATGGTGAAGTTCCTTGCACGGCGGTAGAAGGAGGCTGGCGCGTCCGCTGGCGGTACTCCCTTAACGATGAACTGGCGGATGTCTTTGATCGCCTGATCGGAGTAAAGCATCTTGTTAATTTGTTCCATGGTGCGTGTGTGTGTATGTTTGTCTGTAACTCACCTTAATTTAGTGATATAAAATAATTTTGGCTGCGGTCTTGAGTATGTAGTTATCTTCGATCAATCCGATCAGTTGTTCGTTGTTTACCTTCACTCGATAAAAGCACAAGTTGTCCTCGAAGTGCACGGACGGTTCTTTGCCGCAGGCTTGCTCGATGGATCTGCGGAAGAAGCTGTCGGTCAGCTGTGAGTAGGAAACGTAGATGTAGGCTATCATACCTGCGGGATGTCGTGGTGGGAATCGTTGTGGGAAGATTGAAGTCAGGTGAGAAGATAATCTGAAGTTACAAATTACAATACACTGCATGATACACTGTCTGACAAAATTTGGATGGTGCTGTAGATTCGCTGACGACCTGCTGTCAGTCAATCTACCGGTGACGTGGCGTATCTTGAACGGTCACAGCCCGGGAAGATTCGGTGGAGCTGCTGCCTCGGCTGCTGCAGACCAAATGCCGGCGTGGATGCGGGTTCGAACCCAGGACCAAAAAGGTTAGCATGGCGACGTACGATTTAGATTTCGCTGCCTGGGGGGGGCGCACCCGGAACGCGGAAGACCCTATATAGTATATATATAGGGCTTCCGCTTCCGGGGTGCGCGCTCTACAGGAACACATCAATCATCGGGAACCACTGCACAACTGCTGCCAATATCTCTGTCTGTCCTCAATTACGTCGGCTGAAGGGGGTCGCTGTCCGATCGCTGTCTGTCCTCCATGCTTCCCCTTTCCTGGCGCTGCTGTACATACCTTCTGTATATGTCTCTGTCGTGTCTGCTGTTGTATATGATGCTGGTCTCATGTAAATCTTAACACTGATCAACACCAAACAAAAGTTAAGGCAACATTCTTGGGACCTTAGGAAGGACACTGGGGTGCAAAGGGTGTGCAGAGGAAGAGAAAATCACTCATCGCACTCACTTCTCTCACAAATCAACCCCCTCTCACCCGCAACAAACCCTCGCCGTTCGGGGTTTCGAATTTTCGAATTTTCGGGGTGCCCACACTCCGAAACCTCCGAAAGTCCGAAAGTCCGAAAGTCCGAAGTCACATTCTGCACGAAATTTCGAATATCCGAAAACTGCCAAGTTGGCGACATTTCGCCAAGATGCGAGGGGGACCGGAATTGTCGAAAGCACCATCGCTTGTAATCATGAAGTCATCAATCAATCATTGCAATCCCCACACCGCGCGACGTGTCCGCTTCTTGGTCTGTTTGTCAAATCCGGCGAAAGCGAAATCGTCGATGGCGGCTTGAAATCTTGAAAACGTGCCCCACTTTGCAATCTTTTTCAGTGAACGGAAAAAAAAAAGTATCTACCTAACAAGTTAGTTAGTTAGAAGGTTGGGCACGCGTTAGAGAAAAAGATGTACAACTTGGGCAAGATTTCAAGATTTCAATAAAGGCAGGTGTCTTATTGGGTGTCTATATCGCATAAACACATTTGTCGCGATGTGTTTTTGAATGGGATGCGGAATGGGATGCGGAATGGGATGCGGAATGGAATAGGCGCCGGGAGTTGGCGGCGGGAGTTGGCGG